>WBZP01002451.1_pt1 | contig 21305 bp, 18 predicted proteins | sample 5204301 | NCBI WGS metagenome assembly WBZP01 (sample SAMN12412401, study PRJNA552823) | activated sludge metagenome | isolation source: activated sludge from nitrification reactor of wastewater treatment plant... | place: USA: Pennsylvania | collected 2017
ACCCGGGCGTCGCCAGTCCGTCGACCCCGAGCTCGAGCCAGAAGTCCACGACCCTGAGGACGGCCTCGTGGACCTGAGGGTTGTCGAAGTTGAGGTCGGGCTGGTGGGAGTAGAACCGGTGCCAGAAATAGGCTCCAGCCACTGGGTCCCAGGTCCAGTTGGACGACTCGAAGTCGGTGAAGATGATCCGCGCGTCCTGGTAACGCCTACTGGTGTCGCTCCAGACATAGAAGTCGCGCCATTTGGATCCGGGTTTGGCGCTGCGCGACCGTTGGAACCAGACATGCTGATCGCTCGTATGGTTGAGGACCACTTCGGTGATCACCCGCAAGCCGCGACTGTGTGCCTCGGAGACGAATCGTTTGAAGTCCCGCATCGAGCCGTACTCAGGGTTGATGTCGGTGTAGTGGCCGATGTCGTAGCCCCCGTCGCGCATGGGCGACGGATAGAACGGCAACAGCCACACGGCTGTGGCACCCAGGTCCTGGATATGGTCCAGTCGGGCGGTCAGGCCCCGGAAATCGCCGATGCCGTCGGCGTTCGCATCCGCGAACGACCGCACGTGCACCTGATAGATGACCGCCGTGCGGTACCAGTCCGGGTCGTCTTGTCGGGATGAGCGGTCAGACATCCTGATGCCCTTCGTGCAGATCTTCCCAGGCGCGCGGGTCCTCGAGTGGCTCCAGGTGCGTGATGCATGCGGATCCAGGGAGCTGTTCCTGGATCTCGGTCTCTATCGAGTCGCACAGATCGTGCCCTTTGTCCACGGTCCACGCACCCGGCACCAACACGTGCATCGATACGAACCGTTGCCGGCCGGCCTGACGCGTCTGCAGCCCGTGGATCACGACATCGTCCCTTTGGTAGGTCCGCAGCACCGTGCGGATGGTCTCGACGTCGTCGTCGGGCAGGGCGGCGTCCATCAGGCCAGATGTCGAGCCCCTCAGCAGTCTGACACCCACGACGATGATGTTGACCGCAACGGCCAGGGCGATGATGGGGTCGAGGCGATCCCAACCGGTGAGCGACACAAGAAGCACCCCGACCAGGACCCCACCAGTGGTCCACAGATCGGTGAGCAGGTGGTGTCCATCGGCAATGAGAGCGGCCGAACGGTGACGCCGTCCAACCCGGAAAAGGATGAATGCGACACCCGCGTTGATCAATGAGGCGAGCACCGAGATAGCCAGACCCAGACCGATCTCTTCCAGCGGAGCGGGGTTCAGGAGCCGCTCCACAGCGGTGAAGATGATCATGGTGGCAGCCACCACGATCATGGCGCCCTCGACCAGTGCAGAGAAGTACTCCGCCTTGCCATGGCCGAACTGATGTTGCTGATCGGGCGGCCGGCTGGCAGCGCGCAGTGCCACGATGGCGACTGTCGCAGCCGCGATGTTGACCAGGGACTCCAGAGCGTCCGACAACAGGCCGACCGAGCCGGTGACCTTCCACGCTCCCAGCTTCATCAGCAGGACGACGATGCCAGCAACCAAAGACAGAACGCCGTACTTGGACAGATCCTCGACATGCGTGTGGGCCCTCGAACCCTGCGGCCGGTCGACCTCACCGCTCATGTGACAAGGTCCTCGGGCAAGTGCGGAATCCGATTGTGGAAGTGGAGCCACCAGTCGGGGAGGAACGGCATCGGCCGGTACTGCAGGTGACTGATTCCGGTGTGTTGGGTATGCACAGCCACGACACTCCATGGACCCTTCTCGAACACGTACTCGAAGACAGCTTCGATCACCCCGGCGTGACACACCACCAGCACACGCTCGTTCTCCAACTCGGCGGCCACTTCACGGTCGCCGAACCTATCCTTGGCCGGCACCAGTTCCTCGACGAACGATCCAACGCGCGAGCGGAACTGCATCCACGACTCTCCGCCCTCCGTCACCGGTTCGTAGGGCCGCAGCGTGCCCCACATGTCGGGTACGTAGGGCATGAGTTCCGTGTCGGGCACCGGGCGGCCGTCGGGGTAGGCGGTTCCGATCTCACGCAGGCGATCGTCGTCCTCTACCGACGTACCGCACGCCTGAGCCACCGCTGCCGCCGTTTCGGATGCCCGCGCCACCGTACTGGCACAGATACGGGTGGGCCGGATGTGCTCGGCGACATATCCCGCGGCACGCTTCGCCTGAGCCCTGCCGGTGTCGGTCAGGGGCTCATCGCGATGGGTAGCCGTCAGATCAGCCAGGTTGACGTGGCTCTGCCCGTGGCGCATCAGATACACATGCACCCCGCCACCCTAGTCAGGTGTCGGCCCTGATCGCGCCGGAGCGACGTGTGCATGTGGCGGGTCGTCCAGGGAATCACCTTCGACGGTCCCTGATGGGACAGGATTGAGGAGTGACGTCGTTCCTGTACCGCTGCCGTCAGACTGTTGACGATCCAGAGTTCGACAATGCGACGGCGGTAGACGGGGCACAGCACCTCGTCTTGATCGGGACCACACGCGTGTGGCGCTTTCCGCGCCATGACGCCGACTGCGATCGACTGGGTGAGTTGGCCGACCGGAACAGCAGAGCCCGGCACCTGGGACTGGGGGCACCCGAGGTCCTGGCCGTCGTCAATGGCCCACCAGCGATGGGTCATGTGCTCATGAGCCGCGTCGATGGCACGCCGCTGCTGCGTGCCATCAGGACGGGGGCAGAGGTCGGCCGAGCAGTCCTCGAGGCCCTGACCCGGCTGGATCGCACCTCACCGACGGACTGGCCGTTCCCGCAGATGGACTGGACCGATCTGTGGGAGAACTTGGCGGACATCACACGGCAACAGCAGTCGCTGTTGCCCCGTGATGAGGTTGCTGATCTTGTGGCCGCTGCCGAGCACGCCTCCGCCGTCGCACGAGAGGCTCCCGTCCGCCTGGTGCACGGCGATCTGGCAAGCGACAACATCATGGTCGACACAGATGGGTCTTTGGCCGGGCTGCTCGACTGGGACGGCGCCGTACTGGGTGATCCAGCCATCGATATTGCCGCAGCTCTGCACGGTCTCCCTCGCCGTGAATCCGCGCGCCTCATCGACAACAACGATTGGCTGGCTCCAGCACTGTCCCGATGGTCCGCCTACAGGGACACGTGGCCCCTCCAGGACCTCTTGTGGCGGGCGGGCCTCACGCCACCCCTCTGGGACGCAACTGCACGCTGATCCGCGGACCCACGTGGGTGCGAGTCTTGGGGACTGCGTGCTCCCAGGTCCGTTGACAGGATCCGCCCATGACCAACAGGTCGCCGTGCCCAACACTGAATCGCAGCGCCTGGCCACCGCCTCGGGGGCGGAGCAGAAAGGTGCGGGGGCTGCCCAGCGAGAGCACCGCGACCATGGTGTCGGCCCACCTCCCCCTGCCCACCCTGTCGCCGTGCCAGGCCACCGAGTCGCTTCCGTCGCGGTACAGGCACAGGCCCGCCGACACGAACGGATCGGCAGTGGCGCTGTATTGGAGATCGAGTCGCGCTCGGGATTCAGCGACCTGCGGATGCACCTTGTTCGCATCCGTGAACCACGCCGTGAGTCGTGGCACGGCCACCTCTCGGTCATACATCTGACGGGAGTCGGCCCGCCAATCGACGTGTTGTTGGAGTTCCGAGAACAGATCGTCGGCAGATTGCAGCCAACCTGGGACGTAGTCCACCCAGGCGCCGTGCGTCAAGGTGCGTCGAGCGTCTCTCGGCCAGTCTGAGAAGTCACTGATGACTCCCGTGGTGCAGTCGCCTTGCCACAACAGCGGCTGCCAGCCGGTGGCCCCCCGCGCGCGGGCGTCAGTGATCATCGGGGTCAGCCACCTCGGCAGCAGCCAACTCAGCATCGGACCCGGCAAGGTCCTGCAGGACCGTGGACACGGTGCCTGATGAATACCCGCGGCGCGCCAGCATTGCCGCCATCCGACGTCGGCGCACATGCTGGTCGAGCCCAGCCGTGCGTGGCCAGCGGCGGCGGGCCAGGTCAAGAGCGGTCGTCAGTTCATCGTCGGCGTCCACTTGGCTCAGCGCTTCTTCGGCGATGTCTCGGGGCACCCCCCGCTGGGCCAGTTTGGCCGCGATAGCGCGTCGGCTCCAACCGCCACGCCGCCGCCGACTGTCGGTGAAGGACACGGCGTACTGTGTGTCATCGATCAGACCAACGTCGGTGAACCGATCCAGCACCGTCTCAGCGACCTCGTCGGGAACAAGTTTGTCGCGCAGGGAACGCTCCAGTTCCGCCCGGGTCCGAGGTGCCAGCGTCAAGCGCCGAAGCACGATCGCACGCGCCACGGATTCCGGATCGGCGGCGGCCGACGCCCCCGTTGAGGCGGCCCGTGCCCTGCCCGACATTGAAAGGCCCCTACAGGTCGATGGGGGTTGGTGGCACCAGATCGGCCACCGATCCCTTGGCAGAGCGGCCCGAACCGGCGTCTGTCACGTCTACGGCTTCGTCGACGGGATCGTCCACTCGCGGAATCAGGCCCATCTCTTCTTTGATGCGCTTCTCGATCTCATCGGCGAGATCAGGGTTGTCCCGCAGGAACGCCCGGGAATTCTCTTTGCCCTGCCCGAGTTGATCACCCTCATACGTGTACCAGGCTCCTGACTTGCGCACGATGTTGTTGTCGACGCCCAGGTCGAGCAGACTGCCCTCGCGCGAGATGCCCACGCCGTACAGGATGTCGAACTCGGCCTGCTTGAACGGCGGTGCCACCTTGTTCTTGACGACCTTGACCCGCACACGGTTGCCCACGGCCTCGGTGCCCCCCTTGAGGGTCTCGATTCGCCGCACATCGAGGCGCACCGATGAGTAGAACTTCAGAGCGCGACCTCCCGTAGTGGTTTCGGGACTGCCGAACATCACGCCGATCTTCTCGCGCAACTGGTTGATGAACATCGCGGTGGTGTGCGAGTTGCTCAGGGCACCGGCCATCTTTCGCAGCGCCTGGCTCATGAGCCGAGCCTGCAGTCCGACATGGCTGTCGCCCATCTCGCCTTCGATCTCAGCTCGAGGGACGAGTGCGGCCACCGAGTCGACCACGATGAGGTCGATCGCCCCCGACCGCACAAGGGTGTCGGTGATCTCGAGCGCCTGTTCACCGGTGTCCGGCTGCGATACGTAGAGACTGTCCAGGTCGACGCCCAGATTGCCGGCATAGATCGGATCGAGCGCATGCTCGGCGTCGATGAAAGCAGCGATTCCGCCCATTTTCTGCACACTGGCAATGGCATGCAGCGCAAGACTGGTTTTGCCGCTGCTCTCCGGGCCGTAGATCTCCACGATGCGGCCACGGGGGAATCCGCCGATGCCGAGGGCTACATCGAGAGCGATCGCCCCACTGGGGATCACCTCGATGGGTGTCCGGCTCTCTTCACCCAGGCGCATGATGGCGCCACGGCCGAACTGCCGTTCGATCTGCGCCAAGGCGCTGTCGAGTGCCTTCTCGCGGTCATTGCCGGTGGCGTGGGTCACCGGGTTCTTCTGGGTCGAGTTCGAGCTGGCCATTCGATTGATCCTTTGTCAGTTCGTCGGGATGCTTCTGCTGGTTACGAACCTAGGAGTGGGGTCCGACAGTTCGGGAGTCCCACCTCTGCATCTGTGGAGAAGTCTCGGCTGACGTTCGCCTGTGCAGAACAGGCCGCTGCGCTTCATCACGCGCCCAATGTAGGCGAACATATGTTCGAAGGCGAGCAGTTCAACGCGGTCCGGCGTGTCGCCGCCGCTGTCCCCCAGCTTCGGGGCCCTCAGACCAGATGCGGTGGAACGTCGACGTGCTGGCACACGGCCCGCCACACCTCTTTGGCACCAACCCCCTGGGCCAGCGCCTCGTCCACAGTGCGGCCGGCGAGTTCGGCCACGGAATGATCGGCCGCCCAAGACCGCGAGTACGAGGGCCCGAACACCTCATCCATCCGCAGCCAGAACTCCGTGAGTCGCATGGCGATCAGTGTGTCACCCGACAGTTCGGCCGCGACCCGTCGCATCCCCACACATTCCCCACTCCCCCACACCTCCGTTGACCGATGCGATCACCCGACGCTCGGGGTTCGGCGGACGAACACCGCCGGGCGGTGGCGACGGCCCGCCTCGGTCGTCGCACGGGGACGCGCACGAACGAGGCGCCGAGCGGCAACCATGGTGGCCAGACACGGATCGGGTGCGATTCGGTACCCATCGACGTCAAATCCTCCATCGACGGGATTCCGTCAATCCCGCACCGACCACCCCGGCCCGTCTTTCCCCGGCCCGGTGCCGGTCCCGTGAGCCACCTGCGGACCCCGACACGGCGGCGTAGCGGTCGGATCGAACCACCGCTGGCAGTCCGTAGTTTGGTGGGTGTCGGGCCTGGGCGGCACCATGGCGACATGTCCCCGAAGTCCTCTGGACCACCCACGGCGGACACAGGTCTGCCCGCGGAGTTCTCGAGGGCGACCCGGCAGTGGTTCAGCGAGGCCTTCGCGGCCCCCACGGCCGCCCAACTCGGAGCCTGGCAGGCCATCGCGTCGGGGGAGGACACCTTGGTGGTCGCGCCCACCGGGTCAGGCAAGACCCTGGCAGCCTTCCTGTGGGCTCTCGACCGGCTGACCGCGGGTGCGGATGTGGCGAAGCGGGTACCCGGCACCAAGGTGCTGTACATCTCGCCCCTCAAGGCTCTGGCGGTCGACATCGAGCGCAATCTGCGCAGCCCACTTGCCGGGCTCGCCCGCGTCGATCCCACGCTGCCCGGCGTCACAGTGGGAGTGCGCACCGGCGACACCACGGCCGCCGAACGCCGGCGCATGGCGACGCATCCGCCGGACATCCTGATCACCACCCCCGAGTCCCTCTTCCTCATGTTGACGTCATCCGTGCGCCACACACTGACCAGTATCGATACGGTCATCATCGACGAAGTCCATGCTCTGGCCGGCGACAAGCGCGGCTCGCACTTGTCACTCAGCCTGGAAAGGCTGGCGCATCTGAGCGATCACGAGTTCCAGCGCATCGGGTGCTCCGCGACGGTCAGGCCCGTCGAGGTGGTTGCTGCCTATCTGGCTGCCGGCCGACCGGTCCGCACAGTGGCGCCGGTGTCGGACAAGCGCTTCGACCTGCGCATCACCGTGCCGGTACCCGACCTGGCCAACCCGCCGACCGCGGAGCTCCCTACCCACCGGGACGGCGAGGCGTCTGACGGCGACGGCGGGGAATCCGCCTCACCACGGGCCACTCCCTCGATCTGGCCGCACGTCGAGCGGGCCATTGTCGATCAAGTCAAGAACACGTCGTCCACATTGGTCTTCACCAACTCCCGTCGCCTGTCCGAACGCCTCACCACGCGACTGAACGAGCTATGGGCCGACGACACCGCTGCCCTCGATGACAGTGATACGGACCAGCGAGCCGTGACCACAGCCATGACCCCCGCCGCTCGCCCGGGCAGGATACCGGCCGAGGTCATGGCCGCGGCCGGCCAGACCACCGGGTCGCCACCACTGCTCGCGAGGGCCCATCACGGCAGCGTCAGCAAGGAAAGGCGTCGCGAGATCGAGGACGACCTGAAGTCGGGGCGACTGCGCGCCGTTGTGGCCACCAGCAGCCTCGAACTGGGGATCGACATGGGCGCGGTCGACCTGGTGGTGCAGGTTCAGAGTCCACCCGGCGTCTCGTCGGGGCTGCAGCGGGTCGGCCGTGCCGGGCATCAGGTGGGCGCCGTTTCGCGGGCGACCGTCTATCCGACCCACCGTGGCGACTTGCTCGCCGCCGCTGTGACGGTCGACGGCATGCTCGCGGGCGATCTGGAACCGGTCTCCCCGCCGCGCCACCCGCTCGACGTCATGGCACAGCAGATCGTCGCCATGTTGGCCATGGATGACTGGGACGCCGATGAGATGTATGCCCTCATCCGACGGGCCTGGCCCTATCGGGAGTTGCCCCGATCCGCTTATGAGGCCGTCTTGGACATGCTGGCAGGCCGCTACCCGTCTGAGGCCTTCGCGAGTCTACGGCCACGAATAGTGTGGGACCGGAGCAACGGAAGGCTCAGTGGCCGACCCGGCGCCCAACGGCTCGCCGTGACCAACGCCGGCACGATCCCCGATCGTGGCCACTTCGGGGTGTTCCTCGTGGGCGCCGACAGCAATCGGCGCGTCGGCGAGCTTGACGAAGAGATGGTGTACGAGTCTCGGGTGGGCGACGTGTTCGCACTCGGAAGCACCAGTTGGCGCATCGAGGACATCACCACAGACCGCGTTCTGGTGACGCCTGCCCCTGGACGAGCCGCCAAGCTGCCGTTCTGGCACGGCGACGCGATCGGCCGCCCGTACCCCCTGGGCCTGGCCCTCGGCAGGTTCTTGGACTCCTACGCCGCGGGTGACACGGCCCTGCCGGAGTGCCTCGACGACTCCGCGAGGCAGAACCTGGCCGACTACCTCGATGAGCAGCTGTCCGCGACCGGCACTTTGCCGGGCGCCCACGCCATCACCATCGAACAGTTCAGCGATGAGCTCGGCGATCGCCGCGTCGTATTGCATTCACCGTTCGGCGCGCGGGTGCACGCACCCTGGGCGCTCATCCTGGCCGATCGCATCGAATCACGTTTTGGCCTGGACGGTCAGGTCATGGCCGCCGATGACGGGATCGTCCTGCGCCTGCCGGACGACGGCAGCCTGGATTCGCTGCCGGACCTGGCCGAGTTGATCTCGGTCGATCCCGACGAGGTCACTACGCAACTGACGCGGCTGGTGGGCGGCTCGGCGCTCTTCGCCTCGCGGTTCCGCGAATGCGCGGCCCGGTCCCTTCTCTTCCCCCGGCGCGATCCCCGTCGGCGCTCGCCGCTGTGGCAGCAGCGCCAGCGCTCGGCTCAGTTGTTGTCCGTGGCGGCCGGTTTCCCGGACTTCCCGGTCGTACTCGAAACCGTGCGCGAATGCCTCCAAGACGTCTACGACGTGCCCGCGCTGGCCGACTTGCTGCGCGACGTGGCCTCGGGCTCGGTCAGGGTCACCGAAGTGGCAACGACTGCCCCGTCTCCCTTCGCCCGGTCACTGCTGTTCGGCTACGTCGCTGCCTTCCTGTACGAGGGTGACTCCCCCTTGGCCGAGCGCAAGTCGGCGGCGCTGGCGCTCGATGACGCCCTCTTGACCGAGCTATTGGGCACGGCGGACTTGCGAGACCTTCTGCATCCCGACGCCGTCACCACCGTGACCCGGCGCCTGCAACGCCTCGACGACCGAGCCGCCGGCAGTGCCGAACAATCGTGGGACATCCTGCGCGAGATCGGCCCGCTCCCCTTGACGGAATGTGAACCCCGGGGCATCTCGGCTGAGTTCTTGACCCAACTGCAGTCCACCCGGCGGGTGTTCCCGTTCCGCCATGGAGACGCGACGTGGATGGCTGTGATCGAGGATGCCGCCATGGTGCGGGACGCGCTGGGTGTGGCGTTGCCACCTGGCCTTCCCGACAGCCTGCTGGAACCTCGACCACGTGCGCTGGCGGACCTGATCGTGCGCTTTGCCCGCTGCCACGGCCCGTTCCCCGCCGCAGCCCTGTCGGAGAGGTTCGCACTGGGTTTCTCCGTGGTGCGAGATGTCCTCGACCGGGCGACCGCCACCGGAGCGGTTCTCACCGGTGCGTTCCTGCCGGGTGGCAGCACGACGGAGTTCATCCATCCTGATGTCCTGCGTGCTCTGCGACGGGCCTCGGCCGCCCGATACGCAGACGAGATCGAGCCGGTCAGCCAGAGCGTTTACGCGCAGTTCCCACCCCGATGGCAGGGGGTGAGCGGAGGCAGACCGCTGCGGGGGCGCGAAGGCGTTTTGGACGTGATCGAACAGCTGGCGGGCGCCCCCTTGCCTGCCTCCCAACTGGAACCGGCGATCTTGGCGCAGCGGGTCACGGATTACGACCCGCGCCTGCTCGACGAGTTGACCAGCGGCGGAGACGTCGTGTGGTGGGCCCTGGATCCGCTTCCGAGAGACGCCTGGATCTGCCTGGCACCCACCGATCTGGCAGCCGACCTCCTGCCCTTGGACGCGACTCCGGAGCAACCCATCGATGTCGACGTGTTGGAGATGCTCCGCGATGGTGGTGGCTGGTTCTCCGACCAACTCGCCGGCCGCCTGCTGGCCCATGGACCTCCGGGGGTCGCCGCGGCAGAGGAGTCGCTGCACAGGCTGCTCTGGGCGGGACTTGTCACCAACGACACGATCGCACCACTGCGACAGCGGGTGGGCACACCACGCGTGCGACCTGTCACGACAGGTCGGAGCAGGTCCCGCCTTGCCCGCAGGGCGATCCCGCGGTCCTCGGGGCGATGGTCCGCACTGGCCAACCCAACAGCCACCACGCCTCAGCAGGGCTTGGCTGTCGCGGAACTGCTGCTCCACCGTCATGGCCTCGTGACACGCGGGGTGGTCGCCGGCGAGCGTCGAACCTTCTCCGACCTGTACCGCGCACTCGCTGGGCTCGAGGACAAGGGCTTGTGCCGACGGGGCTACGTCGTCGACGGCCTGGGTGGCGCCCAGTTCGGGCTGAGCACAGCGGTGGATGCCATTCGGGGGGACCTGACCACCAGCGGGCCCGCTGTGGTGCTGGCCGCCGCTGACCCGGCCAATCCCTTTGGTGCGGCCCTCGCCTGGCCGCCGCTTGCGGGCTCCGCGCGTCCTGGCCGCAAAGCGGGTGCAACGATCGTGCTGGTGGCCGGTGAGCCGGTGATCTTCGTCGAGCGTGGTGGCTCGAGCCTGCTGGTCTGGCCGAACGACCACCTGGCCGCAGCCTCGGCGGCACTGGTGGCCGGCGTCCGTGACGGCCGTGTCGGCCCCCTCGCGATCAAGAAGATCAACGGTTCGGCGCCATCTGCCGAGGTCCACAAGATCTTGACCATCGCAGGAGCGGTTGCCTCGCCCAGCGGTCTGCGGATCCGCCGCTGAACGGTCGCGGCTAGGTCGTGCCACCCTCGGGGCGGTGGCTGTCCATCTCGGACAGGAATCGCTCCACCTGGGCCCCGATTTGGTCGGCATCCGGCAAAGGGGCGCCGCCGCCTTCCTCGGCGGCGTCGGCATCGCCGGCCACTCCAGCGTCGTACTGCGTCTCCAGAGCTGCCAGAAGCGGTGGGAACTCGTCGGACTCGTCGGTCTGGCGGTTGATCTCGCTCTCGGCCTGTAGCGCTGCGTCTTCCAGTTCGTCGGTCGGCAACACGAGGCCCGCCGCACCGGAGAGAGCCCGCAGCAAGGCGATGGCGGCGCGCGGGTACTCGAACTGCACGAGATAGTGAGGGACCTGAACGGCCAAGCCCATGGCGTCGCGACCCGCCTCGCCGAGCCGCAGTTCGAGCAGCGCTGCGATGTGCCCCGGAATCTCGAGTTCGCCAAGCGTCGACGAATGCCCGCGGATCAGGTCCGGTTTCGTGGCGTGGAACGTGACTCCGACCGGGCGGGTGTGGGGGGCCGGCCACGGGATGCCGATCAGGCCCACGGTGAGGTCGACAGAAAGGTCCACGACCACCTTCAGGACTTCGTCGATGAACGCGTTCCAGCGGTAGTCGGGCTCGGGGCCGCTGAGCAGGAAGAACCGGGTTCCCCGTTCGTCGATCACCTCGTGCAACTGCACAGTGGGCATCTCGACCGACGTGAACCGGTCCACGTTGTAGGTCATCCGCGGTCGACGCGCCCGGTAGTCGATGATGGCGTCGGGATCGAACTCGCCGATGAGCCGGGTTTCACAGGTATCAAGCAGATGGGTGACGGCCAACTGAGCGGCCGACCCGGCATCCATGAACCCGGACATGCTGTGAACCAGCACCGTGCGGCCCTCGTGCGGCGCCGGTTGGGCGTGCAGCCGGAACAGGCCGGTCATCAGGACTCCTCAGTGGCAACGTGGATGTTGAACGTGGGCGTGCCCAATGTGCTCATGAGGCGGATCCACAGCAGCAAGTACATCTCGGTACCGCGCGCGCCGGTGATGTCACCCAGATCCCGGACCTGATCGGGATCCCAGCCCAGATCGCCCAGAAGCCCAGTGACCGTGCGCTTGGCAGTGTCGTCATTGCCGCACATCAGGACCTCGTGAACTCCCACCAGTCGGCCCGGGTCGGTCATGACCGACGTGTTCACGGTGTTCAGGGCCTTGACGACTCTGGTGCCGGGGAGTGCGGATTGAAGGCGTTCTCCCAGGCTCACACCACCCGGGTGCAGAACCGCCGGCCCATTGGCGAAGTCAAGGGGATTGGCGAGATCCCACAGCACAAGCCCATCGAGTCGGTCGGACAAGGGGCTGAGAACATCGAGACTCGCTGTCCCTGGCGTGGCGTTGACGACCAACTCGGCGTCGACCACCGCCGTGGCATAGTCGGCTCCCTCCCGGCCCTCCTGCACCCACTCGGTCAAGGATGGCGACTGCGCGGATCTGGCGGCCAGCACGACCTGATGGCCGGCCCCGGATAGCGCACCCGCCACCGCGTAGCCCACGCCCCCAGCGCCCAGAACACTGATACGCACGTCAGGCGGCCAGGATATGAGCGGCCTGCGATCTGCGGCCGACCAGGGCCTCCTGCAGAGCGGCTTGTTTGCTTGCGGCTGCCAGCACATCGGAGAGGGGTGCGGACAAGGCTCCACAGATGGCCGACAGCAACTCCGACGACGCCTCCTTCTGGCCCCGCTCCACCTCGGACAGGTAGCCCAGGCTGACCTTGGCATCGCTGGAGACCTCACGCAGGGTCCTGCCCTGATCCTGGCGACGCTTACGCAGTTCAGCACCGATGATCTCTCGGACAACGATCATGGATCCCACCTCCCTTCTCGTGTGTTCGTCTCTTCCTTCACTTCTTCCCGAACATCCCACAACCTGCCATGCTTCCCGGGGCTTCCCGGAGCCTCCCGGGGCTTCCCGGGGCTTCCCGGTTCTCCCCCTGGGTCCTGCCTCGGTGCGCGACCCCGGAGGTGCCCGCAGGTTGAACGACGGTACCGCGTGGCCCCGACACCCGCCGGATCCCCACACGATTCCGCTGTTCGCGCTAAGGGTTCAACGGTGCCGGGCCCCTGGCCATTCCCCATCGACACCTGTTGCGGTCACTGACAACTGTCCAACCTCCACAGTGCCGGTGCGGGCACACTGTGTCACTGCCTCGAGCGCGATCAGAGTAATCGCTGACCTGACTGTGGCACGGTCCCCTGGCACGTGCACCTTGATGGCCCCCTGCCTCCGATGACAACGCCAGCCGACATAGGCCAGGCCAGGGCGGTGACCCCCGTGTGGCTGCGGACCAGCCACGCCGGTGGTGGAGATTCCGATATCGGCCCCGGTGACCTCGGCGATCCGCCGGGCCATCTGGACGGCGACTCGGGGGTCCACCGGGCCGGCCTCAGCCAACAGGTCGGCCGGAATCCCCAGCAGTCGCCGCTTGGTGGCGACCGTATAGGTGACGACGCCGCCGAGGAACACCGCCGAACTACCCGGCACCTCGGTCAGGGCCTCGCAGATCTGCCCCCCAGTGAGGGATTCGGCGACGGCGGCGCTCAGCCTGGACGCTTCCAGTGCTTCGATGGCGGCATCCGCCCTCACTTGAACGCCTCTCGGACGAGGTCGCCCCGACGCCGCACTGCCACTGCCCTGCCCGCGTAGTCGATGCCGGTGGCCACAGTGAGAACAACGGCGATGCCCATGATGACCGTGCGGGCCGTGACCCACGGACCGGTGAGCGGGAGCACGTACAGCGTGATGGCCAGCATCTGGCTGACGGTCTTGGCTTTGCCACCTCGGCTGGCGGGGATCACACCGTCCTTGATGACGACGAACCGGAGCACCGTGACGGTGATCTCGCGACCGATGATGACGACGGTGACCCACCAGGGCAGCTCGCCCAACACGGACAACCCGATGAGCGCCACCCCGGTCAGCGCCTTGTCCGCTATCGGGTCGGCGACCTTGCCGAATGTCGTCACCTGGTTGTTCCGACGGGCCAGGGCGCCGTCGATGTAGTCGGTGAACGAGGCGAGGATGAAGACCACGGCGGCAGTGATCCGCAGGGAGGGGTTGGCACCGCCCTCAGCCAGCAGAAGCCATCCGAACACCGGCACCAGAACCAGGCGCAGGGCCGTCAGCGCATTCGGCAGGTTCAGGTTGGAGACCCGCGGGGCAGCCTCACTCATGTGTCGACGACCTCGGCGACCACGTCCACACCAACCGATCCAGTGATGACGACATCGACCAGGGAGCCGACCGGAAACTCACCGGCGATGGTGGTCTCCCCGTCGTCGGGACCCTGGAAGCCGCTGCGCCCGGTGCTGGTGGCCGCCTCGACCTGCTCGATCAGTACCTGAGCACGTTGACCGATTCGGCGCGCAGCACGCTGACCGGTCAGCGTGTCGGCCAACTCGGCAATGCGTCCCACCCTGTCGGCTATCTCGTCGCGGTCGACCTGTCCGTCCAAGGTGGCGCCTTCGGTACCATCCTCGTCGGAGTAACCGAACACCCCGACCGCGTCGAGTTCGGCATCGGCCAGGAACTGTTCCAGAACCTCGAGGTCCCCCGCCGTCTCACCGGGGAAGCCGACGATCACGTTCGTGCGGATGCCGGCGTCGGGAACCTGCTCGCGCACCGACGAGATCAACTGCAGGAACGATTCGGCGTCGCCGAACCGGCGCATGCGGCGCAGAAGGGGTCCGCTGGCGTGCTGGAACGACAGGTCGAAGTAAGGGGCGACCTTGCCTGTATGGGCCATCGCCGTCACCAGCGTCGGCCTCGTTTCTGCGGGTTGCAGGTAGGACACGCGAATCCGGTGCAGTTCAGGGATGTCGGCCAGGGCCGGCAGCACCGACTCCAACAACCGGGGGTCGCCGAGGTCCTTGCCGTATGACGTCGAGTTCTCGCTCACCAGAATGATCTCGCGGACTCCTTCGTCGGCAGCCAGCCACGCTGCCTCGGTCACGATGTCCGTCGGCCGACGGGACACGAACGCCCCGCGGAAACGCGGAATCGCGCAGAACGCGCAACGACGGTCGCATCCGGACGCGATCTTGATCGGCGCAACCGGTCCGCTGCGCAACCGGCGGCGCCCGGCGGTGCCCGGCAGATCCACTGACACCGGAGTGGCATGGCCAGGCGGCATCGACAGGTCCGGGCGCTTCACCGGCGTGATGGGCAGAAGCGTGCGCCGGTCGATCGGCTCGTGTGACGGTACGGACTCGCCGGCAAGCACACGAGCGATCGTGTCGCCGAGCGACTTGTAACCGTCGAACCCCACCACAGCTGCGGCTTCGGGCAGTTCGCCGGCCAACTCGCGTCCATAGCGCTCCGCGAGACACCCCACCGCGACCACCGGCCGACCATCTCCTGCCGCAGACAGGATGGCGTTGATGGATTCCTGCTTCGCCTCGGTGACGAAGCCACACGTGTTGACGACCACGACGTCGGCCTGGCTCCCACCGTCGGACTCGGGGTCGGCCACGACGCGGTAACCGTCCCGGGTCAGTGTGGCCGCCAACTCGTCGGCATCGACGTCGTTGCGCGCACAGCCCAACGTCAGGAGCGCCACGGTGCGCTGATCAGTCACCTCTTGAGGGTATTGCCCCGTCGGTGCCGCACGCACCCGCTCACTCGCCGCGCAGCGCGGTGATGATCTCGCCCACCTGATCAGGCTTGACCAGCACCTCGCGGGCCTTGGAGCCCTCGGAGGGTCCAACAATGCCCCGGACCTCCATGATGTCCATCAGGCGACCGGCCTTGGCGAATCCGACCCGCAATCGGCGCTGCAGCATCGAGGTCGACCCCAGTTGCGTGTCCACGACCAACTCGATGGCCTGGCACAGGAGGTCCAAGTCGTCGCCGATCTCCTCGTCGACCTCGCTCTTGCGAGAGCCGCTGGCAATGACATCCCCTCGATAGTGCGGTGGCATCTGTTCCTTGCAGTGGTTGACGACCGCACGGATCTCGGACTCGGCCACGAATGCACCCTGGATGCGGACCGATTTACTGGTCCCCATGGGCAGGAAGAGCCCGTCGCCCTGGCCCACCAGTTTCTCGGCTCCTGCCTGGTCCAGGATCACTCGGCTGTCGGAGAGGCTCGATGTGGCGAATGCCAGACGGCTGGGCACGTTGGCCTTGATCAGACCAGTCACGACATCGACGCTGGGTCGCTGGGTCGCCAGCACCAAGTGGATGCCTGCAGCGCGGGCCAACTGCGTGATACGAACGATCGATTCCTCGACGTCACGGGGGGCCACCATCATCAGGTCGGCGAGTTCGTCGACGATCACCAACAGGTAGGGATAGGGCTCCAGCACTCGCTCAGTGCCGGGCTTGGCCTGGAGCGCACCGGAGCGCACCGCGCGATTGAAGTCGTCGATATGGCGGAAGCCGTACTGCGAGAGGTCGTCATAGCGCAGGTCCATCTCCTTGACGACCCATTGCAGGGCGTCCGCCGCGCGGCGCGGATGCGTGATGATCGGCGTGATGAGGTGTGGTACTCCGTCATACGCCGTGAGTTCGACCCGTTTGGGGTCGATCAGGATCATGCGAAGTTCGCTGGGCGTGGCCCGCATCAGCAAGGACGTGATGAACGAGTTGATGCACGATGACTTGCCGGCGCCGGTGGCGCCCGCCACGAGGAGGTGCGGCATCTTGGCCAGATTCGCGCAAACGTGGGTACCTTCGACGTCTTTGCCCAACCCGACCAGCAAGGGGTGATGATCGGACGTTGCGGCCCGCGACCGCAGAAGGTCGCCCAGCGTGACCCACTCCCGGTCGGTGTTGGGGATCTCGATGCCGATCGCGCTCTTGCCCGGGATCGGGCTCAGGATGCGGACGTCGGCCGAAGCGACGGCATAGGCGATGTTCTTCGACAGCGCGGTGACCCGCTCGACCTTGACCGAAGGCCCTAACTCGATCTCGTAACGCGTGACCGTGGGGCCTCGCTGGAACCCCGTGACCCGGGCGTCGATCTCGAACTGACGCAGGACCTCTGTGAGGGCGGCAACCACGACCTCGTTGGCTTTCGTGGCGCGTTTTTGTGGCGGCGCCGACGACAGAATGTCGGGATCGGGCAGCTTGTATGTGTCGTCGTCGGTGAGACGCAACTGCTCGATCTTGGTGGCAGGTCCTTCTGGCAGCAGAATCGGCGCCTTGTCCCCGTCAGGCGACAAGGCCGCCACGGTCAGATCGATCTCTTCGGTGGGCGGACTCGCCGGCAACGCGATTTCTTCGACGATGGGAGTGGCGAAGGGCTCGTCGCCCACGAGCGGCCCCTCCGGCTCCGGCTTGTTGCGGGCGGCGGTCACGCGGGCGGAGGCTGCCTTGACCCGAGCGGGAATCTGGTTGAAGGGCGTCGCCGTCAGGATCATGACACCGACGAAGAACAGCAGGAGCATCAGGATGACGGCCAGGATCGCGCCGACCGATGTCACGAACGGCGCTGTGACCAGCCACCCGAGGACGCCTCCGGCTTCACCGATCGGATCAAGCCCTTTGGTGGGGCTGGGTGAGCCGGCGGCAACCGCACGCAGGCCCAGGAACGACATGAGGATCGCGCCCCAACCGATCGACAGGCGCCCGGTCAGACCCATCTGGTCCGGGTGCCGCATGAGCCGCCAAGCCAGCCACAGCAGCGCGACGGGCAGAATCCAATGAGCGAGGCCGAACAGCCCCTGAGTGAGCAACGCGATCGCCCCCGCGACCGGACCATCGGCGGAGAACCATGACACGGTGGCCACCACGATGGCCGACAGGATCGCGGTCAGCCCCCAGCCGTCTTTGCGGATGGCCGGATCCAGGGTGGCCGACTCCGCGTCCTCGCCCCCCGACGATCCGGTCCGAACCAGTCGTCCGATCAAGTGCGCCAGTCCGAGCCAAGCCGCTCGTATGGCGCGGCCGACGCCCCCGACGACCCGCCCGAAAGCAGACGCCTCCGACGTCGGGTCCGTGGAGCCACCGCCGGATCGGGTCGACTTGCGCCCAGCCGCCGACGACGTCGTCGCCCCTTTCGCCCCTGAGGGCTTCTTGGGGCGCGGAGATGTCGAGGACCGAGTGGCCATGCCTGACTGTAGACCGGGCCGACACCCCGGCCGGGGAGCGAAACGCCAGTCAGGCGGAGCGTCTGCGAGTGGGCGCCTTCTTCGCGGGTGCCTTCTTGGCGGGCGCCTTCGTGGCCGGCGCCTTCTTCGCGGGTGCCTTCTTCGCGGGCGCCGTCCTTGCCGCCACCTTCTTCGCGGGCGCCGTCGTGGCCGGTGACTTCTTCGCCGAGGACTTCTTCGTCGAGGACTTCTTCGTCGAGGACTTCTTCGTCGAGGACTGCGTGGCCTGCGACTGGGCGGAACGCTTGGTCGCGGGGGCTGTCCCGACAGCGGCCGTGCGCGGGGACCTCACTGACTGCGGGCTCGTCGTACCGTGGGCCACCCCCGATGCGGCGTCGCCACCCCGGGCCGCTTGGCTCCGGGCCACGCTCTCGCGAAGGGCAGCCATCAGGTCCACCACCTGACCTCCGTCCTCAGCCTGCGCCGCAGCCGGCACCGCGATCCCCTGGCCGCCCTCCAGTTTGTCGTTGATCAGAGCGAGCAAGGCTTCACGGTAGTCATCGGTGTACTCGGCCGGGTCGAAGTCCCCGGCCATGCTCTCGACCAGTGACCGGGCCATCTGTAGTTCCTGCGGACGCACGTCGGGCTCGTCGGACAGGAAATCGAAGTCCGCGGCGCGTATCTCATCGGGCCATTTCATGGTCTGCAGTACCAGCACACCCTCGCGCACCCTCAGACAGGCCAACTGCGTTCGTTGTCGGATGGCCACCTTGACCAGTGCGGTGCGTTCAGTGGATTCCAGTGCCTCGCGCAGCAACACATAGGGCTTGATCGCGCGGCCTTCGGGTTCCAGGTAATAGGTCCGGTCGAACAGGATGGGATCGATCTGATCGCTGGGGACGAACTCGACGACGTCGATGTCCTTGCCACCCGGCACGGGCAAGGCGTCCAGGTCGTCGGCTTCCATGATGATTCTCTGACCCGACGGATCCTCATAACCCTTGGCGATCTCGCTGTAGGACACCTGCTGGTGACACACCTCGCACTCGCGCTTCATCCTGATCCGGCCGCCGTCCTCGGCGTGCACCTGATGGAACCGGACGTCATGGTCCTCGGTGGCCGCGTACATCTTGACCGGGACATTGACCAGCCCGAATGCGACGGCACCTTTCCACAACGCTCTCATTACGACAGCATTGCGCCGTGCGCCCCATGCTCGCCACCCCCGGACCTCTGCCGACGGGTCCGGAATGGGCATATGAGGTCAAACTCGACGGTATTCGCCTGATCGCATCGCTGAAGGAGGGCCGAGTGAGGTTGGCCAGCCGAAACGGCAAGGACCTGACCGGCGGATTCCCCGAGCTGCAGGACCTGGCGGCAACGTTGCGGGATGCCGGAGTCGACAGCGTCACCCTGGACGGTGAACTGATCGCGCGCTCGGTGGTCCCGCCGACCCTGCAGGCGATCGCCGCCCGCATCCACCGCAGCAGTGCCTCGCCGGCCGTTGTGGCCGCGCACCCGGTGACGTACGTCGTGTTCGATGTGACCGAACTCAACGGGCGGGATCTGACCCGGATGCCCTGGTGGGAACGCTCGTCACTTCTGGACGACCTCGTCGCCACATCACCGGGATGGCGCAGAAGTGAGGTCTTCCACGACGGCGACGCACTGTGGCGGGCCACGGCTGAGCAGGGGTTCGAAGGTGTTGTGGCCAAACGCCGCCACTCCACGTACCAGCCGGGCATCCGCAGCGGCGACTGGATCAAGTGCGTGCACCGAACAACCTCAGACCTGGTGATCATCGGCTGGCGACCCGAGGCGGGTTCCCGGTCTCGGGTCGGCTCACTGATCGTGGCGCAGATACGGGACGGCGAACTGCGGTTCGCGGGTTCAGCCGGATCCGGCATGACCCGGACACTGTCCGACGCGCTGCTGGGGGTTCTGCCCGATATCGCACGAACGGTGCCGCCGATCCCGGTGCCCTCGATCACGCCGGCACCCCACTGGGTCGAACCGGCCCTGGTCGTGTCGATCAAGCATCTGGGGTTCACTGGCGACGGAAACCTGCGACATCCGGTGATCGTCGCCCTGCGCCCCGATATGACCGCCCAGGACCTGCTCGTCACGGACGGAGCATGAACCAGCCCCAGTCGGTCCGCGTGGCCGGGCGCACGATCAAGGTCACCAATCTGGATCGCGTGATGTACCCGGGCGACGGCACCACCAAGGCCCAGGTCCTGTCTTACCTCGTCTCGGTGGCCCGACCCCTGGGCCACCAGATCCGGGACCGGATCCTGACCCGAAAACGCTGGCCGCACGGTGTGGCCCATGAGGCCTTCTTCGAGAAGAATCTTCCCCAAGGGGCGCCCGACTGGATACACACGGTCATGGCAGGGCGTGATCCCATCCGCTACCCGGTGATGCGCGAATCCGCCCCCGAGGCTGCGTTGGCGTGGTTCGCGCAGTTAGGCGTGCTGGAGTTCCACGTCCCACAGTGGAAGTTCGATCCCGACGGCACGCCACTGGCGCCGGACCGAATCGTGGTCGACCTCGATCCGGGGCCGCCGGCAGGATTGTCCGAGTGCCGCCGGGTCGCACTGGCGGTCCGTGAAACCGTTGCTGGACTCGGCCTGACGGCGCACCCGGTGCTGTCCGGCAGCAAGGGCATGCAGTTGTATGTGCCCCTGCCTGATGACGGCCCGCTCCGCGTCGGGATCAGCACCGATCAGGCATCGGACTTCGCCCGGTCGCTGGCTGTCACGCTCGAAGAGGCGATGCCGGATCTGGTGGTCTCACGAATGACCAAGTCATTGCGGCCGGGACGCGTTCTTCTGGACTGGAGCCAGAACAATGGCAGCAAGACCACCATCGCGCCCTACTCCCTGCGGGGGACAGACCGGTCACATGTCGCCGCCCCGCTCACGTGGGATGAGGTCGAAGCCGGAGATCTGCGCCAGTTGACCGCAGTCGAGGTGCTCGAGCGGCTCGCGGCATTCGGAGATCCACTGGCCGACCCCCCCATGTGATGGCGTCCCTGGTTCAGATGTGGCACGAGGAGGTCGCGCCGGGAAGTCGATGGCGGTGCCGCGCGATCACTCGGTACACCGCGTCGGCCACCTGCACGAGGACCGGCAGCGACAAGGTCATGGCTACCACCGGCCACAGTCCGCGCCCAGTGCGCAGCAGGGCAGCGACCGCACCGGCAGACTCATGGGGCGTCCCGGTGGTCGGAATCCATTGGATCGATCGACGGCACTGCCGTTCGGTGACTCCCAGCGCCGCCAAGTCGGCGAGTTGCCACGCCTCCATTCTCGCTGCGGGCCGCACGACACGCCGGATCCAATCGACCGAGGCCGTACAGAA
>WBZP01002455.1_pt1 | contig 21284 bp, 21 predicted proteins | sample 5204301 | NCBI WGS metagenome assembly WBZP01 (sample SAMN12412401, study PRJNA552823) | activated sludge metagenome | isolation source: activated sludge from nitrification reactor of wastewater treatment plant... | place: USA: Pennsylvania | collected 2017
GTGCCGGACCCATCACCGGTTGAAAACCCACACCCGATGGAGATACGACCACCACGGCCACGGAGTACATGTCTGGAGATCACCCCACGGACTCCTCTACCGCCGAGACCCAACCGGGACGCAGGCCATCAACCCCAACCCAGCCACACGACCACCCACCACACAAGACACCAGCTAACAACCACCACCCGTGGTTTCGACAAGCTCAACCGACGGGGAGAGCGGACGACTACCGGGCGGGGTGGCCGTGGTTTCGACAAGCCTGTCCTGAGCCACGACGAAGGGCTCAACCGACGGGAGAGCGGACGGCACAACCGACGAGATGGGCCGTGGTTTCGACAAGCCTGTCCTGAGGGCGCGCACGACGAGACGACCCAGATCTTCCCGGCCCCGCGTTACCGACATACGTCCGCGCTGCCAGACTCCCTGGGCTAGCGGCTCCCGAGCCACCAAATGATCAGGCCGATTGCTGCGGCAACTCCGACGGCCGGCTTCCAGTAGGCCTTGGCCAACGCAGGCATGACCGTGGCACCGAGATCAATCGACTCTTGATGCACGGGTGGGGTTGGGGCGGCGGTGGACTCGGGCACGACGGCAGCCGCTACCGGGGCGTCCGCGACGGGGGCAGCCGGGGATTCACTGGGCTCCGCTACGGCATGGGCAACCGCAAGTTTCTGAGCCAGGCATTGAGTGAACTGGCCGAGCAGTTTGTCCGAGACGTCTTGCATCACGCCTCGACCGAACTGCGCAGGTTTGCCGGTAATAGACAAGTCGGTGACCACCTTGACGTCGGTGCCGGCGTCTGCAGCGGCCATGGTCAGGGTGACTGCTGCACCCGCCGTACCGTTGCCGCGCTTGTCCTTGCCCTTCGCCTCGATCACCATCCGCCCCTGCGCCTGATCGCGCTCGACGAAGGTCCCGCTGCCCAAATAGACAAGCGCGATCGGACCCAACTTCACTTTCACCGTGCCCGCGAAGCTGTCGCCGTCATGTTCAGTGACCTCCGCTCCGGGGAAGCACTGGGCCACCTCGACTAAATCGTTGAAGCACGCCCACGTCTCCTCGACGCTCGCCGGTACCTGGAAGTGGTGGGTGAGTTCCATCAGGCGCCAGCCGCCTTCAGCACCGCGCGTCGGGTCAGCACTCGGGCCAGGTGCTTTCGGTAGTCGCTGTCACCGTTGAGGTCACTGGGGGGCGAGGTGTCGTCTGCGGCAAGTTCACACGCCGCGCGTACGCCGTCTTCGGTTGCCGTCACCCCCACCAGAGCGGCCTCGGTGGCTCGCGCCCGCATCGGAGTCGAACCCATGTTGGTCAGTCCGACGCGTGCCTCGTCAATCACGTTGCCCGAACACCGCACCATCGCACCCACCGCCACAATCGGCCACTGTTGGGCGACCCGGACAAACTTGAGGTATTCCGCACCCCACCCCGTGTGCTTGGGCACGTGGATCTCGGTCAGGATCTCGTCCTCCCCCACTGCTGTCTCAAAGAGGTCAAGGAAGAACTCGTCGGCCCCTACGGTGCGAGAGCCACTCGGTCCAGCAATCACAAAAGACGCCCCGAGCGCCCGAAGTGGGGCGCCGTAGTCACCAGCGGGGTCAGCGTGAGCCACTGCGCCTCCGATGGTGCCCAGGTGACGCACTTGGTTATCGGCGACCTGACGAACTGCCTTGGCCAGCAGGGTGGCGTGTTGATCGACCAAGTCGTCGGTGGCGATGTCGCAGTGCCGGGTCAAGGCTCCAATCGCAAGGTGATCACCGGCATCGCTGATCCCCTTGAGTGCATCGATCCGGGACAGGTCGATCACCATCTCCGGCGCATTGAGTCGCATCCGCAGCACCGGCAGCAGCGACTGGCCACCGGCGATCAACTTGGCGTCGTCGCCGTGTTCACCCAGCAAAGCGAGGGCTTCATCGACCGAGGTGGGTGCGGCGTAGTCAAACTGTGCGGGGATCACTGGACTGCTCCTTCGCTGGTGGCCTGCTGAATCGCCTTCCACACCCGTTCCGGAGTGCACGGCATCGTGATGTCGTTGATCCCCAGGTGCCGAACCGCATCAACGACGGCGTTGACCACCGCCGGAGTCGAGGCGATTGTGCCTGCCTCACCGACGCCCTTGGTGCCCAAGGTGTTGGTCGTGGCCGGACTCGTCGTGTGGGCCACCTCGAAGGAGATCGTGTCAGCCGCAGAGGGCAACAGGTAGTCGACGAATGACCCCGAGACGAGGTTGCCGGCATCGTCGTACACCGCCTCTTCCCAGAGCGCCTGGGCGATTCCCTGCACGAGCCCGCCATGCACCTGGCCCTCGACGATCAGCGGATTGATGATGTTGCCGATGTCGTCGCAACAGACGTATTTGCGCATCCTGACCTGGCCGGTTTCGGTGTCGACCTCCATGGCGCACAAGTGTGTGCCGTGTGGGTAGTTGAAGTTGACCGGGTCGTAGGTCGCGTCGGCATCGATGCCGAGTTCGGCGCCGTCGGGGTAGTCATGCCCGGCAAAACTGGCCAGCGCCAACTCGGTGATGTGCTTGCCCTGATCGGTGCCACGCACAGTGAACCGACCATTGGCGAACTCCAGATCGTCGACATTGGCCTCCAACAGGTGCGCCGCGAGCGGCTTGGCCTTCTCGATCACCTTGTCGACCGCCTTGACCAGCGCCTCGCCACCCACCACCAAGGATCGTGAGCCATAGGTGTCGAGGCCCTTGTGCGACACCTGAGTGTCACCGTGGAGCACCTCAACGTCTTCAAACGGTACGCCGAGACGGTCGGCCACGATCTGACTGAACGCCGTCTCGTGTCCCTGCCCGTGGGCGCTAGCGCCCGTGACCACTTCTACCTTGCCGGTGGCCAGCATCCGCACGCTGGCGTGCTCCCAGCCACCCGCGCCGTAGGAGAGGCTGCCCAGCACACGGCTTGGCGCCAGGCCACACATTTCGGTGAATGTGGAGACCCCGAGGCCCAACTGGACGCGATCGCCGCGCGCCCGCCGCTCGGCTTGCTCCGCGCGCAATTGGTCGTAGCCGAACATCTCCTTGGCCTTCGCTGTGGCGGCCTCATAGTTGCCCGAGTCGTATTCCAAACCGGCCACCGTGGTGAACGGGAACTCCTCGTGGGTAATCCAGTTCTTCTCCCGGATCGCCAACGGGTCGACACCTACTTCGACCGCGAGTTCGTCCATCATCCGCTCGATGGCGTACGTCGCCTCCGGACGACCTGCACCCCGATAGGCATCGGTCCAGGTCTTGTTGGTCAACACGGTCTGCACGCCGAACTGATAACTGGGGAACTTGTAGATCGAGTTGAACATGAACGCCCCGAGCACTGGGACCCCACCGCCGACAAGGGAGACATGTGAACCGAGATCGGCGAGCAGTTCTACCTTGAAGCCGGTGACGGTGCCGTCCTTCTCGGCAGCCAGCGTGAGCTTTTGCCATTGATCGCGACCGTGGTGGCAGGCCAGCAATGACTCAGACCGAGTTTCGGTGTATTTCACCGGTTTGCCCAGTCGTCGAGCAATAGCCCAAACCGCCCACTCCTCCGGAGTGGTCTGCAGTTTGCCGCCGAAGCCTCCGCCAACGTCGGGGGCGATCACCCGAATCTTCGACTCTGGCACCCCCGTCGTCGCGGCTAGGGCGAACCGCAGGATGTGCGGAATCTGGGTCGAGCTATACATCGTGATCTGCTCGCCGGTGGGATCGACTACGGTCGAGCGCGGCTCCATGAAGGCCGGGATCAGCCGCTGCTGGCGATACTCCCGCTCGATCACGATCCCGTCTTCGCGGGCTTTGGCAATCGCCGCTTCGACATCGCCACCGGTTCCGGCCTCCGCCGAGTCGAACTTCCAGTACGCCGACTTGTTGGTGCCCAAATCGGGGTGGGCCAGAACGGTGTCGGCCGCGGCCTCCTTGAGATCCAAGGCGGCCGGTCGCTCGGAGTATTCGACATCGACGAGTTCGGCCGCATCGCGGGCCTCGGCCGCAGAGCGAGCCACGACGACAGCCACGATTTCACCGGTGAAGCTCACCCGGCCAATCGCTACCGGGAGGTGCGTCGGCGCCACCTGATCAGGGGTGATCGGCCACGCGTTGATGCACACACCCTGAAATTCACCAAGGTCTTCACCAGTGAACACCGCGACGACGTTGGTTGCGGCCTCCGCGGCTGACTTGTCGATGCTGAGGATGTCTGCGTGCGGGAAGGGGCTGCGCACCATGGCCATGTGCAGCATGCCGGGCAGCGTGATGTTGTCGGTCCAGCGAGTGCGACCGGTGATCAGGCGCTGGTCCTCTTTGCGGCGCCGGCTGGCCCCGATCTCGGCGGTGGCGGTCATCGGGCACCTCCCTCAGCGGCGTGCAGGATGCTCTTGACGATGTTGTGATAGCCGGTGCAGCGGCAGAGGTTTCCCTCCATGCCCTCTCGCACTTCGGCTTCGCTGGGGTTTGGGTTCTCGTTGAGCAGGTCGACGGCCTGCATGATCATCCCCGGCGTACAGAAGCCGCACTGAAGCCCATGGCACTCCCGGAAGGCCTCCTGCACCGGGTGCAACTGGTCACCGTCGGCTAAGCCTTCAATCGTGGTCACTTCGGCGCCATCAGCTTGGACTGCCAACATGTTGCACGACTTCACCGAGCGCCCGTTGACGTGGACTGTGCAGGCGCCACAGTTGCTGGTGTCGCAGCCGATCACAGTGCCGGTCTTGCCCAACTTCTCCCGCAAATACTGCACCAGAAGCATCCGGGGTTCGACGTCGTCAGCGACGTTGGCTCCGTCGACTTTGAGGGAAATCTTCGTCATGGCGAGGCAGCCTCCTACAGCCAGGTGTGAGGTGACTCACAGTAGGCGGCCCCGGTTGGGAGAAGGTTGGCGCAGCCGATCAGTCGGCTTCAGCGCGCCAGAGTTTGCCTTCACCCAGCGTCGGAGAGTCATCGCTCAAGGCATCTATGCGGCTCTGGAAGGCCGAGACAGTCCGCCACGCCTTCGGCACGCGCTCGCGCCAAGTGCGATCAAAATCGGCGTTGTAGGCGGCCACGTCAGCAGCGGATTGATAGATCTGGGTCCACTCATCGGAGTAGTTGCCTTGGTTGGTGAAGTTGCAACTCCCAGTGACGATGACGTTGGCGTTGGGGTTGCCGTCGTACATCCCGGAGACGGTCAACACCTTGGCGTGGTTGTATTTCACCAATTCACCCCTGGAGTTGTGCACCGCCACCCGCTTGGCCGGGATCGGACCGCGGCCGCCACGCGAACGCAAGATGCCGCGAGTTGACTTCGAACCCACCCCGATCAGGATCGCCACGTCGCACCCTTGATCCCACAGCGAGCGGACCATCTTGGCCAGGTAGATGCCGCGCGAATCAAACCAGGCATACATGTTGACCCGGATCTTGGTACGCCGCTGAGTGCCATCTGGCTGCGGAACCCAGCACTGCACCTTGCGCAGCACATCGGCCACCGGGTCGTTGGCCATGGTGATGTTGGGCATCGGGAAGACCCACTGCATGCCCATGGGAGCGGTCGACCACTGGAGCGTCAGTGGGTCGGCCGGGGTGTCTTCGGCCATCTGATAGAAGACAGTCAGCAGGCGGTCGTAGGACTCCTTGTCGATCACGGTGTTGGCGTGGTTCCACTGACCGCGAACCGCCATGGAGGTCAGGTTCGCCGAGCCCGTGACCGACACCCAGCGCACGCCGGAGACGTTGTCGAAGAGATACATCTTGGTGTGGGTGTTGCCACCTGTGCCGCGGCACGAACGGCTGCAGATCATCGCCCACGAGGGCTTGGCGTGATCGCGTCCGAGTGTGCGACGCAGGCGCACAAAGCCACGCGAATACAACTTGTGCTTGGGGTCAACCAAGTGCGCATCGCCGATCACCTGCACGCTGACGCCACGGTTGCGAGCGGCGACCAGTGCGTCGACGATCGACTTGGCCCCAACCGCGAAGGCGGCCATCCGGATCGTTGATCCTGACGGAGTGCTGCGGATCATGCGGAGCACATGTCGGTGGATCTGGCCACGGTCTGCGGCATAGGGGTGGTTGAACAGCAAGCCCGGTTGCGGGACGTAGTTGTCCGGCGGCGGTGGCGGCGTCACTGGATCAGCCGCAGTGACTTGTGCAGGCACCGGTTCGGCGGTGGCCGGCAACATGGTCGCCACCATCGACATGGTGGCCGACAGCAAGACAACCGCTGCCCATCGAATCGTCCGCCTCGGCGCGGTTTGGCTATGCAACACTTTCGTGCCCCCAGATCAACGTCGTCGCGCGGCTGACACAGCCACGCCCGTCTGCACAAGTTGATTTCATCATGCTTTTTGAAGAAGCGGTAACCCTGCTCACGGTCTGGAATGTCACGGTTTAGCCACGCTCAACGTCTCCAGCCCATCTGCCGAGCTTGTACGGCAGTGACCTGAGCAGCGTGATCGGTCTGCACTCGATCCACCCCGAGCGCCGCCATCTGGGCCAGCGTTTCGGCGGTATTGACCCTTCGAGCCGAGACCATCAGACCCCGTTGATGCGCCTGCGCAACGAAGCCAGCGCTCAGATTGCGAGAGTCGACCATGACCAGGTCAACGAATGACGGGACACGGCTCAGATCCGGCAGTGACGCATCCGAGATCAGCCATCCAGTGGCTACTTGAGGGTCAAGCGAGTCCAACCGACCGAGGCGAGTGAGCGATCCGGAGACAAATAGCACGCATGAGGGATCCTTCACCGCCTCATGAGTCAGGCTCAACATTGTCTGCAAGTCTGCCGTCGTCAGTGCAGCCTTGAGTTCTATCTGGCGATAGCACGAGGGAGTCTCGCGCAAGTCGGTGAGGAATGCAGCCAGAGTCGCGATTGGCGCCCCGCTGTCTGCATGTTTGCGTTGGACGTAGGGCAGGCATCGCGCCTTGACCCTGCCGGTGGCGTTCGTGGTGCGATTCCAGCGAGAGTCATGGTTCAACACCAAGGCGCCTTCGCACGTTCGACGGAGGTCTGTTTCGACAGCGCAGACCCCGTAGTGGACCAGCGCTCGCCAAAAAGTCGGGATCGTGTTTTCGGTGTAGCGGACTCCGTCGTCGGTAGGGGTGCCCACCCCCAGCCCGCCCCGGTGGCCGGTAATCATGATTGCCGACTGACACTCCTGCTCCCGCGGAGTCCAGGTGATGTTGGCGCGCGGCGGCAGCAAATCATTGTTGGCTGGCGTGGCCCGGAGTGGTGCGGGAGTGGCTGACTCCGCCAGCGCAGGCGAGGCGAGATGGGCCAGAGCCAGCGAAGTTGCCAACAATGCGGCCCATGCCCAAGCGGCCCTCCCGTGTGGTCGCATCACGACGCCGCCCGCACCGCGACTGTCTCGGCAGGGTTGTCGGTGATCAAGCCGTCAGCTCCTGCGTCTGCAAATCGCTGCGCCAACCCGGTGAGGTTCCCAGGCGCGCTGGGGTCGGTGCCGATCTGGAAATCGATCGGCAAGTAGGTGTTCTCGACGCGGAAGGTCCAGGCAAAGACGTCAAGGCCGACGCGATCTGCCCTTCGCAGCACGCTCGTGGGGGCACCGAGACGTCCGTCGGACGTGTTGGGAATGAGCAGGTTGGATTTGACGAAGATGGCGTCGACGCGCGTCGCATAGCGCTTCATCCACCAGTCGCTCAGTCGAGCCGAACCCGAGATCACACGCGCGACGTGCACCGGAGCCAGACCCCGTAGCCGCGTCATCGAGCGCAGATTGAAGGAGTTGACGATCACCGGCGCTTCGCGAGTCGCCAGTCCCACAGCACGCAAGTCGGCCACCGCAGTCTCCTCCGGGCGCAACCCGAGTCCACGGAAATACGCTGGTGTCTTCAACTCGGGCGCGACCCAGACGGCGTGACCTGCCTGCGCCGAGAGAAGGTCGCGAAGCGCGAGGATCTCGGCAAAGGTGGGAATCCGGAAGTCCTCGTCGTAGGCGGCCGATTGTGGCCGCAACTCCGGCATTCGTTCCACTGCCCGCAACGTCTTAATCTCGGCGAGAGTGAAGTCCTCGACAAACCAATCCGTCACCGAGTGTCCGGCCACCTTCTTCGTTGTGCGCCGATCGGCAAACTCCGGGTGGTCGGCTACGTCGGTAGTCAGACTCAACTGCCGCTCATGGCGACAAACCAAGGCACCGTCCTTGCTCATCACCAGGTCGAATTCGAGGGTGTCGGCACCTTCTTGGATCGCGACTCTCATGGAGGCCAAGGTGTTCTCCGGCATCGCCCCCGATGCGCCTCGATGGGCTAGGACCATGGGCGGGGAGGTGAAGCCGACACGGTCACCCGCGCTCATTCGCGCGACCCGCGCATCCCCCACTCGCCCCGCTACCGGTGGCGACGACGCCTCCGCTTGTGCCACAAGCATCACAACCCACGCCATTGATGCCGCTATGGCTGCCATCCAACGCCGCATTCGTTCCCCATCCCCGTATGCCCATCTTTGTATGGTGATAGTGCCGCAACCAGCACAAGTCGGGCAAGCAGTTGTTAATCAGGCGAAAGGCCGCTCTAGACCACCGTCGCTACAGAAGGTTGAGCACTTGTCGTAGCGCGACCAGCAGTTTGCTCGCGGTGGCAACGTCGAGACGCACCTGCCACAGCCCCTCCTCCTCGGCCAGATTGACCCAAGTCTCGGTCGTCCCCACCGGCCGCTCGAGGTGCATCACGAAGGCGAGAGAGCGGGCCAAGATCGCCCCGTCAGACCAGTCACCCGAGGCGCCCTGGACAAAATGCGCGCGACTGTGGTGCACCAGATCCTCGTAGTGGACACCGTCATGATCTCGCTCACACCACACCGGGCACGACACAGCCGCATCATCCTCGACGCCCCCGACCGCTCCCATGAACACCTCTCCCTCAGTTGCTGGTCATGTGAGGCTAGAAGCGACGTACCGACAGCTTCGGGCGACAAACAATGGTTGTCCACAGGCAGTGAAGCCGATCACAATGCCCATACTAGTATGGTCGTACTTAGGTGGAATAGGCCTCACGCTTGAGGTGTGCCTCACCGAACCCCCTCGCCATCTGCACCCACTTGGGACGAGTTCGCCAAACAGTTGGGCCGCAACCTTCTGCGCCTGCGAGAGCAGCGTGGAATGAGTCAAGAGCGCGTGGCTCACGAGGCTGGGATCGCGTCCTACACCTACCAGAAGTTTGAGAAGGGCGAGTCCCGGCCAGGCACTCCGATGAATCCCCGACTCGACACCTTGATCGCGCTGTGCGAGGTGCTGGATGTCACCCTCGTCGACTTGCTGCCTAGACCGATGCCGGGCAAAGAGTCCAGGCCCGGATCGCGCTAGCGGGTGGCTGCGGCCAACTTGCCCTTGATCAGCGGTTTGGCTGGATGGACCGCCTCGCCCAGCACTCTCAGGCACGCCTCCAACACCTCGACGTCGTACGGCGCAATCTCGCTATAGCGCATCACTGCATCGGGTTCAGGATCCGATAGCAGCGCTTCGCGCACCGCCACCGCCACGTAGTCGCCTAACTCGACGAGTGCCGGGGCATCGGTTCCCGGCAGTAGATCGCCGCCATAGATCGCCAGTGCATCTCGGATCCGGCGCTGTCGAAGCAACGAGATCACCGAGTTCACATCGACCCGCACGGGGAGAGTGAGTCTGTAGGGCCGGGAGGACAACTGTCCATGCAGCGCGCTGCGAAGGTGGGAAACCTCGGCTTTGAGGGTCGAGATGGTGACTGTTTTATCGCCGTACAAGAGCGCGTGCAGCATCTCCAACGACAACCCCTCCGGGTGCAGCGCCAAGAGCGCCAGAATCTCGGTCTGACGTCGATTGAGCAGCAACCGTTGGCCATCCAAATAGGTCTCGGCCGCCCCCAGAAGTCGCAGCGTGACACCTTCACCAGTGGGCGCACCCACCGCTGCGGCTACACCTCGGTGGGGCATCGCCGTCTCGATCAGTCGCGCCATCAGTTGGGCGGTGGCCAGCCCGATCGGATGAGTGCGGTTCCAGGTCGTCGACAGATCCAGAACCCCGATCTGCTCGCCGCTGACCGGGTCATGCAGTGGCGCAGCCCAACAGACCCAGTTATGCACGATCGGGGCGTAGTGCTCAGCGCTGAACACCATGCTGGGTCGGGCATGTCGGGAGGCGAGGTCAAGAGCGTTGGTGCCCACACTCAGGTCATCCCATCGACCGCCGGCCACGAAGTTGACCATCTCCGCCTTGCGGCGCATCACCCGACCGCCGTAGGTCCACAAGATGCGAGTGTCGGCATCGGTGATCGCGATCACGAGGTCGCCGTCTTCGGCCGTACGACGAAGTTCGGGTTCGACTCGCTCCAGCGCTACTCGCAGCGGGGAGTCCAGAAAGAAGGCAGCCGTATCACCCTCATCGGTCATCGGCGCCTCAGTGACCCCCGGATCAACCGCCACCTCAGACCGAGCCCACGAGTCGGCAATCTCCGGGCGCACCAATCCTGCGGCCGCATCGCCATGCTCGACAAAGGCGGACCACGCCTGCACAGCGCGTCGACGGCGCGCAGCAAGTTCTTGATCAGGTCGGCTCACAGCACCCTCCGCGTGATTCCGATCACACTAGCCGCGCCCACAAAGACGCGAACCGGGCCCCGACCAATCGGTCGAGGCCCGAGTCGCGCTCGCTCAGATCTGGGCGATGATCAAGTTGGCCTGAACCACCGAGCCATTGTCTTGGAAATGCACGTCGTCGAGGGCCAGGTTGCAGGCATGCGTGCGCATGCACAGGTGCACCACCGCCCGCGGGAACGTGCCCATCAGGGTGACCACCGGACTTGTATCTTCGGGGGTCATTGCCGAAAACATGTCTGCCACACGCGCCCCGTTGAGCGCGGCTGCCGACTTGATCGACAGGTTCAGAGTCTTAAACATCGTGACTGCCTGGTTGTGCTGGTTGATCGCCTCCGGCGTCCCAAGCAGCAGCGCCAACGTGTAGGCGTCATACGCCGTGTTGACCACGATCCGCGAGGTGAGCGCAGCTAGCCGAAGCCCGCCCAGGATGATTCCGTAGTTGGCTGCCACCGCAGCAATACCACCGACCACACACATCTGGTCTTGGGTCTGGTTCTTCATGCTGATGCACTTGTAGACGTCCCAACCGCCCAGGTTGAGGGAGATGAACCGCACCTGGAAGGGGTGCGAACTGAGGAACTGCAGTGCCTGTTGGTATTGCGACCCGGCCGAGTAGGAGCACTTGCCGCCGTAGAGGAACGTGGTTGTCGTCTCGCCTTTGCAGGCCAGGTTGACCATCTGCACATTGGGCTGCGCGGCCTTGATCTTCGCGTAGACCTTGCGCGCATAGCTGTAGGTGTCGTCGACCTGCAGTGGGTCGTAGCCCTTGGCGTTGCCATCACCGATCACCAGGAAGTAGCCCGGTGAAGTAGAGGCGGTGAGTGCCGACGCCGGCGCTGCCATTGTGACGCTGATGGACATCATCCCGGCGAGAACCGCCGCGATAGTGGCGACCCGTTTCCACGTAGCGCGCATAAGGAAGACCTTTCCGAACGTTCTTTGCCCCAACCCGACAAGTTCAAGACGTGAATAAAGCTCACGTTTTCAGTCGCATTGGATAACGAGATGACCGACTTGTCCAGAGGTGTCAGAAAATTTGGCGCCGTGCTCACTCATCCACTGGCGACTGATGGTGAATGCGACCATCGGTGCTGGCCAGGGGTTCACCAGACCCGCCCCACTGTCGGGCGATGATTTCGGCAGCGATGCTGATCGCCGTCTCCTCGGGAGTGCGCGCGCCCAAGTCCAGGCCGATCGGGCTGGCCAACTTGCCGATCAGTGCATCGCTCAGGCCTTGCTCCCGCAAGCGTCGCTCCCGGTCAGCATGAGTACGTCGAGAGCCCATGGCGCCGACGTACGCCACCTCCAACGGGAGGGCCACTTCCAGCAGTGGCACGTCGAACTTCGGATCATGGGTCAACACACAGATAACGGTGCGCCGATCGATTCGTCCGGACTCGACTTCGGCCTTGAGATATCGGTGCGGCCACTGGACGACCACCTCGTCGGCCCCCGCAAATCGGGTCTTGGTGGCAAAGACCGGACGAGCGTCACAGACGGTGACGTGAAAGCCCAGGAATGATCCGACCTTCGCGACGGCAGCGGCGAAGTCGATGGCCCCGAAGACCAGCATGCGTGGCGGTGGCGCAAAGGCCCACACGAAGACCCGCATCCCTTCCCCGCGCCGCTCCCCCTGTGGGCCATAACTCAACGTGGCATTGCGGCCATGGGCCAAGAGCCCGAGAGCGTCGTCGGCGACCGCCTGGTCGATCCGGTCGGCCCCCAGACTGCCGCTGAGCGAGGGGGCAGCGGTGTCGGGCCGCACGATCAGGCGGCGTCCGAGGTAGTCAGGGTCGAGATGTTCGATCACCGTGCAGACCGCAACTGGTCGCCCGGCTTTGAGGTCAGCAGCCACGTCGCCGAGTTCGGGGAAGGTCTGCCGCGACATCGATTCGACGAACACATCCAAAATGCCACCGCAGGTCAGACCGACCGAGAAGGCGTCGTCGTCGCTGATCCCATAACGCTGAAGCATGGGCTCGCCCGTGGCCATGACCGACTGTGCCAACTCATAGACCGCGCCTTCGACGCAGCCACCTGAGACTGAACCGACTGCTTCCCCACCGGGGCCGACCAGCATGGAGGCACCGGGCGGCCGGGGCGCCGATCTGAAGGTGGCCACCACCGTGCCAACCCCGACCGTATCCCCGGCTTCCCACCAGGAGAGCAGTTCGTCAAGCACTTCACGCACTGGCGACCACCTCGATCAGTTCCTCAAAAGCGCGCAAGGAGTGTCCGGCGACGAAGTGGTCCAGGTGCGGCAAGACGGCCACCACACCTTGCTGCAAGGGCAGATAGCCCTCCTTGCCGCGGTGCGGATTCACCCAGATCAGGCGGTGAGCCAATCTGCTCAGCCGTGCCGTCTGCTCCCCCAACTCGGTGGCGTCACCCTTCTCCCAACCGTCACTGAAAACCACGACGACGGCCCCCCTGGCCACCCCACGCGCGCCCCAGCGGTCGTTGAATGCGTGCAGAGTTTGGCCCAGTCGGGTGCCGCCTGCCCAGTCCGGAATCTCATCTCCTGCACGCACTAGGGCGCGCTCCAGATCCGTCGTGCGCATGGCATTGGTGATCCGGGTCAGGCGAGTGCCGAGTGTGAAGATCTCCGTCTCGTGCCCGGCCCAGCGGTGCGCAAGGCGCAGCAGGGTGTCGACGTAGGGGCGCATGCTGGCGCTGACATCGATCAAGAGCACCAGGCGCCGGTGCTGCCGCCCGCGGCGGCGGTACGCCGGGCGCGATGGTTCGCCCAGATGACGCAGAGTGCGCCGCAGCGTCCGACGAAGATCCAGATCACCGCGACGAAATGGGGTCCGTCGGGTGGCGCGACGTGTTGGCAGCCGCGGCGAGACAGTCGAGAGCAGCGCCGCCAAGAGCGCCTTCTCCTGAGGAGTCATGGTGGCGACGTCGCGTCGGCGCAGGATCTCGGCTGTGCTGGCTGCGGCTTGGACTAGGTCGTCCTCATCCTCGCCCCCGGCCCCGTCGGCATCCTCCAGCGGTAGCGGACTTCGTGAGCTTCCGGAGTGGGGCGTCGGCCGAGGCAGCCCCTCTCGGTCAGCGAACCACGCGGCAAACACCTGATCGAATCGCTCGCGGTCATCGGGACTCGAACACAAAGTGGCCCGCCCAGCGCGATAGACCGCCGTTGGCAAGCCAGCATCGAGGAGTGCGGCGGCCTGCAAGAACGAGAGCACGCGGTCGTGGGTCACGCGCACCCCGGCCGCGCGAAGGGCTCGGGTGAACCCGATCAGCAACTCGTCCGGCGCTCGCGTCATGCCGAAAGCACCCGGTCCAGAGCCTGCTTCACACGATCGGAATCCTCGCGATACTTCACCACCGCGCCGAGTGTGCGGGCTGCAGATTCCAGATCCAGGTGGTCGGCGCCGATCGTGTGCAGGGCCCAGGCCCAGTCCAACGTTTCAGCCACTCCGGGTGGTTTGACCAAGCCCTCGTGGCGCAGACCCTGCACCACCGTGGCCACCTGTTCGGCGAGTGTGGTTGATACCTCCGGGAGCCGACTGCGCACAATCGCGACCTCGCGCTCCAGACCTGGGTGATCGATCCAGTGATAGAGACACCGGCGTTTGAGTGCGTCATGGAGTTCGCGGGTTCGGTTGGAGGTGAGCACCACCAACGGAGGCGTGGCTGCACTGACGGTGCCGAACTCGGGAATGCTGACCTGCCACGTGGACAGCACCTCCAGAAGAAATGCCTCGAACTCGTCGTCGGCTCGATCGACCTCGTCGACCAAGAGCACGGCGCCGGGGCGGCCACGTGTCGACGGACGCCGAAGAGCGCGCAGCACAGGGCGCTCCAACAAGAACCGTTCGTCATAGAGCGACTGCTCGGTGCTGTTGACGTCGAAGGCGCTCGCTGCTGCCTCAAGAGTGCGCAGATGCAGGATCTGGCGGGCAAAGTCCCAGTCGTAGAGCGCCTGGGCGGCGTCTATGCCCTCATAGCACTGCAGGCGAATCAACTCCACGTCCAGCACCGTGGCAAGCGCCTCGGCGAGAGCCGTCTTGCCGGTGCCCGGCTCACCTTCGAGCAGGAGAGGGCGGCGCATCTGCTGACTCAAGAAGGCGACCGTCGCAAGGTCGGCGTCGGCGAGGTAGCCAGTCCCGGCCAGCGCACTCGCCACTGCTTCAGGGGAGTCCATGGCCCCAAGCTAGTCAGGTGCGGTTGGCGCCGGGTTGGCCTTGAGGTCGATCCTGATCGGTCCCGGTGGCCAGATCACCGCACTCGACCACTTCGACCGCATGCATGGCCAGGTAGTCACGCGCCCCGACGTCACCGGAGGCCGTGTCGATGATCGCTGCCCAGTGGTCGCGGCCGAGCACCACTGGATGGCCCGGCTTTCCGTCGTACGACGCGCGGCGGAGCGTGGTTTCATCGAATCGGCCCCCCAAGCGCGCCACCACCTCAGGGCCTACATCGAGAAGGTCGACGAGCGTCACCACCACGGCCGAGGCCTGAGTGCCATGGAGCGCAGTCAGCCCCGAGCGCAAGGACGCTGACATTCCCTCGCGCCAGTCCTCGGCCACGATCACGTTGACCCAGCCCATCAAATCTTGGTCAGCCATCAGTTCTCGCGCAGCGTCAGCGTCCGCGCCAAGCACCACGGAGACGTCAGTGCACCCTCCTTCAGCCAGCGCGCGGACTGAGCGGGCCAACCACGACTGACCTCGTTCGACGACCAACGCCTTGGGCGAGCCGTAGCGACGGCCTGCTCCAGCGGCAAGCAGGAGACCGGCGACCCTCATAGGCAGAACTGTGCCCTAGGCGACAAGGCGCGACCGGATATCGCCGGTTCTGCACAACGGACTAAACGCCCATGTCATCCAAAAGGACGACTATCCGCAACGTACCCGACGTGACAGGTTGGCTACCCACGATCCTTGGGGGGACGATGAACTCGGGCGAGCGGACACAGGTTTCGCGCAGGACCTTGGCGCGCGGCGCAGTCTGGGCGACACCCGCAGTCTTGGTCGCCACAGTCGCACCCGCATACGCAGCCTCCGGAGACACGGTCAACCCAACCAACGCGAGTTCAGCGTGCAAGCGCACCCCCGGCGGTGAGGTCTACTACGACTTCACTCTGGTCTTCAAGAACTCGGGCACGGTGGCCACTACGGCGTGCTTGACCGGCGGAACCATGTATCCCAACGGCTGTAGCGCGGTCAACATCAACACCTCCACCATTGCCCCGGCAGGTGGCTGCGTCGTCGTCCAACCTGGCCAGACCGCCACCTTCACCGCCACGTCACTGGTCTCCAGTTGTGGCGCCAACGGCTACATGGTGGTCACCTACACCTACACCGACGCCAACGGCAACACCGTCACCACCTCGGCGCAGACCACCTTCAACAGCGTCAAGCCCTGCTGATCGACGGCGACGAAATACAGGTGTGCCGTCCATAGCGCCCTGACACACTGATCGGGTGCCCTCCGACCGCCCACCACTGAGCGAGTTCTGGACCAGCCTCCCGCGCGAAGGTCGACTCCTACTGTCGGTAGTTGCGTTCCAGTTCATCGGCACCGGCTTGGTACTGCCCTTCTGGGTGGTCTATCTCCACGAGGTGCGCCACTTCCCGCTCGACACCGTCGGATTGCTGCTTGGCTGGCTCTCGATGGGGGCGCTGATCGGCACTGTCCCCGGCGGAGTCGCGATCGATCACTTCGGCTCACGCAAGGTGATGATCGGCGCCACGGCAGCCACCTCGATCGGCCAGGCGATCATGGCTTTTGCCACCACGATTCCACTGGCAGTGTTGGGGCTCGGGTTGGTCGGGATTTCATTCGGCGTCACCTGGCCCGCTGCTCAGTCGATGATCAGTGTGGTGATTCCTGAGCCACTGCGGCCGCGCTACTTCGGGCTCAACTTCGCACTGCTCAACCTCGGTATTGGCGTCGGTGGGATCATCGGTGGACTCGTGGCCGACATCGCTCGACCACTCACCTTCACCGTGATGTATCTGGTCGAGTCGCTCTCCTATTGGCCAGCGCTCTTCCTTCTCCTGGTCCCGTTGCGTCACATCGGCGCCCCGGTGGCTCGGCCGACCGACTCCTCGCCACGCGTCGGCTATCTCGACGTGCTGCGACGGCCAGAAGTGGGCGCTTTGGCCACCGTCAACTTCTTGGCCGCCTTTGTCGGCTACGGCCAGATCAACAGTGGCGCCACCGCCTACGCCCGACTGATCGGGCAGGTCTCAACCCGCGGATTGGGCTTTGCTTTCGCGGTCAACACGCTTGCCATCGTGTTGCTGCAACTGGTCGTGCTGCAGCGAATTGAGGGCCACCGCCGGACTCGGCTGATCGTCTTGATGTGCGTGCTGTGGCTGGCCGCCTGGTTGCTGCTCGCATCCTCATCCCTGGTCCCCGGCACCTTGGCCGCCACGATGCTGGTCGCTGCCTTCATGGGCGTCTTTGCGCTGGGAGAGACACTGCTGCAGCCGACAATCCCGGCGATCGTCAACGCGATGTCGCCTGATCACCTGCGTGGTCGCTACAACGGCGTCACCTCGGCGGCGTTCCAGCTGGCCTGCGTCGTGGGGCCGATCGCCGCCGGGGCGCTCATGGATGCGCATCGCAGTGGTCTCTACATCGCCTCACTGGTGGTCGGCTGCATCCTGCTGGCAGTTGGGTCGGTCTTCTATCTAGAGCCACGGCTGTCGGCAGAGGGGAACGGCCTTGGCGGGGAAGGCGCGCGCAGCGCGGAGCCGATCACCACACATTGAGTGGACGGAACTGCAGCGAGATTCGGGGTCCGGCCGGCTTCGCCGTCTTGAGTACGCCGTGCTGAAAAGTGCGCTGACACGACCCGCCCATGACCGCCAGATCCCCATGACCCAGGGCGAACGACGCCGCCGTGGGCCCGCCCACGGGACGCAGCGAGAGTTTGCGCGGACTGCCCAAACTCACGATCGCCACCATGGTGTCGTGGGTCCGACTGCGGCCCAGATTGTCACCATGCCAGGCGACCGAGTCGCGCCCGTCGCGATAGAGGCAACAACCCGTGGTGACGAAGCGCTCCCCTAGTTCGGCTAGATAGTGATCGCTTAACGCCTCGCGGGCTTGCCGGATGAGGTCGTGCGGAAGAGGGTCGCGAACGCCGTAGGTGTGCACCAATCGTGGCACCTCAACCATTGCGTCATACATCTGACGCTGCTCGGCTCGCCAAGGGATCGCAGTCAGCAGCTCCTCAAACAACCCATCAGCGCCCCGCACCCAGCCTGGCAGCACGTCGATCCAGGCACCCGCGCCCAACTCGGTGCGACGCAGGCCAGCCAACGACCCCAAGCCAAGGGCCGGCTCGTCTAGCAGGGAGCCCTGAAAGCCCACACTCATGACTCGATTAGAACACGTGTTCGACCCAAAGGTCTAGCCGACGCGCTCCCAGCCACGTCGCGGAGCCGTGCTGCCCAGGGGGCGGGCGTCGCGCGAGCGATAGACGATGTAGGGCCGGGTTAGATATCCCACCGGAGCACTGAAAACATGCACCAGTCGCGTGAACGGCCAGAGCGCAAACAGGCTGAACGCGACCAGGGCGTGCAACTGGAATCCCAACGGCGCGCTAGCCATGAGCTCAGGCTGCGGCGCAAAGGCGAGGAACGAGCGGTACCAGACCGAGACTCCCTCGCGGTAGTTGTATTCCTCCAACCCAGATGCCCCGAGCACGGTGTTCCACATGCCCAAGACAATCGCGGCCCCGAGGAAGACATACATCACCTTGTCCATGGTGGTGGTCGCCGAAAACACCGGCCCGACCGTGCGGCGGCGATAGATCAATATCCCCAGCCCCGCCAACGCCATCGTGCCCGCTATCAGCCCGCCGATCACCGCGGCCAAGTGATAGGTGTGGTCGCTCAGACCAAGCCCGTCGGTCCACGACTTGGGCACCAACAGACCGATGATGTGGCCCCCCACCACCCCGAGCATGCCGAAGTGGAAGAGCGGTGAACCCAGTCGCAGGAGCCGGTCTTCATAGAGTTGCGACGACCTCGTCGTCCACCCGAACTTGTCATAGCGGTATCGCCAGGCATGGCCCACGACAAAGGTGGCCAGGCACAGATAGGGGAAGATCACCCACAAGAAGTTGGTCATGGCATTCCTAGAAACTCGGGTTCGCGACGCGGGGCGGCGAGGCGGTGTTGGGCCTCGTTCATCAAGGGGTCGATCACATAGGGCTCAAGTCCGACGACTTCTGCTGGTGGTCCTTGCTCCACCAACCGGCGTACGGCGTCGGCCTCGTCGCCCTGCAGAGGCGGCAGGGTCTCACAGACGGCAGCCACTGCTGCCAACCAAGGTGACCCCACCGTGCCGTCGTCATTGCGCCACGAGGCCAGAGCCAGCCTCAGCATCTCCAGTCCGGCACGGTGGCCGTTCAACAGCCGCCAGGCTCCGCCGGGATCGACGGTGGCACCAAACTGGAGCACCACACAGAGGTGGTCGGGAAGTTCGGCGCTGCCTTCGTCGAACTCCACCCCACCCTTGCGATAGGCCTGCTTGAACTGCACCAACGCGACCCCTCGGCGGCGGGTGTCGCCATAGGCGAAGTAGGTCAGATAGAGGGCGCACTTGCGGGTGTGGTCAAAGGTCGCCACGTAGTCCTGCTGCAGCGTGGCCAGATCATGAGAGCGCAGATGGTCCACCAACCCTTGCAGGCCAGGACTTGCCGGAACGAGTGCGGCCAACTCATCCAACGAGTCCAGCAACTGCTGGGTGGGGTAGTCGAGGAGTGCACTCGCCACCGCCCAGACCTGCTCGGCACCGGCAGGTCTGGCGTTGCGGCGCGAGAGCCGAAACATCACTGACCGTCCGGGGTGTCTTTGGGGGCCCGTCGAATCATCGGGATCCCGAGGAAGGTTCCGCGCCCGCTCGACATGGTGTCGGCGGTCTGTCGTTCCGTCAGGATGCGCAGGTTTTCGACGGCCACGGGGGTGAGTTCACCTGAGCCTTCGCCGAAGATCTCGGGATTGCCACCGCCGTACTCCGAGACTGGGCAGTCGGTCGCCAACTCCTCCAGCGCGTGTGCTTGCTCGGCATGGGCCGTGGGGATGACGTAGCGATCGGCGTACTTCGCGATCGCGAGGAGCCGAAACATCTCATAGACCTCCTCCTCGCTCATCCCGACTGCCGCGGGGATCGAAGGATCGGGCTCTCGACCGAGGTTGAGGTCACGCATATAGGACCGCATTGCAGCGAGTTTGCGCAGCACGTCGTTGACCGGCTCGACCGCGCCTGCGGTGAACAAGTTGGCCAGATACTCCACCGGAATCCGCAACGCCTCGATCGCAGCAAACAAGTTGCCGGGGTCTTCGGCGTCGTGACCGGTCTCCTTGATCACATCAACCACGGGCGACAGGGGTGGGATGTACCAAACCATCGGCATCGTGCGGTACTCCGGATGCAACGGCAGGGCCACTTTGTAGGTGTTGATCAAGGCATAGACCGGCGATCGCTGCGCCGCAGTGATCCAGTCTCCGGGGATACCGGCCCGCTCTGCGGCCGCCACCACGTCGGGATCGTTGGGGTCCAAGAACACCGATCGCTGCGCCTCATAGAGGTCGTGCTCGTTCTCGACCGAGGCTGCCTCAAGCACCTTGTCTGCGTCATACAACATCAAGCCGATGTAGCGCAGACGGCCAACGCAAGTCTCCGAACAGACCGTGGGAATGCCGACCTCAACTCGGGGGTAGCAGAAGGTGCACTTCTCGGCCTTGCCGGTCTTGTGGTTGAAATAGACCTTCTTGTAGGGGCACCCCGAGACACACATGCGCCAACCACGGCAGCGGTCTTGGTCGACCAAGACGATGCCGTCCTCTTCACGCTTGTAGATCGCCCCACTCGGGCACGACGCGGCACACGAGGGATTGAGGCAGTGCTCACAGATCCGCGGGAGATAGAACATGAAGGTTTGTTCGAACTCGAACTTCACCTTGTCTTCGATTCCCTTGAGCATCACGTCGCGCGCGGCGTGCTCCTTCGAGCCGCCCAAGTCGTCGTCCCAGTTAGCCGACCACTCCACCTGCATGTCTTTGCCGGAGATCAGGGACTTGGGCTTGGCGACGGGAAAGTTGTCACTTTGCGGGGAGTTGAGCAGGGTCTCGTAGTCGTAGGTCCAGGGTTCGTAGTAGTCGTTGATCGAAGGCAATTTGGGGTTGGAGAAGATGCTGAACAACTTCTTCAGCCGCCCGCCGGCCTTGAGTTGCAGGCGACCATCGGCTCGTCGTACCCAGCCGCCCTGCCAGGTCTCCTGGTCCTCGTAGGTGCGCGGGTAGCCAAGGCCAGGCCGCGTCTCGACGTTGTTGAACCAGACGTACTCCGTGCCCGCTCGGTTGGTCCAAGCCTGCTTGCAGGTCACCGAGCAGGTGTGACACCCGATGCATTTGTCGAGGTTCATCACCATTGCCATTTGGGCCATGATTCTCATGCTGCGGCTCCTTTGGTTTCGTCACGCTCGCTCCGCTCGCTGCTCAACCAGCGGGAAACTCCCAACCCAGTGGCTGAGCAGGGCCCGAAGGGCCCGTACGACGAAGCCCCGGAACCCGTTGTCTCGTCGTACGCCGCCTCCAGCGGCTGCTCGACAACCAACCCCAGCCCAAACGACGAAGCCCCCCAACCGGTGGCTGAGCAGGGCCCAAAGGGCCCGAACGACGAAGCCCCGGAACCCGTTGTCTCGTCGTACGCCGCCTCCAGCGGCTGCTCGACAACCAACCCCAGCCCAAAC
>WBZP01001321.1_pt1 | contig 21273 bp, 22 predicted proteins | sample 5204301 | NCBI WGS metagenome assembly WBZP01 (sample SAMN12412401, study PRJNA552823) | activated sludge metagenome | isolation source: activated sludge from nitrification reactor of wastewater treatment plant... | place: USA: Pennsylvania | collected 2017
ACCGCAGCCGGGTCGAGGAGCTGATGACCGCGCTGCCCCCGGCGCCGACGTACTTCCACAAGCCGGTGTCGGCGCTGAACGCGCACGGGAGTGCCGTCGTCCGGCCGGCGGGGTGCAGGTGGCTCAACTACGAGGGCGAGATCGTCATCGTGATCGGGCGGACCTGCCGCAACATCTCCCCCGCCGAGGCCGGCGACCACATCCGCGGCTACACGATCGGGAACGACTACGGGCTGCACGACTTCCGCGACACCGACTCCGGGTCGATGCTGCGGGTGAAGGGCGCCGACACGCTGGCGCCGGTCGGCCCGGGCGTCGTCGAGGGCTGGGACTTCCGCGGCAAGCGGATCCGCACGCGGGTCAACGGCGTCGTCAAGCAGGACGGCTCGACCGACGAGATGACCTGGGACATGCACTACCTGGTCGCCGACATCGCCCGCACGATCACCCTGCACCCGGGCGACCTGCTGTTCAGCGGCACCCCGGCGATCTCGCGCACCGTCTATCCGGGCGACGTGGTCGAGGTCGAGGTCGAGGGGCTGGGCACGCTGCGCAACCACATCGTCGAGGGCCCGACCCCGATCCGCACCGACGTCGGCGCGCAGCCCACCGAGAGCGAAGAGGTGCTCTCCACCGCCCAGGGCGGCGACTGGGAGTTCCGCGGCATCCGCAAACCCCGGGTGGGGTGACGGATGATCCGGCTGCGCCCGGCGACGGCGGACGACGTCCCGCTGCTCACCCAGTGGAACCGGCAACCGCACGTGCTCGCCGCCGTCGGGGAGGACGAGCCGTACGACTGGACGGCGGAACTCGCCGAGGCGGACGAGGTCACCGAGCACCTGGTCGCCGAGGACGACGGCCGGCCGGTCGGGTTCGTCGCGATCACCGACCCGGCGCTCGAGCACACCCACTACTGGGGCGAGGCGGATCCGGACCAGCGGGCGCTTGACATCTGGATCGGCGAGGCGGCCGATCTCGGCCGCGGGATCGGCACCCGGATCATGGAGGTGGCGCTGGCCCGGTGCTTCGCGCCGCCGCAGGTGTGGCGCGTGCTGATCGACCCGCTGACGGCCAATGTCGACGCCCGCCGGTTCTACCTGCGGCTCGGCTTCGTCGAGGTGGGGCCACGGCGGTTCGGGGACGACGAGTGCACGGTGCACCGGCTCGACCGGGCCGTCTGGGAGTCGACCCGGATGGGCGGGGGTGGGCGGCCGTGACCGGGTCTGGGCGCCGTCCGCTGATCGCGATCCCCGGGCGGTTCTCGCCGAGCGCGGCGGCGCTGCGCTACGAGGCGGTCGTGCTGGCCCGGGCGATCTGTGACGCGGTGTACCGCGCCGGGGGTGAGCCGGTGATGGTCCACCCGTGGGCGCCGGGTGGTGAGATCACCGATGACGGGGTCGCCGCCCGGCTGGCCTTCGCGGACGGCGTGCTGCTCCCCGGTGGGGGTGACCTGATGCCGCACTGGTACGGGCAGGAGGGCCACCCGAGCCTGTACGGGATGGACGTCGAGCAGGATGCGTTCGACCTGGCCGTGGCCAGAGTCGCTCTGGCGCAACGGATCCCGTTGTTGTCGATCTGTCGGGGCACTCAGGTGGTCAACGTCGCCCTGGGCGGCACCCTGGTGCAGGACATGGCCTCGCTGCCCGACGACCGGGTCAACCACCGCGAGCACGTGCACACCGTGACCGTCGACAAGAACCTCTCTCCCGCAACGCTTCTCGACAGTTCTCAACCCGACGGGACGCTCGAGGTCTCCTGCTACCACCACCAGTGCATCGACACGCTGGGCGCGGGGTTGCAGGTCTGCGCCCGGGCCGAGGACGGCACCGTCGAGGCGATCTGTCTCGAGGGGGACGGCGGGTGGTTCGTCGGGGTCCAGTGGCACCCGGAGGACATGGCCGACCGGGACCACCATGCCGCGCTGTTCGCCGCGCACGTCGCCGCCGCGGCGACGCGCGGGGCCGGGACGGCAGGCGATCAGCCCATGGTCCATTCGACGAAGAGGTAGAGCCCGAACAGGAGCCAGCCCGCACCGAGGCAGGCCGCGAGGACGCCGGCCACGACCTGGGTGATCTCGAACGCGGGGTCGGCGAGCAGGACCGACTGCGGGTGGTCGGGGTGGTGGACGAGTTCGATCGGATCACCGAGCCGCTTGTGCAGCACCGGCCGCCAGTTGGTCGCCTCGGCCTCGTGCACGGTGCCGTCGGGGCCGGGGTACCGGACCGTCGCCCAGGTGCGCCGCCCGCGGCCCCACCCCTCGACCCGCGTGCCGACCACGGTGCCCCACACCCGAGTGCCGGAGCGGAGGCGCGCCAGTACCCGCGCCGACGGGACGAGCGCGGCCCGCGCCCCTGCCCCGAAGAGCACGCCCAGGAGCAGGGTGACCGCCACCCAGACCATCACGGCGAGCGGTCCACGGGCGGGGTGACGATCGGCACGGTGCGCTCCTTCGCGGGCCCGGGGAGCCCGGTCGACCTCGGGGGCGGGGTCGGCCGGGGGGCCGGTCACCCAATGATCCGCGCCCCGGCCCGGGCGGAAAAGCCGTTGCGCCGTCCCGGCCCGCAGCACATCCTCTCGGGGTGACCCATGCCCTGGCCGGGTACGGCTGGACGGACGACCGCGAGGCGGCGTTCGCCCAGCATGCCGCCGAGGGGCGTCGCCCGGGCCGCGTCGCCCGGGTCGACCACGGCCGCTGCGAGATCGTCGTCGCCGACGGCCCGGACGGCGTGCGCCCGGTCCGCGCGGAGCCGCCCTGGCGTGCCGATCCCCTCGAGCGGATCTGCACCGGCGACTGGGTGGCGCTGGACGGCGCGGACCCACCAGCCGTCATCGACCTGCTGACGCGCACCTCGGCGATCGTGCGCACGGTTGCCGGCACGCGCTCGGAGGGTCAGGTGCTGGCGGCCAACATGGACGCCGTGCTGATCGCCGTCCCGGTCATCGGGGACTGGAAACCCGCACGGCTGGAACGGTTCCTGGCCCTCGCCTGGGCGAGTGGCGCCGTCCCGGTGGTGGTTCTCACGAAGATCGACCTCGGTCTGCAGCCGTGGCTGCTGCGCGAGGCCACCGCCCTCGCCACCGGCGCCGAGGTGCTGCCGGTGAGCGCCGTCTCGGGGGAGGGGCTGGACGCGCTGCGGGCGGCGCTGCCGCTGACCACCGCGCTGATCGGCACCTCCGGCGCCGGCAAGTCGACCCTGGTCAACGCCCTCGTCGGGGCCGAGACGATGGCGGTACGGGCGATCCGTGACAGCGACGGGAAGGGTCGACACACCACGACGACGCGCGAACTGATCCGCTACCCGGGCGGGGTGCTGATCGACACCCCCGGGCTGCGCGGCGTCGGCCTGTACGGCGACGACGAGGGTCTGCACCGGGCCTTCGCGGACGTCGAGGAGCTCGCCGAGATGTGCCGGTTCGCCGACTGCGCGCACGGCGCCGAGCCGGGCTGCGCGGTGATCGAGGCCATCGAGGACGGCCGGTTGGAGGCGCGCCGCCTCGACAGCTACCGTCGGCTGCAGCGCGAGAGCGAGTGGATGGCCGCCCGCACCGACGCCCGGCTGGCGCAGGAACGGCTGCGGCGCTGGAAGTCGCTGACGCGCCAGGCCGGCACCCCGCGCCCGTAGCCCGGAGGAGGGCCATGCTCAGCATCGAGGTGGCCCGCCGGTTGGCCGAGGCCGGGCTGGTCTGGCGACCGGCCCCCGGCGACCGGTTCGTCATCCCGCAGCCGGAGCTGCTCGACCAGGTCTTCGTGCTGAGCGAGCTGGTCGCCGACCTGTACCGGTTCGGGGACGATGAGGTGATCGGGTTCAACGGCACCACCGAGTGGGCGCTGGACAGCGTGCGCCGCGAGGACGTCGTCTGGCTGCCCCGGGAGGACCAGCTGCGTGCCGCGCTGGGTGCGCGGTTCCGTTCGCTCGAGCAGGGCAGCACGTCGTCGTCCGGGGGCACGCCGTCCGGGGGCACGCCGTCCGGGAGCACGGTGTTCACGGTGACGGTTCTCGTTGCCGGAGAGGCGGTTCGGGTCAGCCACGGGGACGTCGAGCACGCCTATGCCCTCGCCTGGCTGGCGCTGCTGGGCGATGGTTGATCCCCGCGATTGGCGGATCCTGACCCAGTAAGTGGGTCAGATCCTGCCAATCGCGGAGATCACCGCAGGGTGATCAGCACTGGGCCGCCGGCGGGGTCGGCGCCGGCGACCAGGTCGCTCGGCACTCGGAACACCCGGCCCGGGGCGGCGGGCCAGGGCAGCCGTCGCCGGGCCAGCTCGCGACCGTCCTGCACGACCCGGACGACGGGGCGCGGCACGCGCTCGTCGGTCCAGAGCAGCAGCCGGCCGCGGGGGGGCCTGAGGCCGGCGCTATTGGGCCCGGCGCTATTGGGCCCGGCGCTACTGGGCCCTGCGCTGTTGGGATGGATCACCTGCGGCGCCACCCAGCGCAGCGGCGGCTCGACCGCGAGTCGCACGCCCGCGGGCGCCGGGGTCGGGTCGCGCAGCCAGCGCAGCACGTGGTCGGCGACGTGGCGCCCGTCGAGCGCGGCGACGTCCGCGGTGTCGACCGGGTGGGCCACGTTGCCGGCGGCGAACACCCCCGGGCGGCTGGTGCGCAGGGCGGCGTCGACGACCGGGCCGCGGGTGCCCGGGTCGAGGGTCAGACCGCCGAGGCGGGCCAGTTCGTGGTCGGGGATCCAGTCGGCCGTGGTGACGACGGTGTCGCACGCCACCGTGCGCCGAGCGCCGGTGTCGAGATGCTCGATCTCGACGGCGCGCACCCGGGGCGAGCCGATGATCCGCACCACCCGGGTGCGTCGTGCCACCAGGACGCCGAGGGCGAGCCGCCCGGGGAGCGAGAACGCCTGGTAGGACTCGGGTTGGGCGAACTCGGAGGTCATCAGCACCGTCTCGCAGCCGGCGTGGCGCAGGGTCAGCACGGCCGACCAGCTGACCGCCTCGGCGCCGATCACCACCGCGCGTCGGCCCACCTCGCGGTGGTGCAGGTACACGAGGTTCTGCAGCTGCCCCGTGGTCAGGACGCCGGCGCCCCGATCGCCGGGGATGAGCCGCGCCGCGCGCGGGCGCTCGCGGGCGCCGGTCGCGAGCACGACGGCGTCCGCATGCAGGGCGTGGCGACCGCGGGGTGAGGTGATCTCGAGGAGCTGGCCGGTGGCGCCGTCCGGGGAGTCGCCCCACCCGGTGACCATCGACCGGACCCGCACCGTGGCGCCCGCCGACCCGGCCGCATCGGCCAGGCGTCGGGCGTAAGCCGGGCCGGTCAGCACGCGGCGCAGGTCGCGCAGCCCGTAGCCGGTGTGGTGGCTGTGCCGCGGGATGCCGCCCACCTCGTCCTCGCGCTCGACCACCATCACCTCGCCGTCGACGACGCGGGCCAGCGCCGCCGCGGCGGTCAGCCCGGCCGGGCCGCCGCCGACGATGGCCACCCGGACCTTCTGTACGGCAAGGGGGTGCTCGGCACGGGGGTGCTCGGCACGGGTCACCGGGTCACCTCCACGCTGGGGCCCTCAACACTGGGCCCCTCAACGCTGGGCCCTTCAACGCTGGGCCCCTCAACGCTGGGCCCTTCAACACCGTGCGCCGAGGCGATCGCCTGCACCTGCGCACCGCAGAAGAACCCCTGGCATCGGCCGTTCATCGCCCGGGTTCTCCGACGCAGACCCTCCAACGTGGCCGGCGGGATCGTCGACGCGAACGCATCGCGCAGCTCGCCCTCGGTCACCCGTTCGCAGAAGCACACCACCTGCCCGTACATCGGGTCGGCGGCGATCAGCGCGGCGTCCGCGTAGGGGCGCGCGAACGCCTCGCCCAGCTGCGGCATCCGCGGTGGCGGCGGCAGGTCCTCTCGCGCAGCGACGTCGAGCCCGGCCTCGCCGAGCAGGCCGAGCACGTGCTCGGCGATCGCCATGCCCGCGGTCAGCCCGGTCGACCGGATGCCCCCGACCAGCAGGTAGCGCTGCGCGGCGTCCGGGTCGATCAGGTAGTCGCCACTGTCGATCGCGGCCCGCAGCCCGGCATAGGTGGCAGTGACCTCCTCGTCCACCAACTCCGGCATCAGCGCGCGGGCCTTGCCGAGCAGGAAGTCGAACCCCTCCCGCGTGGTGCCGGTCGCCGTCTGGGCGTCGGGGCCGGTGAGGTCCTCGGCGGTCGGGCCGACCATGACGTTGCCGTAGACGGTCGGGCTGACCAGCACCCCCTTGCCCAGCGACGACGGCACCGGCAGCACGATCACCGGCGCCATCGGCCGGGCCAGCTTGTCGAACACCAGCAGCTGGCCGCGGCGCGGCGTGACCCGGAACCGGTTGTGCCCGAACAGGGTGTCGAGCACATCGGCGCCGAGCCCGGCCGCGTTCACCACCCACCGGGTCAGCAGCCGCTCGCCCCCCTCGAGCTGCAGCGCGGTCACCTCGGGCCCCACCGCGGCCCCGGTCACCCGCCGCCCGAGCAGCAACCGGGCACCCCGCCGAACGGCGTCCGTCGCCAGGGCGAGGGTCGTCGTCCAGGTGCAGATGATCGACTCGTCGGGCACGGTGAGCCCGCCGAGCACCCCCGGCCCGAGCCGCGGGACGAGCTGGTAAACCCGTTGGGCGTCAACGATTTCGCACGCCTGGTAGCCGTTCTTCAACGCCTTCGCCCGCAGGGCGGGCAGCGCGTCCAGCTCCTCGACGGTCCAGGCGACCAGGACGGCGCCGGTCCGCTCCACGGGGATGCCCGTGGCCTGCGCGTACTCGCCGAGCAGCCGGTACCCACGGGCGACCAGCCTGGCCTCGAGCGTGCCGGGGGAGGCGTCGAACCCGGTGTGCAGGATGGCGGTGTTGGCCTTGCTGGTGCCGTCACCGACGTCGTCGCGGGCCTCGACCAGGGCCACCGAGAGCCCGGTGCCGGCCAGGTCCCGGGCGATCGCGGCGCCGACGACACCTGCACCGATCACGGCGACGTCATAGCTCACCGGGTCACCTCCGTCGTGAGATCCCCTGTCGCCGAGGAGGTTCCGCCTGATGACCGGGCGGCGGCATCCTTCCAGCGGGCCAGGTGGGCGACGGTGTGGTCCGCCGTCCAGGCCGGTTCGTAGCTGTGGCTGGGTGTCCAGCCACCGACCGCCCCGGCGGGGGTCAGCGTCGGGTCGAGGGCGAGCCGGGCGCAGGCCGCGGCACCGGCTGCGGTGGCATGCGCCGAGGGGTAGACGTCGACCGGCAGCTGGGCCAGGTCGGCCAGCGCCTGCATCAGCACGGCCGAGCGGGTCAGTCCGCCGTCGAGGCGCAACCGGGTCAGCGGCGCGCCGAGATCGGCCGCGATCAGCTCGGTGAGCACCGCGATCTGCGCCGCGATGCCCTCCACCACCGCCCGCACCAGCTCCCCCCGCCCGGTGCTCAGGGTCATCCCGGTCAGGCTGGCGGTCGCGGAGGCGTCCCACCACGGGGCGGCCAGCCCGGCCAGCGCCGGCACGCACAGCACGCCGTCGCTGCTCGGCGCGCACGCGGCGTCCAGCTCGGCGGGCCCGGCCACCAGGCCCAGGTCGGTGAGCCACCGGACGGCGCTCGCGGCCGTGTAGACCTGCCCGTCGACGCAGTAGGGGGTCTGCCCGCGCAGCCGCCAGGCGACCGAGGTGGTCAGCCCGCTGCCCGAACGCACCGCCCGGGAGCCGGTGTTCGCCAGCACGAACGCGCCGGTGCCGACCGTGCACTTGGCGGCGCCGGCGTCCAGGCAGGCCTCGCCGAGCAGGGCCGCCTGCTGATCGACCACCAGCCCCACCACGGGTACCTCGGCCGAGCCGAAAGCCGTTGTGCCGCCGACGGTCTCGTCGCACGCGACCAGCGCGGGCAGCTCTTCGGCGTCGAGCCCGAACAGGGTCAGCAGCTCATCGCTCCAGGCCACGGCGTCGAGGTCGAGCAGCAGTGAGCGGCTCGCGGTGGTGACGTCGGTGACGAACGCGCCGCAGAGCTGGTGCACGAGCCAGGTGTCGGTGGTGGTGACCACGCCCTCGGTGGTCAGCTGCTCGCGCAGCCAGCGCATCTTCGGCGCCGAGAAGTACGGGTCGAGCACCAGCCCGGTCAGCGCCGACACCCGGTCGGCGGAAGCGGCCCGGACGGCGCACACGGACTCCGCGCGCCGGTCCTGCCAGACGATCGCCGGGGTGAGCGGGCGGCCGGTGGCACGGTCCCAGGCGAGCACGGTCTCACCCTGGTTGGCCAGGGCCACCGCACCGATCGGTGCCCCCACCGCGGCGACCGCGCGGCGTCCGGTCTCGAGCACGGAGTCGAGCAGCGCCCGCGGGTCGATCTCGACCGCCCCGCCGTCGCGGTACTCCGGGGCGAGCGACTGCTCGGCGACGGCGAGCACCCGGCCCGCCTCGTCGGCGACGAGAGCCTTGGTGCCCGAGGTGCCCTGGTCGATGGCGAGCACCGCACCCATGTCGCACCACCCGTCCTCGTCCGCGCCGGCTCCGGAACGCTACCGCCGCCGCCCGGTCGGCGGGCACCCCCGACCGAGGCCGCGGCGCCCTGTCAGACTGGACCCATGCGCCGCATCACCCAGAGCAAGAAGCTGCAGAACGTCCGGTACGACGTCCGGGGCCCGATCCTGGTCGAGGCCCAGCGGCTCGAGGCCGAGGGCCACAAGATCCTCAAGCTGAACATCGGCAACACCGCGCCGTTCGGCTTCCTCGCCCCCGAGGCGATCCTGGCCGACATGATCCACAACCTGCCGAACGCCCAGGGGTACGTCGACTCGCGCGGCATCTACTCGGCGCGCACCGCCGTCGCGCAGTACTACCAGGCCCGCGGGCTGACCGAGACGGCCGTGGACGACGTCTTCATCGGCAACGGGGTCAGTGAACTGATCACGATGGTGCTGCAGGCGATGCTGGACGACGGCGACGAGGTGCTCGTGCCGGCGCCGGACTACCCGCTGTGGACGGGTTCGGTCTCGCTCTCCGGCGGGACGCCGGTGCACTACCGGTGCGACGAGGCGAACGGCTGGAACCCCGACCTCGCCGACCTCGAATCGAAGATCACCGACCGGACCCGGGCCCTGGTGGTGATCAACCCGAACAACCCCACCGGCGCGGTCTACGGCCGCCAGACGGTGCGCGACCTGGTCGACATCGCCCGCCGGCACCGGCTGGTGCTGATGTCCGACGAGATCTACGAGAAGATCATCTTCGACGACTCGGTGCACCACCACACGGCCACCGACGCCGGGGACGACGTGCTGTGCCTGACCTTCTCCGGCCTCTCCAAGGCGTACCGGGTGTGCGGGTACCGGGCCGGCTGGGTGATGGTGAGCGGGCCCAAGCACCTCGCCGAGGACTTCCTCGAGGGGCTGACGTTGCTGGCCAACATGCGGATGTGCGCCAACGTCCCGGGCCAGCACGCCATCCAGACCGCGCTCGGCGGGTACCAGTCGATCAACGAGCTGATCGTGCCGGGCGGCCGGTTCTACGAGCAGTCGAAGCTGGCCTGGCGGCTGCTCAACAAGATCCCCGGGGTCTCCTGCGTCGAGCCGATGGGCGCGCTGTACTGCTTCCCCCGGCTCGACCCCGAGGTCTACCCGATCGAGGACGACCAGCAGTTCGTGATCGACATGCTGCGGGCCAAGAAGATCCTGGTCACCCACGGCACCGGGTTCAACTGGTTCGCCCCCGATCACTTCCGGCTGGTGACACTGCCCGACGTCGAGGTGCTGACCGAGGCGATCGAGCGGATCGCCGACTACCTGGAGACGATCCGGGCCTGAGCCTCCTGCTCGGCCGCGCTGAGATCGACCCGGTCGACGGTCACCGCGCGGGCCAGCACGGCGGAGGCCAGGCCGTACAGGTCGGCGCGCACCCGCTCGTCGCCCGGGTGGTCGGCCAGCACCGGGCCGAAGGCCTCCGCGAGCAGCCGGCCCGCCTGCAGGGCGGCCTGGGCCACCGCCAGCGAGTCCTCCGCGGGCACGCCGCGCCGGGCCAATGCCGCGACCGGGGTGACCAGCTCGCGATCCGCGACGACCCGCCGTCCCGTCCGCCGGATCACCCCCGCGCTGACCAGTTGATCGACCTGCCGGGCGGCCCTGTCCCCGGAGCGGGCCAACAGGCCGTCCAGGGACGCCGTCCGGCCGCTTCCCGTTGCCGCCGCCCCCGGCAACCAGGTGCGTTCGACGGTGCGGCCATCGAGGGTGCCACCCCGGGCCAGATGGGTGCCGATCAGACCGAGGGTCGCCCCCCGGGTCCGGGCCTCGCGGATCTCCAGCAACCGGTCCAGGTGCTCCGGCCCGTAGACCGACTGCCGCCCGCGCCGGCCCGGCGGCGGGATCAGGCCGCGGGTCTGGTACGACCGGACGTTGCGCACCGTCATCCCGGTCGCGGCGGCCAGTTCCTGCAGGGTGTAGCACCGCGGGGCACCGGTCGCGCCGACGCGCGAAGCGCCCCCCGCCCCTCTGTGTTCTCCTGGCATGTCGCCTTCCCCGTCACCGCGCGACTGGGCCGCGCTTTCCCGGTCGTCAACCGCCCATACTCTAACGGCTCGTTCAGATAACTCCACCGGTGGCCCCTGAGCGGCGGATTCGGGCGCCGATCGGTCCCTTCCGGGGGCGGACGGCCGGGCGGGGCGGGTGCGACGATGGACCGGTGATCCTCGACTACCCCGTGCCGGAGATCCTCAACCAGCGCGCCTCCGCTCCGGCCTCCGCGCCGGTCGCCGCGCGGCCCGCCGCCACGGTCATGCTGCTGCGGGACGCCGCCCCCGGCGTGGAGGTCTTCGCCTTCCGGCGCCACCAGACGATGGCCTTCGCCCCCGGGATGATGGTCTTCCCGGGAGGGGCGGTCGAGGAGGCCGACCACGTGCCGGGCGCCGACCCGTTCCGGATCGCCGCCGCGCGGGAGACGTTCGAGGAGTGCGGCGTCCGGGTCGACCCCGCCGACCTGCACCCCTGGGCCCGCTGGATCACCCCCGCGTTCGAGCCGCGCCGGTTCGACACCATGTTCTACGTCGCCCGGCTGCCCGACGGTGAGCAGCCCGGCGAGATCGTGCACGAGGGCCGGGACGGCGTGTGGCTGGCCCCCGTCGAGGCGCTGGCCCGCCACGCCGCCGGCGACCTGCCGATGCTGCCGCCCACCCAGGTGTGCCTGGAGGACCTGGCCGCGCTTCCGGACGTCGCGACCGCCCTGGCCATCCCGCGGCTGCTCGACCCGGTGTGTCCGGTGCTCACCACCGATCAGCAGGGGGCGGCCGTGCTGCGGGTCGAGCTGCCGCACCCGCCCGGCCGGCCGGCGGTGACCCGATGAACGAGCTGGTGAACGGCCTCCCGCCCGGCGTCCGGCGGGTGCTCGCCCCCAACCCGGGGTGGATGACCCTCGACGGCACGAACACCTGGGTGCTGGCCGGGGCGGACGGCCGGGCGGGCGCCGATGCCGTCGTGGTCGACCCCGGCCCGCAGGACGACGCCCACCTGGACGCCGTCCGGGCCCTGGTCGCCGAGCGCGGGTGGCGCGTCGGCGCGGTCGTCGTCACCCACGGCCACGCCGATCACATCGAGGGGGCGGGCGACCTGGCCGGCGGCTGGCACCTGCCCGTGCTCACCCCCGGCGAGGGGGAGACGGTGGCGGTGGACGGCGTCCGGTTGGACGTGCTGTCGACCCCCGGGCACACCTCCGACTCGCGCTGCCTGCTGTGGCGCGACCAGGGGCTGGTGCTGACCGGCGACACGGTGCTCGGGCGGGGCACGGCCGTGATCGCCCACCCGGACGGCGTGCTCGGCGACTACCTCGCCTCGCTGCGCCGGCTCGAGCAGCTGGTCGCCGCGCTCGGGCTCACCGCGCTGCTGCCCGGGCACGGCCCGGTGCTGGACGGCGCCACGCCCGTCCCGGGGCAGCCGACCACCCCGCTGGGCGTGCTGCGCTGGTACCAGGAGCACCGCGCCGAACGCCTGGCCCAGGTCCGGGCCGCGCTCGACGCCGGGGCGAGCACCGCGCGCGACGTGGTCGAGCGGGTCTACGCGGACGTCGACCCCGCCCTCTGGGGGGCCGCGGAGCTCAGCGTGCGGGCCCAGCTCGACCACCTCAACCGGTGACGAACAGCCAGTGTTGCGTTGCTTTCCGTAGCAATTCGAGAGCTCCTGGGTGATGGTGCGCGGAGCTGTGCACTGCCCCCGGGTGGGGGGCAGTGCACAGCTCCGCGACGACAGGCCCCCCGGTGCGGCGTCCGGGTGACGCGCGACCGGAATGATCAAGAGGTGCCGGGCCGGGCCGACCTCGACTGGTATGCGTCGCGCAACACACCTGTTCCGGCGCCGGGGGTTGGTCACCGCACTGGTGGTCGTGGCTCTCGGCGCGGCCGCCGTCCGGGGGGCACCACTGGCCATCTCGGCGTCCGGGGCCAGTGTCCCTGACCCGACCGACTGGTCGCCGGCGCCGCTCGACCTGCTCGATCTGAGCACCGTGGCCACCGCCGACGGCCGGGGCCTGCGGATCAACACCGCCGGCGGGGTCCGGGACTTCGTCGCCGGGGTCGACCTGGGCGCGACCACCCCGGGTCACCGCCCCGGTGAGCTCGAGATCGACGCCGAGACGTATCGGCGCTGGTTCGAGCAGATGGGCGAGCTCGGCATCCGGTCGGTGCGGATCTACACGATCCACCGTCCGGTGTTCTACGAGGAACTGGCCCGCTACAACGAGGCGCACCCCACCGATCCGCTCTACCTGGTGCAGGGCGTCTACCTGCCGGCCGATCTCGACCCCGACTCCTCGACCTTCCTCGACCCGGCGGTCGACGGGCCGTTCGAGGCGGAGCTGGCGGACGCCGTCCGGGCCGTGCACGGGGAGCTGACCCGGCCGCGGATGCCGGGCCGCGCGTCCGGCACCTACACGACCGACGTCTCCCGCTGGCTGCTGGCGTGGATCGTCGGGGTGGAGTGGGACCCGGGGATCACGGTCCGCACCGATCGCCGGTACGCGGCGACGCCGTCCTGCCGGGGGCGGTACGTGCGCGACACCCCCGACGCCACGCCCACCGAGCGCTGGCTCGCCTGCCGGTTGAACGGGCTGGCCCAGCAGGAGGCGGCGCGGGGGGTGTCCGTGCCGGTGGCGTTCGTCAACTGGCCGACCACCGACCCGCTGCGCCACCGGGAACCCAACCCCAACGAGGACCTCGTCGGCGTGGACGCCAACCACGTGCTGCCCACGGCGGCCTGGCCCGGCGGCAGCTTCGCCAGCTATCACGCCTACCCCAACTACCCCGACTTCCTGCGCTTCGACAGCACGCTGGTGGCCGACGGTGCGAACGGCGCCGACCCGTTCGCGGCGTACCTGGGCGACCTGCGTCGTCACCACGCGGTCGCCCACCTACCGGTGCTGATCACCGAGACGGGCGTCCCGTCGTCCCTCGGGGCGGCCCGGGCGGGCACGAAGGGCCGCTCGCAGGGGTTCCACACCGAGCAGGCGGCCCTGCAGATCGATGCCGACCTGCTCCGGCTCGTCCGGGCGCAGGGCCTCTCCGGGGTGTTCCTGTTCTCCTGGGCGGACGAGTGGTTCAAGTCGGCGTGGAACACCGTCGCCCACCAGCACCCCGCCGACCGTCGCCAGCTCTGGCACGACGTGCTCACGAACGAGCAGTTCTACGGGCTGCTCGCCACCGATCCGGTCCGCGTGCCCGGGGCCCGGCGCGAGGTCACCCCCGACCACGGGCCGATCTCCTCGATCGTCCTGGACGCCGACCCCTCCTACCTGTATGTCGACCTCACCTACCGGGCGTCCCCGACGCCCGTGTCCCTGCGTCTCGGGGCGCCGGGCGAGACGGCGGGCCACCAGGTCGACGTCGACCCCGCGACCGAGTCGGCGACGGTGCGGGTGCGGGCCGACCTGGACCCGACCCGGCTCGACACCGACGAGCCGATGCCGCAGTCCGGCCGGGTCTGGCGGGTGCAGACGCTGGTGACCAGCCGCTCCTACCCGATCCCGGGTGGGGCCCTCGGAACGCTGGCCGTGGGCACGCTCGTGCCCGGACGGTGGGAGCACGACCTGCCGGACGCCGACAGCCGGGCCACCTGGTACGTGGCCGGATCGATGCTGCGGATGCGGTTGCCGTTGGGCCTGATCGGCGTGGCGGATCCGTCGAGCCGGACCGTGCTCGGGCCCGGTACGCCGGCGACCTTCCGCCAGGTCGACGCCCTCGCGCTCCGGGTGGACCCGCGCCAGGGGGAGCCGGTCGAGGTCCGCTACGGCTGGCCCACCTGGGAGGAGGTCACGGCCACGGAACGGATCAAGGGCGGCGCGGCGGTGGTCGCCGGTTCCTACCGCGAGCTGAACGGGGTCGCCGTCGCTCGCGGGTGATCGACAGAGCTGCTGGTCAGCGGGCTCGGCGGCGGAGCCGGTCGATGTCGAGCAGCAGCACCGCACGCTGGTCGAGCCGCAGCCAGCCGCGGGCGGCGAAGTCGGCCAGGGCCTTGTTCACCGTCTCCCGGGAGGCGCCGACGAGCTGGGCCAGCTCCTCCTGGGTGAGATCGTGGGCGACCCGCAGGCCCTCGTCGGTGGGGCTGCCGAAGCGCTCGGAGAGGTCGAGCAGCGCCTTGGCCACCCGGCCGGGGACGTCGGAGAAGACCAGGTCGGCCAGGGCCTCGTTGGTGCGGCGGAGCCGGCGGGCCAGGGCCCGCAGCAGCTGCTGCGCGACGTCCGGCCGGCCCTCGAGCCAGGAGGCCAGGTCGTCGGTGCCCACGCCGAGCAGGGTGGTGTCGGCGACCGCCGTGGCCGTCGCGTTCCGCGGGCCGGGGTCGAACAGCGACAGCTCGCCGAACATCTCGCCGGGGCCGAGGATCGCCAGCAGGTTCTCGCGGCCGTCGCCCGAGGCGCGGCCCAGCTTGATCTTGCCGTCGACGATGATGTACAGCCGGTCGCCCGGGTCACCCTCGGTGAAGAGCACCACGCCGCGACCCAGGTCGCGCCGCGACATCATGCCCTTCAGAGCCTCCGCCGCTTCGTCGTCCAGGGCCGCGAAGAGCGGCGCCTGGCGCACGACGTCGTCGTCCACCGTGAACTCCAATGCTTGTCGCCTCGACCGCCTCGGGCGGGCCCGGGCGATGCCGAGCAGAACGCTACCGTCCGGCACCCGGTGCCGATAGGTCGAGCTGCGCAGTGGTGTGGCGTGGCTCACCTGACGGTGGCGCCCGTGCGCCGGATGGTCACGAGGGACTCAACAGCCGAGCGACTCGGCAGCCTCCTGCTCGGCGACCAGGATCGTGGCGTGCAGCGCGTCGGCGTAGGTGTCGAGATCGCGCAGCACCCGGCGCAGGCGCTCGAGCACGGTGGTCTCGCCGACCGGGTGATGGTCCAGGCCGACCAGGTGGCGCAGGTCGCAGGGCAGGGGCGGGGTCGCCGGCAGCGACCGGGCGGACGGTTCGTCGATGGACGTCACGGCGGCGACGGCCAGATCGAGCCGCGCCGCGACCAGACGGCGCCAGTGCTCGACCTCGCGCAGTTCGCGCACCAACTCGGTGACGAGGTCTCGGGTCGGGGTGCGCCCAGCGTGGTCGTTGGACGTGCCGGCCGCGGCCAGGAAGGTCATTCCAGCACTCCTCGTCATCGTCTCGGGCGGGTCCCGCCGGGGCGGGTCACCCCGCGCACCGATCTGTTCTGCGGATCGTCCTCCCAGGTCAGCCGCTTGATAGCCGGATGATCGGCACCACCCCTCCGGCGCAGGCGCTCACCCGGCTGCCGATCGTTGCCGCCACGGGCCGTGGTCGCCGGTGCGCGCCGTACGCTGTCGGGGTGGCTGCGCGTGGTGCCCGGGCGGTGGCGGTGGTGACGCCGAGCGAGACCGAGTCGTCTCTGGCCCTCACCCGGCGCGCCCGGAAGATGCACCGGCTGCTCGCCGAGCGCCATCCGGACGCCCATTGCGAGCTCGACCACTCCTCCCCGCTGGAGCTGCTGGTCGCGACGGTGCTCTCCGCCCAGTGCACCGACGCCATGGTCAACAAGGTGACCCCGACGCTGTTCGCCCGCTACCCCACGGCGGCGCACTACGCGGCCGCCGGTGACGAGGCGGGCCGCGCCGCGCTCGAGGAGCTGATCCGCCCGACGGGGTTCTTCCGGGCCAAGACGAACTCGCTGGTCACCCTGGGGGCGGCGCTGGTCGAGCGGTACGGCGGCGAGGTGCCGGGGCGGATGGCCGACCTGGTCACCCTGCCCGGGGTGGGGCGCAAGACGGCCAACGTCGTGCTCGGCAACGCCTTCGGCGTGCCCGGGTTGCCGGTCGACACCCACGTCGGTCGGCTGGCCCGGCGGTTCGGCTGGACGGCGTCCGAGGACCCCGTGGTGATCGAGGCCGAGCTGGGCGAACTGTTCCCGCGCCGCGACTGGACGATGCTGTCGCACCGGGTGATCTTCCACGGCCGGCGGGTCTGCCACGCCCGGACCCCGGCCTGCGGCGCCTGCGTCCTGGCGCGGCTGTGCCCGTCGTACGGGATCGGCGAGACGGAGCCGGCGCGCGCCGTCCGGTTGGTCAAGGGGCCCCCGACGACGCCGGGGGAGGGCCGGTGACGGCGTTCCCCGGGTGGTTCGACCCGCTGCTCGGCGTGATCGGAGCGGCCCGGCGCGGGGGCGGCCTGCTCGGCGATCCGCGGTTCGCGCCGCCGCCGGGGCACCACCGGCACTCGGCCGTGCTGATGCTCTTCGCGGGCCCCGGGGCGGCTCCCGACGGGCCGGACGGCGCGTCGTCCGGTGCGCCGGCGGGCGTGGACGTGCTGCTCACCGAACGCTCGCCCCGGCTGCGCTCGCACGCCGGGCAGGTCTCCTTCCCCGGCGGCCGGCTCGACCCCGAGGACGGCGACCCGGACGGGGAGGGGCCGGACCGGGCGGCGCTGCGCGAGGCGCGCGAGGAGACCGGGCTGGACCCGGCGGGGGTGGTGCTCGCCGGGCGGCTCCCGGCGGTGTACCTGTCGCCGAGCGACTACGCGGTGAGCCCGGTGCTCGGGTGGTGGCGGGCGCCGTCCCCGGTGCACGTGGTCGACCCCGCCGAGGTGGCCCGGGTCGAGCGGGTGCCGGTCGCCGAGCTCGTCGACCCGGCCAACCGGTTCCTGGTCTCCCACCCCAGCGGGTTCGTCGGGCCCGGGTTCGGGGTCCGCTCGCTGTTCGTCTGGGGGTTCACCGCGATCCTGCTCGACCGGGTGCTCGCCCGTGCCGGGTGGGAGCGGCCGTGGGACGCCTCGCGGGTGCTGCCGGTGCCGCCCCGGCCGGAGCCCGACGAGGTGGACGCGATCGAGGCGGGGGGCTGACGTGATCGACGTGCTGCTGCTGGTGCTGATCGTGGCGTATGCGGCCTCCGGGTTCCGCCAGGGCATCGCCGTCGGGGCGCTGTCGCTGGCCGGGTTCGTCGGCGGGGCGGCGCTGGCGATGTGGCTGGCACCGGTGATCGGGGAGTACGCCCCGGTGGGGGTGCGCCGGGCGCTGCTGGTGCTGGCCGTCGTCCTGGTGCTGTCGTGGACGGGCCAGCTGCTCGGGTCGTGGCTCGGCGGGCGGATCCGCAAGGGGGTGGCCCGGGCCGGGGCGCGCGGGGTCGACCAGGTGCTCGGCGCGGTGGCCGGCGCCGCCGCGGTGGCGCTGGTGGCCTGGTTCGTCGGGGACGCGTTGCGGCAGACCCCGGTGCCCGGGCTGGCCAAGGCGGTCGCGTCGTCCCGGGTGCTCAGCGCGATCGACCGGACGGTGCCCCCGCCGCTGCGCTCGGTCGCCTCGAACTTCCGCTCGGTGCTGTCGGACTCGGCGTTCCCCCGGGTGTTCGAGGGGGTGAGCCCCGAGGAGGTCACCCCGGTCGACCCGCCGGTCGCCTCCGCGGTGCCGGTCGCGGTGCAGCGGCGGGTACGGGGGTCGGTCGTGAAGATCACCGGCGATGCGCCGGCGTGCAAGCGGGGCCAGGAGGGCAGCGGGGCGGTCTTCGCGGCGCAGCGGGTGGTCACCAACGCGCACGTGGTGGCAGGGGTGCGCAACCCGACCGTGCAGCTGGCCGGCGGTGGCCGGCGCTACCCGGCGCTGGTGGTGCTGTTCGACCCGAAGGTCGACCTCGCCGTGCTGGCGGTGCCCGACCTGACCGCCCCCGCGCTGCGGCTCGGCACCACCCTCGAGCGGGGCGACGACGCCCTGGTCGCCGGGTACCCGGGCAACGGCCCGTACACCGCGACCCCGGCCCGGGTCCGCTCGGTGATCAAGGCCTCGGGCGAGGACATCTACGGCCGGTCGGGCGCCGTCCGGCAGGTGTACTCGCTGTTCACGACGGTCGAGCAGGGCAACTCGGGCGGCCCGGTGGTCGGGGCGGACGGCGCGCTGGCCGGCGTGGTGTTCGCCAAGTCGCTGGACGATCCGGCGACCGGCTACGCGCTCACCCTCGACGAGGTGCGCGACGAGCTCGCCGCCGGTCAGGCGGCCACCGCGGCCGTCGGCACCGGCAAGTGCACCACCGACTGACCCTCGCCCCCCCATTCCCGCCGAGAGTCGGTGACGCGCCCTCGACACGCCGAGTTCGGGGGCAGTTCGCCGACTCTCGGCGGGGTGGGGCTCCGGCTCGCGGTGCTCCTGGTCGACGAGGTCGGGGCGGCCGACGACGTGGTTCAAGACGTCTTCGCCCGGCTGCTGGGTGCCGACCCGGCCACGGAGATCGGGTACGGGTACCTGCGGGTGGCGGTGGTCAACGAGTGCCGCTCGGTGCTGCGTGGTCGGCGCCGGCGGCTGGGTCTGTGGCAGCGCGCGGCGGCGCTGGCCCCCCGCGAGACCGACCAGCCGGGCACCGCACCGGGTGACGAACCGGACGACGCGGCGCGGGTCCGCGCGGCGGTCCGGTGCCTGCCCCCGCGCCAGCGCCAGGTGGTCGTGCTGCGCTTCTACGAGGATCTGTCGGTGGCCGAAACCGCTGCGGCGCTGGGCATTTCGGCCGGCGCGGTGTCGGTCAACGCGCACCTGGCGCTGCGGCGCATCGGGTCGGAGCTGCGGAGGGACTCATGACCGAGAGGCTCGAACAGACCGTCCGGACGGCGCTGCGCACCTGGGCCGCGGGGGTGACCGTTCCGCCGGGGCGGGGTCTGCCGGTGGCGCGGGTGGGGGAGGTGCCGCAGGTGGCTGCCCCGGCCGGTCCGGTGGGCGGCGGGCGGGTGGGCTGGGCTCGGTTCGGCTGGGCTCGGTTCGGCTGGGTTGTCGCCGCGCTGGTCGCCGTGGCCGGGGTCGCCGTCGCCTCGTGGGTGGCACTGCGCCCGAACGACACGCGGACGGTGGCGGCCCCGACCCCCGGCGTCGCGTCGTCCGCCACCCGAGCGTGCGACCGGATCCCGCTCGGGCCCGGCCGGGGGGAGTGGCTGCTGCGTCGACTGGTGGTCGACGGGCTCGAGGTGGCCGTGGACCCCTGCCGGCCTTCGGCAGCCGTGGTGGTCGAGGGGGTCTTCCTCGGCATCTCCGACGGCAGCACCTTCGTCGCCGCCCGGGTCGGTGCCGACGGTCGGTACCGGGTCTGGTTCCGTTCCGAGGAGCGCGGGCCGCGTGCCGAGACGGTCGACCCGGTGCGCAGCGGCCTCTCCGGGCTGTGGGTGGGCGATGGCTTCACGGCCACGATGCGCAGTGCGGCGGCGTCCCCCGGCGAGCAGTCCTTCCGCGTGGTGGGCCATGGCGTCGAGGCGGACTTCGTCGGGTCATCCCCCGGGAACGACGTGCCCTGCACCTCCGCGCGGGCCAGGGCGGGCGTGCGGTCCGCGGTCTGGGAGCTGACCCGGCTCGAGATCGACGGCGGTGACCTGCCCATCGATCCGTGCGTCGGCATCGTCGCCGGGGTCGGTACGGGGCAGTTCCGGGGCATCGACGACGGGACGAACTACCTCGGGTACGAGCCGATCGAGGGACGCCCGGGGACGTACCGGTTCCGGTCGACGACCCTCGTCGGAGGCGGCCCGCCCGCCCCCTATGCCGTCGCGCTCCGTCGTCTGGACGAGGTGGCCGCGCGTCTCGACGGCGACGTGCTGACCCTGACCGGTGACGGGGTCACCGCCACGTTCACCCGCCACGACCCGCGCCCCTGACCCCTGGGCCGGGCGGGTCAGCGCAGGGTGTCGAGCCAGTCGAGCAGGGCGGCGGTGACCTGGTCGGGGGCCTCCTCGGGCAGGAAGTGCCCGGCGTCCGGCAGCACCCCCGAGGTCAACGGCCCGGTGACCCGGCGGCGCGAGGCGTCCGCGGCGTCCGGGGTGACCCAGGGGTCGCGCGCCCCGTGGAGCTGCAGCACCGGCACCTCGACCGGCCGGTGCAACGCGTCGACGGTGGGCCCGCGCTGGCCACCGCGCCCGACCGGCCGGACGGCGCGCCGGAAGTACTCCATCGACATCGGCGCGACCGACGGTAGCCGCATGGCGCTGCGGTACCGCGCGACGTCGTCCGGGTCGGGGCAGCCGGCCCCCCACCAGTCGTTCAGCAGCGCCTCGACCGAGTTGCCCCGCACCAGCCGCCGTTCGGGCACGAACGGGGTCTGGTAGGCGAGCGCGCGGGCCAGGGTGGTGCGCTGGCGGCCGCGGGCCATCAGGCCCCGCATGGTCAGCGGGTGCCCCATCGAGAACACCCCGATGGCCGTGGTCACCGTGGGGTGCAGCGTGGGCATCGCCCAGGCCAGCCAGGCCCCCCAGTCGTGCCCGACGATCACCGCCTCGCTCGCGCCCAGGGCCCGGACGACGCCCGCCACGTCCGCGGCCAGCGTCGCCGTGTCGTACCCGCGCGGAGGTTTGTCGCTGGCGCCGTAGCCGCGCAGGTCCATCGCCGCGGCGCGGTAGCCGGCGGCGGCCAGGGCGGGGAGCTGGTGGCGCCAAGCCCACCAGAACTGGGGGAACCCGTGCAGCAGGACGACGAGCGGGGGCGCCGCCGGCGTGCTGTTGGGGAGGGTGCTGGGCGGGACGTCGTCCGGATCGGCCTCGGCGACGTGGAAGCGGGCCCCGTTGGCCGCCACGAACCGGTGCCGCCAGGGGCCCTCGATCAGGACCTCGGCGACATCGCTGACCTGCGTGTGCCCCCGGTGCACGGCAGGTCTCACGGGCGCGAGGGCTTGACCGCCTCGATCGTCTGCTTCACCGACGAGATGGTCTTCTCCGGCGGGCCGACCTTCGAGATCCGCTTCTTGCCGAGCAGGGCGAGCACCGCGGCGACGAGGATCAGCACCACGCCGATGATCACGAAGGAGAGCCAGGGGGCGAGGCCCAGGGCGACCAACCCGTAGCCCAGCGCGATGGTGAAGATGATGCTGGCCAGCAGCAGGAAGTAGCCGGCCACGCCGAACATCCCG
>WBZP01002458.1_pt1 | contig 21272 bp, 21 predicted proteins | sample 5204301 | NCBI WGS metagenome assembly WBZP01 (sample SAMN12412401, study PRJNA552823) | activated sludge metagenome | isolation source: activated sludge from nitrification reactor of wastewater treatment plant... | place: USA: Pennsylvania | collected 2017
CGAAGGGGATATGGTGCGTTTGCTCGGCTATGTATCAATTGACTTTGGATCAGAGGCACTTGTAGAGAACCAAAAACTCTTTACTCTTCCTGCCAATATTTTGCCAAGCTCAGTCATACAAATGCCTTGATCGATGGTGATGATGGGCTCAAAGGGCGACCCAAATATTTATTCAGCCCAGTCGGTGTATATTGGCGGGGACGATTTGGATGAATTATGGATGGGACCGGTTGGGAGTCTGACCGAGCCAGCAGGCTACTATCTCTATCTCAACGGTGTTGAGTGGCGACTCGGGTAAGACATTAGACAAAATGATAGAGCGAATGACCACACCAATTATTCGCAATCATTTGGGGCGGGTATCGCATAGGCGCCGGTATATTTACCGGAATTCCCGGTAAATTGACAAAAAGCCTAATTCCCGGTAAAATGAATGTATGAAGTGCCATATCTCTAACTCCGTATTCATAGGTAATATCGATCCATTCTTGCGGTCATTTGATTTTAGTGACCCTACTCATCTAGAGATATCCACCCATGACAAGTGGATGAGTGTCCATCCGGTCGCACTCGCCATGATTGCGGCACTTGGCATGACAGTGCCGCGAGGTAACGTGCATGTTGATGATATTAGTGCTACATCGGGTCATTATTTGCAACGTATGGGGTTATTGGAGCTGCTGGGGATAGATAACATCAAGCCCATCACTGCAAAAGATCCGTCTGGGCGTTTTGTGCCTTTAACCGTTATCAAGACGGCCGCTGAACAAACAAAATTTATCACCGATATGATGCCACTCCTCCACCTTGATAAGGCACCTGAACAAGCCGAAGCGATTCGCTATGTCGTGAGTGAGCTGCTGAGAAATGTACTCGAGCACGCGGCGGCACCAAATGGTGCAATTGTCGCAGCGCAGTATTACCCAAAGACCAAGCGTATTAGTATTGGTATTGTTGATACGGGTGTTGGTATTAAGCAGACGATTAACCAGTCACATAAAGCTTGGACGGATGCCGAAGCATTGCGCCTGGCAATGACTCCTGGTATCACGGGCACGACAAGTCGGGAAGGCGGGACAATTGATAACGCCGGAGCGGGATTATTCTTCATCAAGTCGATTGCGGTGAATAACCATGATTTTTTCATGCTATATAGCGGTACTGCACTCTATAAGCTGCATCGTCGTAAAGGTGAGGTGAAATATCTCCATGTTGATCCTTTCGAAGATCCTCATGCGCTGCGTGAAGATATGCCTAAATGGGAAGGAACGGTTGTTGGCATAGATATTTCACTGGAGCAAACAAAGAGTTTTGCCGATCTTATGGGTGCCGTGCGCCGGTCATATTCTTCTGCGATTCGTGAACGAAAAAAAGCAAAGTACAGGAAAGCGAGGTTTGAATGACTATCATCGAAATCAAGAAGTATGCTGGTATTTTTGCTGAAAACAAAGATATTGCTGGCAAGTTGCGAGATGAGACAATTCTGCCAACACTCCGTAGCAATCAGGAGGTAACGCTAGATTTTAACGGGGTGGAAGGGGCAACACAGTCCTTTGTCCACGCTATGATCAGTGAAGCGATCCGTGAATTTGGTGCGGAGGTTCTTGATCACATAATCTTCAAGCAGTGCAACCAGTCGGTACAGGCGATTATAGAGATAGTCGTCGATTATATGCAGGTGAGTGAATAGCAACTACTACCATACTGGAAATAACTTATGCTATTATTTCCAGTATGGGAGAGAAAATGATAGAGCGCACGATCACACCACTTATCCGCAATCACTTGGGGCGGGGCAGGGTGATCGTGCTGTACGGCCCACGACGAGTCGGCAAGACCACCGTGGCGCGGCAGCTTTTGGCCGAGGCGCCAGAGGCCGGGCAACTGTACCTTAACTGCGACGAAATGGTGACGGCAGATGCTCTAAAGCCGACGAGCCTAGCGGCGCTGGAGCGGGTGATCGGCCAGGCTAAGCGCATCGTCATCGACGAAGCCCAGCGAGTCGAAAACATCGGCCTTACACTCAAGCTGCTGATCGACACGCACCCCGAGCTCGACATCATCGCCGCCGGTAGTTCGTCGTTTGACCTGGCGGGCAAGGTCAAAGAGCCGCTGACTGGCCGCGCCTACGAATTTATGCTGACACCCCTGTCACTAGCCGAAATCAAGTGTTATTTTAATTACAACGATCTGCAGCTGCAGACGCTATTCCCGCGCTTGCTGCGCCTCGGCAGCTATCCAGGTATTGTACTCACCAGCGACGCTCGCGCCGACGAAGAAATCATTGCTCTAGCCAACAACTACGTCTACAAAGACAGCCTCGAACTGGTAGAGCTCCGCCAGCGCCAACTGCTGCCACGCCTTCTCCAAGCTCTGGCACTTCAGATAGGGCAGGAAGTGTCATATCACGACCTCGGTGTGACATTTGGGGTCAAAACAGAGACAATCGAGCGCTACATTACCCTGCTCGAAATGGCGTTTGTGGTCTACCGCCTGCCAGCACTGACCGGTACCGTAGCGGGGGCGCTTAGCAATCGCAAACGCAAAGTCTACTTCTACGACCTCGGCATCCGAAACGCCCTGATCCAGTCGCTCCAACCGCTCGATCTGCGCACCGACACCGACGCCCTATGGGAAAACTTTTGTATGAACGAACGGCTCAAACACTGGCAAGCGCAGGACGTAAGAGTGCAGCGCTACTACTGGCGCAGTTTGGGTAGCGAACTCGACCTCGTCGAGGCCCGAAACAACACCTACCGTGCCTACGACTTCAGCTACCAAGACAAAAAACTCACCACACCCAAGTATTTTACCGACACCTACCCTGGCGTGGAGGCCGAGCTCATTCACTCTGCCACTCTGTTAGGTTGGCTGCAGACTAGCGAAAAAGCTTAAGGTATATTACGATAGCTAGAAGAGAAGCTAACAAAACAGGGGAACACTATGCCGCCAGTAGATAACAATCAACCAACCCAGGCGCCCGCGCCACAAGCACCAAAGCAACCAGGCTTTTGGGCAAAACTTTTTGGCAAAAAAGCCGCACCAGCGGTGCCAGTTGCGCAGCCAACATCACTCACACCCGAACCACAGCTCAACAACCCGACGCCGCAAGACTTCGGTAGTGCCCCTGCGCCAGCGGTGGGCAACGATGTCACACCACCCGCAGGTGTTGATGCAGCAGTGAGCACTCCAGAAGCAGCACCAGCGGTGCCAGATGTTGCACCCGCTGTTGAAGTACCGCCAAGTGTAGTGAGCCCAGCTGAAACACCATCGCTCCCCGTTGAGCCAACTGCTGATCAGTCACAAACACCTCCTGCGCAGCAGCCGCCAGCACCCCCACAGCAGTAGTCACACGCTGCCACATACAAGACCCTGTCATCACGGCAGGGTCTTGACTTTTTGTAAAGCTTATGCTAGTCTAAATACATAACGCAATAAAAACAAAAAAGCGCACGTTAAAAAGTCAGGAATCACCACAGCATGAAAACAATCGAAGTCACCCCCATCGGACAAGCAACCCCTATCGAGGTGAATCATGGGCCAGCAGGCCAAGAAGCTAGTGCCGGTCTGACGCGGGCAGCATTCAACGATCCTGATCTTGCGCCATACATTGCTGCTGAAGTTGCGCAAACACCAGAACTCCATGACGCCAAGGTGCCAGCAGATGCAAAGCAATTCGACTACGACACGCTCCAGCGCGCTGCCGATGCAGCAGCGCTCCAAAAGGGCTCGTTTGCCGATCGTTTGGCAGCAGCACCTATGGCGGCGGCTCTCAGCTTACAGTCAGTCTTTCAAGAAAGCCGCAACAAACGACTCCAAAAGAAGCTGCAGTATAAAACTGCGGAGGAGCAGCGAGTATTTCTCGAAGCTGATGCCATGAAGCGCGAAAAGCGCAGGATGTTTGGTGCAAAGGTGCTTGCGGCAGGACTCACACTATGGACTTTGAAGTCTGGCCTTGATCACGGTGTTGTGTCGATGCTTCTTGGTGGTACTAGCGGTGGTGGTCATGGTGCAGGAACGGCCATGGATCTTATGACATCGACCGATCAAAAAGGTCGTAACTACACTGTTGACCTCATGGACAACAGCAAGCCACTTGCTCCATCACCCAACAATCCACTCGACACCAACCCTTTTGAGCAAGCACTGCTCAAGCAGTACAACAACAGTGATTCGAGCTTCTACGATTTTGCCAAAAAAGAACATCGTGGTGACTTTGGCCCCGGTGTCATGGCGTCTGCAAAAGATGGCACCATGCCAGCTGGCTTTGGTGACTGGATGTCGCGCAACCGTCATGAACCAAATGGCCTTGCTAACCTAGTGTCTGGCCTCAAGCTTGATGGTCATGGTGACTCATTGACTGATCGCAACAATCTGGCAAATATCTACGACAACGACAAGATTGCGCAAATCAAAGCCGATATCTTGGTGCAAAACCAACTACGTGATCCATCGAAGTTTTCGCTCGAAACCATCAAAGTCGACTTTCCGTATAAGACGACTTACATGGTTGACGTAAATGGTGACCCAGTGATTTCGATGCAGGATTATACCGATCACGGTGGCGAAGCATTCAAGATTATCAACAAGCAGACGGGCGAAGTAACGTACTGGCGCAAGAACTGTGGCGCCTACCAACAGATCTGGCCAGTTGAGCGTGCCGCACAGCCTGTGTACCATTCAACGTACGCTCCTCAACCGGCACGACAGGCTGTTGTGCAGCACGCGCCATCACGTCCCGCGGCTCCGGTAGAATCGCATACATCCACTCCGTCAACTCCAACAGAAGTAATCCCGCCATCAACAACCCCAGATACTCCTGTGGACAATCCTCCAGAGACTCCACCAGAAGATTACAGTAAGCAAGGTCGCAATCCAGGCTTATTCCCAGACCTTGGCTCTGGTGAACTAACAGACGAAGTACCCGTAAAACAGGAAGAGTCAGCAACGACTGGTCGTGATATCGGTGGTGGCCAGACAGAGCCTGTGCATACCGATAAAGTAACAAATACACAGGGTACCGAGCAGAATGGTAAAAGCCAAGGCCCAGTCACGAGCCAGTCGCAAGATACATCCGGCAACGCCGAAAGCGGTAAGGGTGTCGGAGACGGCGACAAGGGCGGCGCAGCAACATCAACAGATAACGGTGCAGACCGCTAAACGGAAGGAGTCATACAATGCGTAAACTATTCACAAAAATCACCAATAAGCTAACGATTCGTGCGAGCGTCATCGCGGTGCTCTTCGCAGCTGCTATCGTACCAGCCGTCGCGTTTGCGTGGGGTCCAGATCGTACGACCTTCACAGAGGCTGAGCCCGCAGACTACGTAACATTCAACTCGATCACTGATAACCGCAAGTGGGGCGATGAACGTAACTTTATGCGAATTCGTGACATAGCATCGGGTGAGACATTTAAAGACTCTGAATCATTGCAACCAGGCAAGCAGTACGAAATATTGATCCTGTACCATAACAATGCAAAGTCAACATTAAATGCCAGCGGTGTTGCCATAGCACAAAACGCTTATGCGCGTACAGAGGTCCCTGCACTCGTTCGTGCCGGTGAGAGCAATGTGAAGGCGATGTCGTATGTTGGTGCATCGAACGCTAACCCTGCCTATGTGTATGATCATATTGATCTGACGAATAGTACTTCTGGTGATATCGCACTTCGTTATGTAAAAAACACTGCGAAGATTACCAGTAACGGCGCTGTGAACGGTACGGCGATTTCGGAAGACTTGTTTGGCAGTAACGGTACACCCCTTGGTTATGACTCACTGAACGGCGTGCTACCTGGCTGTGACCAATACTCCGGCTACATTACTTACACAGTTGTTGCCGACAGCCCTAACTTTACCTTCACCAAAGATGTACGTTTAGCTGGTACAAAAGAGTGGAAAGACGACGTTACTGTTAACAAGGGTGATAAGGTAGAATACCGTCTACGATACCAGAACACCGGTACTGTTGAGCAGACAAACGTGGTGTTCAAAGATGTACTGCCTAAAGGCCTGACATATGTTAACGATGCAACGGATCTCATAAACGGTAACTATCCAGATGGCAAACGTCTCGACAATAGTATCAACGGTGATGGTGTGAATGTAGGCAACTATGCACCAAATGGTGCGGGCTACATCTTCCTCTTTGCAACAGCAGATGGCGATCCGTGTACAGTTCTTACGAACACAGAATCTGTTGAAACGCGAAACGGCAACTTGCAGGATAGTGCAACGGCTCGAATTAATGGTAATTGTGCAACTCCGGTTGCAGCGCTGCCAACCACTGGTCCGGTAGAAGTGATCGCTGGTCTGATAGGAATCGCGGCTATGACAGTCGGAATCGTGTACTACGTGAAGAGTCGTCGTGATCTTGAACAAGCGCTGCACAATGCGCAGACGCACCCAACACTGACGAAACTTGATGACGTAAAGCCTGTTGAACCATTTGAATCAACTGACAAAAAATAATCTACGCATCAAAAAATACCCCTCCATGTGGAGGGGTATTTTGTTGGGCGAAGCTGCTAAGCAGCTTTCTTTTGTTGCGACAGGTAATCGATCTCTTTGATCACGTCCAGTAGGGCTTCGGCACGACGAGTTTCGTCGGGGATTTCTTTGGCAGCATCGTGTGCGGCGGCGATAAGTGATTCATCGTCGGTGCTACGGATGAGCAGTAGGTATGTGTCGAATAGTTCTTCTGGGCTGACAGCAAGCTTGTTTACTAGTGGGCGTAGTTCAAGCAAGGCATCTTTTTTGATTGCTTCGAGCTCGGGGTTGGCAGCAGGAGCTGGCTTGTCGTCATCTGCTGCTGGAGCTGAGATGCTTGGTGTAACGTCGTCGGCTGGAGTTGCAGGTGCAACAGGTGAACCTGGTAGTACGACTGGCTCGCTGCCAGGAGTAGAGGTTTCTTCAAAGGCAAGATCGCTGGCCTTTGGCTCAGGGTCGGGCAATGGGTTCGATACCGGTTTGCTCAGGCTTGCAACCGCTTCATCGACGCCATCAAGCGCCTTTACTAGATCTTTTTCGTCCGAAGAATTCGTTTCCATACCCCACCTCGCATGTAGCTGATATTTGTTATGCTTTCGTCTATAAGGAGTGTATCATAGAGGAAGGAAAAGTCGCAACAGAAGGAGTGGAAAATGCTTGATGATGCCAACGTGATACAGCAGCGGGACCCCGAGGGGGCGCTGGGTATAGCGGCCGATCAGTGGCAACAGGTGAAGTACGACGCTACCACCGAAGACGGCGACCATGATGGCCGCGATGTGACCAAGGTGGTGATTACGGGTATGGGTGGTTCTGCATTGGCTGGGCTGCTTGCTAAGGCACTGCTGGAAGAAGAGCTTTTTATACCATTTGAGGTAGTGCGCGGGTATGAGCTGCCAACGTATGTCGACGCAGGTACGCTGGTGATTGCCAGTAGCTATTCGGGCAATACTGAAGAGACAATTAGTGCACTCGAACAGGCACGCGGCCGCGGCGCGCAAATAGCGGTGCTGGCGGCAGGTGGCAAGCTGGTAGAAGTAGCAAAGGCTGAAGGTATTGCTAGGGTAGTGTTGCCTGGTGGCATGCAGCCGCGCATGGCTATGCTGGCAAACATGCGGGCGCTTGTGACGCTACTGGTGCATTTTGGCGTGGTGAGCGACACATTAAATAGTGATCTTGCGGCGACGGCCGACTGGCTGCACGAGCAAAGTGCGCAGTGGGTGCCAGATGTGTCAACCGACAAAAATGATGCTAAGCAATTGGCACTGCTGGCGGTAGGCAAGACGCCAGTTATTTACGGTGGGCGCCTGACCGGTCCTGTGGCGTATAAATGGAAGATTAGCTGGAATGAAAATGCCAAAAATGTGGCGTTTTGGAACGAGTTGCCCGAGTTTAATCACAATGAATTTATTGGCTGGTCGAGTCACCCGGTAGAAAAGCCGTTTGTGGTGTTTGATCTGCTGAGTTCGTTTGAACACCCACGCATACTCAAACGATTCGAGGTGAGCGACCGTCTGCTGAGTGGCCTGCGACCAAAGGCAAACCCGGTGCACCTCGCGGGTGACACGGTGCTACAGCAACTGCTGTGGGGCTGCATACTGGCAGATTTTGTGAGTATATACGTAGCGATACTCAATGGTGTCGATCCGACACCTGTTGATTTGGTAGAGAAGTTCAAGGCAGAGATGGTGAAATAGTTCGAAGGCCCCGGCAATGCCGGGGCCTCCTTCTAGCTGGACGAACTATTCGATCTCAAACGCGTCCTCGAGGCGCAGTCTGTCCATGAGTCGGACGAAGTTCTCCGGCGGTTGCGGCCTGCAGAAAACGGGGTCGTTTTCGCGGATGCGGAACGTGATGCGGCAACTCGTACCGATGTGCTGCGTGATGCTGATTCGGTTTGGTCGCATGAGCCCCGATATGGCAGCGGATGCGTCGGCGCTCATTGTCACCAAGATATCTCCCGTGAACGCCACGCCTTCATGATCGTGCCAACTCCAGGTGCACCAAGCACGCTCGTGATTACGCCCCTCATGATGCGGATACTCCGCATTGGGTTCTGTACGGATCAATTGCAGCGCAGTGGTGAACAGCTGCCCCGCGGTCAGCAGGCCAGACTGAACACTGCTGCTCGTTGCTTGTGTCAAAGGTCACTCCTAGCTAGAAGGGTAGCCCAGCTTTTGCGTAGACTAGTAAATTATATTATAAATAAAATATATGTATCTGTCAATGATACTGGCGGAGTGCTTCTATAGGATCCTTACGCGCAGCACGCACGGCAGGGTAGAGCCCAAAGAGTAGGCCAACTACCAGCGATATGCCCATAGCTGCAGCAGCGATTTGCCAGCTAAAGAGTGGGTCGAACGTCAAGAAAATACGTGCAGCGGTAAATGCCAGCAGGTAGCCGAGCAGGTAGCCAAACGCACCGCCAGCAAGGCTCATCATGAGCGATTCTATAAGGAATTGCCATGTGATGTGAGCGCCAGATGCACCGAGTGCTTTGCGAATGCCGATTTCGCGGGTGCGTTCGCTGACTCCTACGAGCATGATGTTCATGATACCAATACCCCCAACCACCAGCGATACGGCAGCAACGGTAGTGAGTGTGGCGGCAATGGCGGAAAATAGCTGATTGGCTGGTTGCGATAATGTGCTGCCCGAAAGCACGGTGAAATCTGTTTCGCCCTGACGATTGGCGGTAAGGGCTTTTTGTGTGGCGGCAACGATGCCTTCAAGATGTTCGGGTGAGTTGGCCTTTATGGTGATCTGCTGGATGTGCGCGACGCCCTGATTGAACGATTTACCGCTTTCTAAGCTGATGATGGCTGCATGGTCGAAGTCGACGTTGCTGTAGTTCACGGGATTGTTGAGGTGTTTTAAAATGCCGATAACGGTGAAGTCCATGCCGTGGGTGCGGAAGGTGCGGCCAATGGATTGTTCGGTGCCAAACAGGTCAACCGACAGTTGCGCGCCGACCACGGCTGTGTCTTTGTTGGTCGTGCTGTCGATAAACTGGCCGTCGCCAAGTGGCAGATTGGTTACTTGTGAAAGCTCGGGCGTGGTCGCAATGATCGACACATCGTCGGGTGTATTGTTGCCAGCTGTCAGGCTGCCGTCGAGCAGCATGATAGGCGCCGCAGCCACCACGTTTGGTGTATCGCGAATACTAGAGACATCTTGTTCGGTTAGGCTACTGGTTGGCTGATTGCCCGCAATCGACGATGTAAGGTCGCGCAGGCGTGCTTCTTTGGGTGCTTTACCGGGTCGCACAACGGCGATAGTATTGCCAAGTTCGGCTGTCTGATCGGTGATGATTTTTGTTGCGCCGCCACTGAGCGACAATATGACAGTAATGCTCGCAATGCCAATTGTCACACCTAGCACGGTCAGGCCGGTACGCAGACGATTACTGCGCAGCGATTCGTACGCGCCAGCCAGGTGGTTGCCGATTAATAAACGCATTATTTTTTACCTGCCTTTTTTGTTCGCTTCTTTGCGGGTTTTTTGCTTGTGTTGGAATCGAGGCGTTTTTTTGGCGCGGGGTTTTTCTTGGTTGGTCGTGGCGTTTTGGTGTCGCTTGCTATGCGGCCGTCAATCATATGAATCACGCGACTCGCATAGCTGGTGAGGTCGGGATTGTGCGTCACCATGATGATGGTGTTGCCCTGTGCGTGCAGGTCGGCCAGCTCCTGCATGATCACGTGACTCGAGCGGCTGTCGAGGTTGCCGGTTGGCTCGTCGGCCAGCACGATAGACGGATTGTTTACGAGTGCCCTGGCGATCGCCACTCGCTGAGTTTGGCCACCGCTGAGCTGCCATGGCATATAGTATTCGCGCTCACTCAGATGAAAGGTTGCGAGCATTTTGCTGGCTTGTTTGAGCCGCCTGGTTTTGCCTTTGCCTTGGTAGGTGAGTGGCAGAGCGACGTTTTCGATCACCGTCATGCGCGGTACGAGATTAAAGTTCTGAAACACAAAGCCAATGTGATTACTACGAATTTTTGCACGACGCGCGCTGCTCATCGTCTCCACATTGCGACCGTCGAGCAGGTAGTCACCGTCGTCGCCGTGGTCAAGCAGTCCCAGTATATTAAGAAGCGTCGTTTTGCCGCAACCGCTTGGGCCCATAATTGCAATGAATTCGCCTTTTTCGATGGTCAGATCGAGTTCGTCGATCACCGTGTGTTCGGCATCACCAATACCGTACCTCTTTGTGAGGCCTCGAAGAGTAATGACCGGTGTGGTGGGCTCGGTTGCCATAGTCTACCTATTATAGAGACTTTTCACTCAGGAGTGCAACAGGGTAGAGGGTGTCTTTTATACAACTGGTATAATTGTGCAGGCACGGAGAGGTGTCCGAGTGGTTGAAGGAGCACGCTTGGAAAGCGTGTGTGCGCCTGGCGTACCGCAGGTTCGAATCCTGTTCTCTCCGCCAAGAAAAATAGAGTCCATCTGGGCTCTATTTTTCTTGCGAACAGGCTTTGAACCTGCGGGCGCCAGGAACTGGCGCGACCACTGGTTCGGCGCAGCGCAGTGAAATTGTCTGAAAGTTTACTTTCGGGACAATGAGCAAGCAAAGGAGCGGAACGAAGTGGAGCGATATCCTGTTCTCTCCGCCAAACAATTTGCTACACTAAAAACATGCAAGACAATATCAAGCGCATTCATTCTAATCTCTATCTCGTGCATGACCTTCAGGCGGCAGCAGACTTCTATACGAAGCTTGGATTCACCGTAGCGACCGACGATAGCACCGCCCGAATCAAGCTCGGCGATGTGACGCTCGCATTTATGGACGAAAAAAGCGTAGAAATTGCCAACGAAGCGGGTATAACACCAAAGGGTGTGGGTATTTATACCTATGTTGAAGTACGAGACGTGGATGCACATTATGCAACGGTAGTCGCGAATGGCGCTAAACCATCGAGTGAACCAAAAACTTGGCCATGGGGCAAACGAGAATTCGCCGTAAAAGACCCAGACGGGTATAAGATCGTCTTCTATTCTGCAGTATGAAAGTCAATCATTAACCAAGTGCCTGCTCAACTCGTCGATCGGGGACGATCCACATGATGGCGACGCCAACTAAAATCAGTTGGGCGAGGAGTGGACTCACAAATGCGAGGACGATGCCGGCAGCGTAAAAGACCGGTGAGAGTTTTCCCTTGAAGTCGACTCCGAGTGCTCGTACAAAGGCCGACTTTTTATCCATGGTCGCGGTAATACGGCTCTGGAGTATATAGTACGCAACTGCATTGAGTAGAAGAATCACGCCATAAAGTGCCGTTGGCGCGCTGGCATGATAGTTTTCGCCAACCCACGCTGTGCCAAATGGTATAAGTGTGGCACAAAACAACAGCCCCATGTTTGCCCACATAATGCTGCCATTGATGCCGGGTGCAGCCTTGAGCAAGTGATGATGATTGTTCCAGTAAACAGCCAAGTACAAAAAGCTCAGCAAATAAGCAAGAAACTTCGGCACGAGCGGTAGGAGGTCATGAAACTCCGTACCCTCCGGTGGGTGGAATTCGATGACCATAATTGTGATAATGATGGCGAATACTGCGTCACTAAATGCTTCGAGTCGGGTTGTTTCGAACAGCCTTTCTTTCATATTTTCAGTATACACGATGGCATCCATCTGCTGAGCGGCGTCTTGGGGGCAATATACACAGGTTATCGTGTCGCACGATATGGTGCGATCTAAACTAATACCAATCTAGATCGAGATATTTTAAGAAAAGAGAATCTTGTACTTTTATTCCTCAAAGTACGCCCGCAAGGCCGGTTCAAGTGTGACGATATGTGAGCCGCCATAGGGAACAAAGGGTTTCTTACCGTCTTGTATCGCAACAATAATCCTATCAAAGATGAATCTGTCTCGAACCTCCATATCCAAGCGACTCACTTCATTGAGTCTCCCGTCTCCGGTCATGGTGAGTTTGTCGATAATCGTATTTGCCACGTTTTCTTTATTAAAATTGGGGTTGAGAACTACCTGATTATCTTTAACAACAAATAAATCTTGCCCTAATGTTTCCCGATAGGAATTATTCAACATGGGAACAAGTGTAGCGGCTTTGGTCTCTATGTCGGCCATAACTTCTTCTACTTTGCCTGCTGCCTGTATAGCACGTTTTTGTTCATCGGTATAAAAAGTGAAGTTTTCAAGGCCTATTTGGGCTGCTGATTGATATATCTTGCCGGAAATCGCATGTGCTTCATCAGTTGTTAGGGCAGCTTGAATACCTCGTACTACGTCCAAAGCGATAAACTCATCTTTTGTTACTCCTCGTGCAAGCATGGCCTGGTATTCTTCCTCAATTGTAGGTTCTCCTCGACGTGTTGGAGTACCTGCCTCATGGGCTAAGTATTGTGCCAAGCCTGAATCAGTTGCTTTTTCGATAGCCTCACGTTTATCAGAGAAAAGTCTTTCGTCACCCTCGTATACGACAAGTCGCTCATCGGGTGATGTCTGTGCAATATAATCAGTGAAGGCAGCCTCTGTTTCCTGCATACTTGTTGAATCGGGGTTGTAATCATGGCCAGAGATAACGTTGCCGCTAGCATCGACGTTAATACTGGCAACAAGCGTTACATCTCCAACTGTAATAACTTTGATTTTACCATCCTTGATACGCTCGTTGTTTGCAGCTTCATACTCCTCACTGCCAAGTGCTGCATAGTACGTCCATGCCGCTTCCTTTTTCGTACCCTCGTCTATTTCTTCGGGGAAATACTTATTCATAAGATGTACTTTCAGCGCCTCAAGGAATTCCTTGCTCAGCTTGTTGTATTCAGGGTCATCTTTGAATTGCTCGTTGAACTTGTCGTATTCTTCATCAGCTTCTCTCAGAGCTAGCTGCTTGTTATCGGAAGGATTCTCTTCCTGTTCGTCCATCGACACGCCAGTTATCTGTTCACGGACAAATCTCTCAAATGCCGCATCAAACCGTTCAAGGATTTCCTCTGTTGAACCGTCGTTACCAACATACCTTGCCCACCATTCGGGGGTGATTTCGTAGCCAGTAACTTTTTGTACCGTTATGACAGCATCGTTAATATCGCCGCTATAGATTTCTTTGCTTTTAGGAATGTCAGGTAATTGATTTTTATTTTCAGGTACGATGATTTTTTCAGGGTTCATGCAAAACCTTTATTTATGCGCTTATAGTATCAAAAAACTCATGTTTTGTCAATACAATCATTGCAAAAATGCCATAATTATGCTAATGTTTATATGTGACAGAAGCTCTTTCCCAACCCAGTCATCAGGAAAAATCGCCTGCGTACGTTGACCGTACGATTGCTGGGCATGACTTGGCCGTGGGAGCGCTCAATAAAACTATTGCATTGCAGGGCGCAAGGGACGCACAAACGCACATGGAAACACAGGGCTATACGGTCGACTTTGGACTGAGTCAACCCGAGAACAAAACGTATACACTGAGCGATCGTTTTCGCTTTTTGGTGCACGTAGTCGGAGGGAGTAGCCATGCATCGCCAATTGAACGTGGCAGTGAGATTAATAGTGGGCATAGTGTGCAGTATGGTGAGCAGGCACGGCTTTTGGCGAGCCTTGTGGCCGATAATCGCAAAGGAACATTTCTTGGCCAGGGCGGTTTTATACTTGACCAGCCTAAGGGTGGATCGGTCTACGGCATGCAGGCACGTGATTATGGAGGGCAGAACGAGGATGGTACAATGGCGTCGCTTGAGACGCTACTTGCCGATGCCCCAGCCGATGAATATAGCCAGATTGATTTATCGTTTGACGCGACGAAGGTTATTGGTGTAATGATAAAAATTCGTAACGACGGCTCAGAACTTGGCCGACCAAGTGTCAACGCCCAGTTGCGACAGTTTGCAGAAGAGCACAGTCTTCCGATTACGCTTATTGAGATGGACAAAACAGTCGATGTGACACAGGACACAGAAGAAGTACACGCCATGAAGGACGCTTATGGTGAGATGCTGACCATAAAGATGCCGCTGACCGAGCAGCGGATGATGCAGGTTGATGTACGACGCATAGGTGTAATGGGCGGCAACTACAATACCGAAAGTAAGACCGTGGAGCATATGACGCGTATTCAGCGGGTCGATGCTTATGGTGAAGCCGATCAGGATCTGACGTCAGAGGAGGAAGCATATGCGCTAGGTGTGCTACAGGCACGAGCCCTCGATGACCGTAGTCAGCTTACTGCGGCCGACCTCAAGGCGATTCAGGATGGCTTGGTCGCATTGCATGAGCAGCGTCATACCTAGAAGTAACACACCATATATAGCGTATGTTACATTATTTACTACGCTACTGGTGCGTTGTAAGGTGTTAACGTAAGCAAAATGAGCATGTGGTCAAAAAAACATGAACAAAATGCTTGAAAACCATACATGTAGGGTCTATTATTCTACGTAGACACTACATATGTAGTAGTTCAACAAAAATACACATTTTGCAAGACGGAGGGTAACCACCGCCAGATCTATTGATAGGGCCTATTCTTGCATTGTCAAAAAAGCGCACGAGAGACGCGCTGGAGTGGGCAAGGAAGTGTGGAAGAAAATAAAATAATAAAAGGGGATATATGAGTATCACAGTGGTAAAACGCGACGGCACCCGCGCACCATTTGACGCCAACCAAGTCAATCTCGCATTGGTCGAAGCCAGTGAGGGGCTTCCAGATCAGATTAGCAAGGTGGTTCAAGTCGCAAGCGAACTACAATTAACATTATTTGACGGCATCACGACGCAGCAACTCGACGAGGCGGTGATTCACACAGCCTTGCAGAACGTCAAAGATGATCCAGATTTCGACAAGATAGCAGCACGCTTGTTGTTGAAAAACATCTACAAGAACATTCTTGGCCACTACAAAGATGCAGCGGAGCTCAAGAAGCTACACGAAAAGCATTTTCCGCTTTACCTAAAGACGGGTATAAAAGATGGCTTGCTCGACGCTCGCATGAACGACAAAGTGTTCGACATCAAAAAGCTGTCGGCAGCACTTGACCCTACTCGCGACAACCTAAGTAAATACCTTGGTGTGATCACCAACAAAAACCGCTACAGCCTGCGCAAGAACAGTGGCGACCCAATTGAAGTACCACAGTTTACCCACATGCGTATTGCAATGGGCCTAGCCTTTAATGAAAAAGATCCAACGGCAGCAGCGCTCGATTTTTACGATCATATGAGCCGACTCGAGTACGTACCTGGCGGTTCGACACGCATCAACGCAGGTGGCGCATTCCCACAACTGAGCAACTGTTTCTTGTTTAATATCGACGACGATATGGAATCAATTGCCAAAGGTGTACGCGACACGATGTGGATCGCTAAGGGCACCGGCGGCATTGGCATTGGTATTACCAAGCTGCGCGCAGCAGGTAGTCCAGTGAAGACTACAAACACTGAATCAACCGGCCCGATTCCATTTATCAAGATGCTCGACACAGCACTGTTTGCGGTAAGCCGCAAAGGTAAAAAAGCTGGCGCAGCAGCAATTTACATGGAAAACTGGCACCTGAATTTTCCAGAATTTCTGGATCTTAAGCAAAACAGCGGCGACCCATACCTTCGCACGCGTATTGCGAATACTGCAGTATATTTGAGCGATGAGTTCATGAAGCGCGTACAAAAGGGCGAAGACTGGTACATGTTTGACCCAGCTGATACGCCTGATCTGACCGAACTATACGGCGAAGCCTTTAGCAAGCGCTACGCAGAATACGTTGCGCTGGCCGAAGCAGGTAAGATGCGTGATTTTCGTAAGACTCGTGCACAAGAGCAGTACCACCAGATTTTGACTATTTTGCAGGCAACCAGCCATCCATGGCTCACCTGGAAAGACACAATCAATGTGCGTGCGCTCAACAACAACACTGGTACGATTCATCACAGTAACCTGTGCACAGAGATCACATTGCCACAAGACAAAGACAATACATCTGTTTGTAACCTTGTGAGCATTAACTTGTCGGCGTTTTTGAACGAAGACAAAACATGGGATTGGGACCGTCTAGCCGCTGCAAGCCGCAGTGCAATTCGTCAGCTCGACAACTTGTGCGATATCACCAATACACCAATTCCAGAGGCAATGAACAGCAACATTCAAAACCGTGCGCTTGGCCTAGGTGTGATGGGCTTTACCGATGTGATCGAAAAGCTGAGCTACAGCTACGAGTCAGAAGAAGCCTACGACCTAATGGATCAGCTCTGCGAATTTGTGAGCTACCACGCAATCGACGCGAGTGCAGACATGGCCAAAGAGCTCGGTAGCTATCCGAAGTTCAAGGGAAGCGCATGGAGCAAGGGTATGCTACCAATCGACACAATTGATCAGCTTGAGCTTGATCGTGGTGTGAAGGTTGAGATTACTCGCAAAGCTCGCCTGGACTGGGAAAAACTTCGTGCCAAGGTGAAAAAGGGTATGCGTAATGCCACACTCATGGCAATCGCCCCAACAGCGAACATTGCACACATTGCTGGCACAACGCCAGGACTCGACCCACAGTTTGCACAGATTTTCAGCCGTGCGACCCTGAACGGTAAGTTCTTGGAAGTAAATGTGAACCTAATTAACGACCTCAAAAAACTTGATTTGTGGGAGCAGGTAAAAGACGACGTACTACGCCTGCAGGGTGATGTGCAGCAGATCGACGTGATTCCTGATCACATCAAAGACGTATACAAGACAAGCTTCCAACTGAGCCCATACGCATTTATAGAAGTAGCAGCTAGGGCGCAAAAATGGGTAGACCAGGCGATCAGCCGCAATATGTACCTCGAAACGCGCGATGTGGACGAATACGAAAAGATCTACATGGCAGCATGGCAGCGCGGGTTGAAGACAACGTACTACCTGCACGTGAAGCCACGCCACACCGCCGAACAGAGCACCGTAAAGGTAAACAAAGCAGAATCACTCGGTAGCGGACCACGTAAAACAGGCTTTGGCTTTGCTAAAAAGCAAACAGACGGGGCCCCCGAGAAACCTGTTTCTCGGGGTGTGGCAGTCGAAGTGGGGGCAGCAACATGACGGGCGACCAATAAACAAACAACAAAAACCATCTAAAATTTCACAGAAAAGAAAAGGGTATAAGGGGATAATAATCACTATGAACGCATCAACAATCATCAACGACAACATGACACTCGAAGAAAAACTGGCTGCTATTGACGCTGCAATGGCAAACGCACAAGCGCAGGCAGACGAAGACGCAAAAGCGAGTGGTCAGATTGCAGCACCAATTGATCCTGCTGATGCGACCATGTGCCTTGGCTGCCAGTAGTCGCACGCCAAGTAGATTATGCAAATAAGCTTATGATTGCAGTGACGCCAATCACTGTCTATGCTCGTAATGATACATATAACAAGGAGGTAAAAGGCTATGGCGGGTATTCTCGGCACAGGTATACAAGACGGACTGCTACTCAAACCAGTCCACTATAAATGGGCGATGGATCTGTATGATCAAGCAATCGCAAACACGTGGTTTCCAAACGAAATCCAGCTTGGGCAAGACCTGAGCGACTGGAAGAAGATGAGTGACGAGGAGCGCCACGCCGTGACGTTCCTGATGAGCTACTTTAACCCAAATGAGCTGCTGGTCAACAAGGCGCTAGCATTTGGCGTGTATCCGTATGTGAATGCAGCAGAGTGCCACCTGTACCTTGCAAAACAGATGTGGGAAGAAGCGAACCACTGCATGAGTTTTGAATACGTGCTCGAAACGTTTCCGATTGATCGCGAAAGCTCATACGCAGCGCATGTCGAAACGCCAAGCATGGCGCGCAAAGAAGAGTTCGAGACGAAGTTCATCAAGCGTATGACCGAAGAAACACTCGACATCACTACGACTGAAGGTAAAAAAGACTTCATTCGCAACTTGATCGCCTACAACATCATTCTCGAAGGTATCTGGTTTTATAGTGGATTCATGGTGGCACTCAGTTTCCGCCAACGAAACTTGCTACGCAACTTTGGCGCGCTGATTGACTGGGTAGTGCGCGATGAATCACTTCACCTCAAATTCGGTATCAATCTGATTTTGACCGTACTTGAAGAAAACGAAGATTTGCAAACCGAAGAATTTGCAAACGAGATCAAGCAGATGATCCTTGATGGTGTAGAGATGGAAGAGGCATACAACAAAGACTTGCTGCCAAACGGTATCTTGGGCTTGAATGCTGATTACATCAATCAATACGTGAAATACTTGGCTGATCGCCGCCTAGAAGAGCTTGGTTTTGACGCACACTACAACGTGAGCAACCCTGCAAAATGGATGGCAACAGCAAATGACACATTGCAGCTGGTGAACTTCTTTGAAGCGACGAACACCAGCTACGAAGTAAACGCGACTGGTAGCAAGAAAAAAGAAGACTAGCATGAAAGCGTATGTCAGTTCTAAGAGCCCAGTAAAACATGCTGCGGTAGAGGCTGCGTTTGCCCGACTAGGTGTGGAAGTTGAGACAATCGCAACTCCGACACAGTCAGACGTAAACGAGCAGCCACTATCGATTGATGAAACCTATGAGGGTGCGGTGAACAGACACGCGCGATTAGTCGAAGCGGTCGGCAGCAAGGCAAGTGGTAGCTATCTCATAACCGTTGAGAGCGGTATCGCGTCGCTGCGTCCCGAACATAATTATTTTGGTGTCGATGTGGTGGTGGTTGAAAAAGATGGCAATCGGCGAGTTGGTATAGATGTCGACATAGAATTCCCGCGGGCCCTAACGGAGCGCGTGCCTGCTGATTATCCCGACTTGGGAGAACTCGTCAAGGCAGAATACGGTGCAGAGACAAAAGACCCTTATCCATATTTTACCAATGGTAAAATCACGCGGCAGTCTCTTATAGAACACTCACTGTATAACGTCCTTGTTCAGTTTAGTGAATTGGTAGCGACAGATGAGTGACATCTTGGGCGACTACGCTAGTTATATAGCTAGCGTTCAGGAAATGCTGCGACAGCAGGGCATTCAGGCCCACGAGTTAACGCAATGCGACATGTTGAACTACGAGTGTTCTAGCAACGAACGCTATGACGAGATGAAAGAGCTGTTGCAACAGTCGGCACAGTTGCTGAGCGAAATCGAGCATGGTGGTCGCTTGGTGAGCATTTACCAAAACAACGAACCACTCCAAGCGGGCCAGTGGCATGTGCCGTATATAGAATTGTTGCAGCCCAAGCCAACGCGCGAAAACATCGATGGCATCGACGGTATATTCTTTGTTACCTCTATTGCATTGTCTGATTTTTTGAGCCTTCATGAAGGTATAGACTTTGAGCGCAAAGGCCTCGAAAACCCAGCAAACCCCTATGTTGAGCTCAAAGCAGAGGGTGTCGCTGTAAAGTTCCACGACCGTCATATGGGCGCAGTGCTACAAATCGAGAAAATGCTAGACTAAGTATATGAAAACAACGCTTGTGATTTTTGGCATAACGGGCGATTTGGCGCAGCGCAAACTATTGCCCGCGCTGGCAAACGTTATCGAATCTGGCCAGGCAGACGACCTGCGAATTATTGGTGTGTCTCGGCGCGCAGTGGCGCAGTTTGAAGTACTGGGCGACCATTTACATCAGCTGAGTGGCACAACCACGCTGTTTCAGATGGATCTTGATAATACCAACGACTACGTGCGACTACGAGAGTACATAGCAGCAGGCGACAACGAGCAGGTGTTGTTTTATCTGTCGGTACCGCCAGAATCTGCCAGTGGCATAGTAGAAAACCTCGGCAAAGCTGGACTCAACGCACCAAACAATAAGCTACTACTCGAAAAGCCATTTGGTCGCGACCTTGCGAGCGCACAGGAAATGATTCGCCACACCGCCGAGTATTTCGCAGAGTCGCAGGTGTACCGCATCGACCACTATTTGGCAAAAGAAATGGCACAAAATATCGTGACATTTCGTGCACGCAATGCACTGTTTTCGTATCTGTGGAGTAGCCAATACATCGAGCGTATAGAAGTGATCGCACTCGAACAGCTCACTATCGAAGGTCGAGCAGCGTTTTACGAGCAAACAGGCGCCCTGCGCGACATCGTACAGGGGCATTTATTGCAGCTACTGGCGCTCACGCTTGCGCCACTGCCCCAGGATTTTTCGTGGGACAATCTGCCGCAGTATCGTCAGGCGGCACTCGATGCCCTGCAGCCCGCAGATCCCGCAAAAGCCGTGCGAGCGCAGTATGACACCTATCGCGGAGAGGTAGAGAACCCAGCGAGCAGTGTCGAGACGTTTGTGTCGCTCGAGCTACATTCGAACGATCCACAGTGGCAGGGCATTCCGCTGGCGCTCACTACAGGCAAAGCACTCAGCCGCAAAAAGACCGAAGTGCGCATACATTTTCGCCGCCAAAACGACACGCAGAGCAATTATTTACTGTTTAAGATCCAACCCGACGAAGGTATTACGATCGATCTTGTCACCAAAAAACCAGGCTATGACCAAGAGGTAGAGCATCAAAAGCTGAGCTACATGTACCCTGTAGATGAGCGCCTGCCAGATGCCTACGAACAAGTGCTGGTCGACGCCATGAGCAACGACAAAAGCCTGTTTGCCACTAGTGGTGAGGTGCTGCGTGCATGGGAGATTGTTGCACCTTTGCAGCAAGTATGGGCCGCAGACGGCACTATCAAGACATACCCAGTTGGTAGCGACGCCAAGACCATTCTTTAGCCTCATACCGCTACGCTTATAATAAGCATAAACTCTTGACAATTCGTCAATAATTTGCTACTATAGTGACTAAGGAACATATTCCACC
>WBZP01002461.1_pt1 | contig 21259 bp, 19 predicted proteins | sample 5204301 | NCBI WGS metagenome assembly WBZP01 (sample SAMN12412401, study PRJNA552823) | activated sludge metagenome | isolation source: activated sludge from nitrification reactor of wastewater treatment plant... | place: USA: Pennsylvania | collected 2017
GCGCCCTGCCCGCCCCGGGCGAGAACCTGCGGCAGGTCCTTGTCGCCGCGCCCAGAGAGGCACAGCAGGTCGAGCGTCGAGTCGGACGGCTCGCGCAGGACGTGGTGGAGCGCGTGGCTCGTCTCCAACGCAGGGATGATTCCCTCGAGCTTCGTCACGTCACGGAACGCGGCGAGCGCCTGCTCGTCGGTCACGGCGACGTAGTTCGCGCGGCCGCGGTCCCGCAGCCACGCGTGCTCGGGCCCGACCCCCGGGTAGTCGAGGCCGGCGGAGATCGAGTGCGCCTCCACGACCTGGCCCTGGGCGTCCTGCATCAGGGCGCTGAGCGTGCCGTGGAGGACGCCGGGCCGCCCGCCGGCGGTCAGCGGCGCACCGTGGCGACCGTCGAGGCCCTCTCCGGCCGCCTCGACGCCCAGCAGCTCGACGCTGTCATCGCCGAGGAAGGCGGCGAATATGCCGATCGCGTTCGAGCCGCCGCCGACGCATGCGACTACGCGGTCGGGCAGGCGGCCGGCCCGTTCGAGCAGCTGGGCACGCGCCTCGTCACCGATGATCCGCTGCAGCTCGCGGACGAGCGCCGGGTAGGGCGCGGGCCCGGCGACCGTCCCGAGCACGTAGTGGGTGTCCGCGACGTTCGTGACCCAGTCGCGGATCGCCTCGCTCGTCGCCTCCTTGAGCGTGCGTGTGCCCGCCGAGACCGGGACGACGGTCGCGCCGAGCAGCTCCATCCGTTGCACGTTCGGCGCCTGGCGCTCGACGTCGACCTCGCCCATGTAGACGACGCACTCGAGCCCGAGCAGCGCGCATGCGGTCGCGGTCGCGGTGCCGTGCGAGCCGGCGCCGGTCTCGGCCACCACGCGCGGCTTGCCCATCCGCTTGGCCAGCAGCGCCTGACCGAGCGCGTTGTTGATCTTGTGGGCGCCGGTGTGGTTGAGGTCCTCGCGCTTGAGGTAGATCTCGCGGCCGGCGACCTCTGAGAGCCTGGTCGCGAGGTAGAGCGGCGAGGGACGGCCGACGTAGTCGCGCAGCAGCACGCTCAGCTCGGCCCGGAAGCCGTCATCCGACCACGCCTCGGTGAAGGCACGCTCAAGCTCGATCAAGGCCGGCATCAGCGTCTCGGGGACGTACTGCCCGCCGTACGGGCCGAAGCGGGCTTCGAGACTCATGCTCCCCCCGCTGCCGTTTCCCCAGAGCCTGCGGAAAGTGCGTCAGCCGTCTCCGCGACGCTGAGCGGAGCTGAAGGATCCGCGTGCGCAGCGGCATGCGCGAATGCCCGCATCGCCTCGTGGTCCTTGACGCCCGGGGCGCTCTCGACGCCGCTGGCGACGTCGACGGCGTACGGGCGCGTCGCCGCGATCGCATCGCCGACGTTGTTCGCGTCGAGACCGCCGCTGACGATCAGCGGCACCGGCGTCGTGCGACGGTTGGCAAGCTCCCAGTCGAACGTCTCGCCCGTCCCGCCGGGCACGCCCGGCACGTAGGTGTCGAGCAGGTGGAAGTCGGTGCGGAACGCGGAGATCGCCTGGACGTCGGCGAGCTGGCGAACCCGCATTGCCTTGATCACCCGCGCCCCGGTGCGGCGGGCGACCTCGGCGCAGAACGACGGACCCTCGTCACCGTGCAGCTGGATCAGCGTCAGGTGCGCGATGTCGGCGACCTCGGTGACCTCGTCGAGCGACGGGTTCACGAAGACGCCGGCGATCTCGGTCTGCCGCCGGAAGCTCATCGCGATCCGGTTCGCCATCGCCGGGTCGACCGCTCGCGGAGACCCGGGCCAGAAGATCATCCCGATCGCCCAGCCCCCGAGCTCCACGGCGAATTCCGCGTCCTCGTAACGCGTGATCCCGCAGAACTTGACCCGTGCGTGCTGCCCTTCCACGGACTGCACTCTAGGTGGCAGGTGCGCCCGTCAGGGCGCGCAGCGCAGCCTCGGGGTCCTCGGCCCGCATCACCGTCTCACCGATCAGGACGGCGTCGACGCCGACACGCTCGAGCTCGTCTAGCTGCTCACGGGTGCGATAGCCGGACTCGGCGACGACGGTCTTGCCCGCGGGCACGTCGCTCAGCAGGTCGTAGGTGCGCTCGGTGTCGACGCTGAAGTCGGTCAGATCGCGGTTGTTGATGCCGATCAGCTGAGGGTCGACCGTCTCGAGCGCACGCTCGAGCTCCTCGTCGTCGTGGACCTCGACGAGCACGTCGAGGTCGAGCGCGCGGGCCTCGTCGTAGAGCTGCCACAGGTCGCGATCGGAGAGCGCGGCGACGATCAGCAGGATCGCGTCGGCTCCGGCGACCGCCGCCTCGAGCAGCTGATAACGGTCGACGACGAAGTCCTTGCGCAGCAGCGGCAGCGTCGTGACCGCACGGGCCGCGCGGAGGTCGTCGAGGCTGCCGCCGAAGTGGGCCTCCTCGGTGATGATCGAGAGCGCGGCCGCGCCACCGTTCTCGTAAGCGGTGATTATCGCGGCGAGGCTCGCCCCCTCGCGGATCGGGCCCGCCGACGGCGACCTGCGCTTGTGCTCGGCGATCACCGAAACGCCGTCTCCGACGAGCGCCTCGGCGAACGGCCGGCCTTCCGGTCGGGCGCCGAGCTGGGCCTCGAGCCCGGCATCGTCGGTCTGCGACCGCCGCGCCGCAATCGCCGTGCGGGTGTCGGCGATGATCTTGTCGAGCACCGTCATCTCTCTGCTCCCGCGCTGTGGGTCGCCGCGATGTAGCGGTCGAGCGTGTCGCGCGCGGCACCGCTGGCAATCGCCTCGCGAGCGATCGCGACCCCGTCCGCGAGCGTGTCCGCACGCCCGGCGACGTGGATCGCGGCAGCGGCGTTCAGCACGGCCGTGTCGGCACGCGGCCCTTGCGTCCCGTCGAGGACCGACCTGGTGACTGCGGCGTTCTCCTCCGGGCTGCCGCCGGGACCGAGCGACTCGGACCCCGGGTCGAGCCCGGCGTCGGCCGGCTCGAGGTCGTACCGGCGGACCTCGCCCCCACGGACCTCCGCGACCGCCGTCGTGGCCGCAGCGCTCATCTCGTCCAACCCATCCTCGGACGACACTACCAGCGCGTGCTCGCAGCCCAGCTCGGCGAGCGCGCCGGCGACCAGGTCGATCAGCGAGCGGTCGACCACCCCGACGAGCTGCCGCTTCGCCGCCGCGGGATTGGTCAGCGGGCCGAGCACATTGAAGACCGTCCGGACGGCGAGTTCCCGGCGGACCGGCACGACGAACCTGGTCGCCGCGTGGTGCGCCGGGGCGAACATGAAGCCGAAGCCGGTCTCGTCGATGCAGGCGGCGACCTCGGCGGCCGTCAGGTCGATCCTGGCACCGAGCGCCTCGAGCACATCGGCCGAGCCCGAGCGGGAGGTGGCCGAGCGGTTGCCGTGCTTGGCGACCGCGCAACCGGCGCCGGCGGCGATCAGCGCGGCGGTCGTCGAGATGTTGAAGGTCGAACGGCCGCCGCCGGTGCCCGCCGTGTCGACGAGGTCACGGCGCTCCGGGTGGACGGTCGTAGCGAACGAGCGCATCGTCTCGGCGAGCCCGGCCAGCTCGTGGACCGTCTCCCCCTTCGAGCGGAGGGCGATCAGGAAGCCGGCGGTCTCGACGTCGGTGCTCTCACCGGACATCACCGCGCGCAGGACGGCCGCGCTCTCGGCTCGGGTCAAGTCCTCGCCGTGCACGAGGCGATCGATCGCGTCGGTCAGGATCGGGTTCGGCATCAGTTGTCTCGCAGGAAGTTCGCAAGCAGCAGCTTGCCGTCGGGGGTCAGCACCGACTCGGGGTGAAACTGGACGCCTTCGACCGGCAGCTCGCGGTGGCGGAGTCCCATGATCACGTCGCGATCGTCGATCGCGCGGGCGCTGACCGTGAAGCAGTCCGGCAGGTCGCTCTCCTGGACGACGAGCGAGTGGTAGCGGCCGACCTCGAGCGGGCTCGGAACGCCGTCGTAGATCGCTTTGCCGTCGTGCTCGATCATCGCCGGCTTGCCGTGCACCGGCAGATGACGGACGACCGTGCCGCCGAACGCCTCGGCAAGCGCCTGATGGCCGAGGCAGACGCCGAGCGTCGGAATCCCGGCCTCCGGAAAGCGCCGCATCGCCTCGATCGAGACGCCGGCCTCGGCCGGTGTGCACGGGCCCGGCGAGACCACGAGCCGGCCCGGCCGCCGCGCGAGCAGTGCGTCTACGGACTCGACGTCGTTGCGGACAACCTCGAGCTCCGCCCCCAGTTCGCCCAGGTACTGGACGAGGTTGTAGGTGAACGAGTCGTAATTGTCGATCACCAAGACCCTGCGGGTCTTGGTGATCGATTCAACGAACGCTTCGCGTTCGTTGGGCTGTGGTTGACCAGCGCTCATCGTCAGAACCACCCCTCCTGCTGCGAGGCCAATGCAATGGCGGCCTTCACCGCGCGCGCCTTGTTCTCTGACTCGACGAACTCGTAGTCGGGCTTGGCGTCGGCGACCGTGCCGCCGCCGGCCTGGATGTGGGCGACGCCGTCCTTGATCACGACCGTACGGATGTGAATGCAGGTGTCGAGGTCGCCGGAGTAGCCGATGTAGCCGACCGCGCCGCCATAGCCACCGCGCTTGACCGGCTCGAGCTCGTCGATGATCTCCATCGCCCGCACCTTCGGAGCGCCGGACAGCGTTCCGGCCGGCAGGATCGCGCGCAGCGCGTCGAGCGGGTGCATGCCTTCGCGGAGCTCGCCGGAGACCGACGAGACGAGGTGCATCACGGTCGAGTACTGCTCGACGACCATCAGCTCGTCGACGCCGACGGTGTCGTACTCGCAGACGCGGCCGAGGTCGTTGCGGGCGAGGTCGACGAGCATGATGTGCTCGGCCCGCTCCTTCTCGTCCTCGAGCATCTCCTGCGGGTCGGCGCCGCGGGGCCTGGTCCCGGCGATCGGACGCATCGACGCGTGCCGTCCGGTCACCGTCAGCAGCGGCTCCGGTGAGGCGCCGACGATCTCGAAGTCCTCGAAATCGAGGAAGTACATGTACGGCGACGGGTTGACGGCGCGCAGGCCGCGGTAGACCGAGAACGCGTCGAGGTCGCCGAGCTCCGCCGACCAGCGCTGCGATGGCACGACCTGGAACGCGTCGCCGGCATGCACGTACTCGATGATCCGGGAGACCATCGCCTCGAACTGCTCGCGCGACATGTTCGAGCTGAACTCTGGTTCCGGGCGGTGCCTGCGCCCCGCCTGAGGTCGCGGCAGCGGGCCGTCGAGGATCGCGCGGATCTCGGCGATCGTCACGCACGCGTCGGCGTACGAGCTGTCGACGTTCTCGGCGTGCGCGTTCGCGAGGATCGTGACCGTGTGGCGCAGGTGGTCGAAGACGACGAGCACGTCGGAGACCATCAGCGCGAGGTCGGGCAGGCCGAGCACGTCGGGGTTCGGGTCGCCGAGCGTCGTCTCGACCGTCCTGACGAGGTCGTAGGCGAAGAACCCGACTGCGCCGCCGGTGAACGGCGGAGCGCCGTCGAACGGCGCCTGGGTCGCCGCGGCCGCCTCGCGAGCAAGCTCGTACGGGTCGCCGTCGTCGCCGAGCGACCAGCGGACTACCTCCCGCGGCCGGACTCCGATGAACGAGTAGCGGCCGACCTGCTGTCCCTGGGCGGCCGATTCGAGCAGGAAGGACGCGCCGATCCCGCTCGCGGCGCGGAGTTTCAAGAAGGCCGAGACCGGCGTCTCACAGTCGTCGATCATCGTGTGCCGGATCGGCACGAGGTCGTGGTCGGCCGCGAGCCGCCGGACCTCGTCGAGCGCCGGCTCGCAGTTCGGGTTGGTGGGCACCCTATTCATGCCGCTCGCGGAGGATCGCCTCGACGTCAGCGAGGCCGCGGCCACGGCCCCGGATCAGGACGAGCAGGTGATACAGCAGGTCGGCGGCCTCGTTGTCGACGCGCTCGTCCGACTCCTCGCGTACCGCACGCACGACCTCCTCGGCCTCCTCGAGCACCTTCTCGCCGGCGAGCGCCGCGTCATCGAGCAGCGTGACCGTGTAGGAGCCCTCGGGCCGATCGGTGGCCCGCTCGGCCAGCGTGCGGTCGAGGTCCGGCAGCGCCTCGTGCAGCGCGCGGCGGTCGGTGTCGCCCTCGAAGAAGCAGGACCGCGCGCCGGTGTGGCAGGCTGGGCCGGCCGGCTCCACGAGCGCCAGCAGCGCGTCGCCGTCGCAGTCGAGCCGCAGCGCGTGCACCTTCTGGGTGTTGCCGGAGGTCGCGCCCTTGTGCCAGAGCTCGTCGCGCGATCGCGACCACAGATGCAGCTCGCCGGTCTCGCGCGTCTTGGCGATCGCCTCCGCGTTCGCGTAGGCAAGCGTCAGCACCTCCCCCGTCGCCCAGTCCTGGATGACGACCGGCACCAGTCCCTGGGCGTCGAAGTTCACTTCCACAGGGGCGGCAGTCTAGGCGGGCGCGAACGCGAGCAGCTCTTCGATCTGGTCGCTCGGCATCGGCCGTCCGAGCAGGAAGCCCTGCGCGAGCGGACAGCCCTGCTCGACGAGGAACCGCCGCTGCTCCTCGGTCTCAACACCCTCGGCCACCGCCTGCAGGCCGAGCGCGGCGGCCAGCTCGATCACCGCGCAGACGATCGCCGACGCCTGCGGGTCGTGCGGCACGCCCTCGAGGAACGACCGATCGATCTTGAGCACCTGCACCGGCAGCCGGCGCAGGCGGGCGAGCGACGAGTAGCCGAGGCCGAAGTCGTCGACGGCGACACCGATCCCGATCTTCGAGAGGTCGGTCAGTACGGCTTCCGTCCGGTCGCCCTGGGCCATCGCGACCGATTCGGTGATCTCGACGATCAAGAGCTCGGCGAGCCCCGAGCTGCCGATCGCGCGGCGAAGGCGATCGAGGAAGTCGGGCCGGCGAAGCTGGCGCGGCGAGATGTTGATCGTCACCGGCGGAACCTCGAGCCCCTCGGACTGCCAACGCGAGACCTGGTCACAGGCCGCCGAGACGACCCAATCGCCGATCCTGTCGACGAACCCGGTCTCTTCGGCGAACTCGATGAACTCACCGGGCAGGACGAGGCCTCGCAGCGGATCCTGCCAGCGAACGAGGACCTCGAGCTTCTGCAGCGACCCGTTCTGCGGTTCGACGATCGGCTGCCAATGCAGGACGAACTCGCCGCGAGTGATCGCCTTGCGGAGCCGGCTCGTCATCGACAGCCGCTCGAGCGGCTCGTGCGGGTCTTCGCGGTAGACGCAGACGGTGTTGCGGCCGTCGGCCTTGGCTTGGTACATCGCAGCGTCCGCGTGGCGTTGCAGCTCGCCAGGCTCGGTCGCGTCCTTCGGGTACAGCGCGACACCGACCGACGCCCCGATGTGGAACTCGGCGCCATGAACGACGAACGGGCGCGTCAGCGATCTGAGCAGGCCGTCGGCGACGCGCACCGCGGTCTGCTCGGCACCGAGCCGGTCGAGGTCGGTCAGCAGCAGCAGGAACTCGTCGCCGCCCTGCCGGGCAAGTAGGTCGGAGTCGCGTCGTCGCTCGCTGAGGCGTGCGGTCACATCACAGAGCAGCTCGTCGCCGGCGGCATGCCCGAGCGAGTCGTTGACGAGCTTGAAGCCGTCGAGGTCGAGGTAGAGCAGCGCGATCGCGGTTCCCTGGCGCTTCGAGCGGGCGAGTGCGAGGTCGAGGTGCTCCTCGAGCAGTGCGCGGTTCGGGAGACCGGTGAGCGGGTCGTGGTAGGCGAGGTGGGCCACCTGGTCCTCGGCCCGGCGGCGATCGGTCAGGTCAACGCCGGAGCAGACGGTCGCGAGCACCTGCGAGTCCTCGTCACGGATCGCTGTGAAACGCCAGCCGACGGTCCGCATCTCGCCGCTGCTCGTGACCACGCCGGTCTCGATCAGCTCGACGTCGACGACACCGCTGCGCGCACCCGCGATCGCCCCGGCGACGGTGTCGTGATCCTCGGCCGGGAGGACGCTGTGCGCGAAGCCGTGGCCGAGGATCTCGGCCTCGTGTCGACCGATCAGCTCGAGCGCGGCCCTGTTCACGAGCGTGACCCTGCCGCTGCCGTCGAGCACGACGATGATCGCTCCAGAGACGTCGAGGTAGAGCTGCGCGCGGCTGCGCTCGTCCTGCAGCGCGGTCTCGGCGGCCCGGGCCAACTCGCGATAGCGCTGCTCAGCGTCGGCGAGATCTCTCGCGAGCGCTGCCTCGAGCGGTGTTGCCTGCGGATCGTTCATCGGTGGGTTTCCCGGCGGAACCAACACGCCGCGCGGCCGATCGATTCTACGGTGGCCACTTCCCTGCGGTCGAACACGCGTCTAGCCCACGTCAACCAATACGCCACCTCAGCCGATTCACTGACCACAACAGGCGAACATGACCCACGGACGGGTCGGCTCACCGCCTGGCGTCGCTTCTGGAGGGAGCGCGGCGTCATCCATTTCAGGTGAGACCGCCAAGGACCGCAGAGTCGAGTCTTCGCCACCTATACGCCTCCATCCGGAGGGGACATCCACGGCAAAGGCCTCGCTCGAGTTTTCTTGTGCGGGGCCTTTGTTGTTCCGGCGTCGTGGTTGAGTCCGCTGCGCCCGGGGGTCGCGCACCGCACGGCTCCATCCCGTCGCCGTGCGGAGTGTGCGCTTCCCCCGGTCTCCGCGGCCTCGCCAGCGTCCGCGGTGCTCCAACGGGGCCCGACAAGCCTTCTCTCGCTCGGGGCTAGGGTGGGTTCGTGGAGTCTGCGATCTCTTTGCGGGGGGTGGTGAAGCGGTTCGGGTCGGTTACTGCGGTCGATGGGCTCGACCTGGAGTTGCCCGTTGGGACCTGCGTCGGGCTGCTTGGTCCGAATGGGGCCGGGAAGTCGACGACGATGCGGATGTTGACGGCGCAGGCGATCGCCGACGAGGGCGAGATCACGGTGCTCGGCCACGTGCTGCCGCGGGATTCGAAGGCGGCGCGGGCGCAGATGGGAGTCGTGCCGCAGCTCGACAACCTCGACACGACGCTGACCGTCTCCCAGCAGCTGCTGGTGTTCAGCCACCTCTACCGCGTGCCGCGCGCCGAACGGGCTGCAGCGATCGATCGGGCGCTCGGGATCGCAAAGCTGGCCGACCGGCGCAACACGCGGATCGACGAGCTCTCGGGCGGGATGCGCCGCCGGCTCTTGATCAGCCGCGCGCTGCTGCACCACCCCCAGCTGCTCCTGCTCGACGAGCCGACGGTTGGCCTCGATCCGCAGGTGCGCCAGGAGCTGTGGGCGCTGATCGACCTGCTGCGCAGCGAGGGAACATCGATCCTGATGTCGACGCATTACATCGAGGAGGCCCACCGGCTGTCGGACACCGTCGTCGTGATGGCCGAGGGCCGCGCGGTCGCGCGCGGCCTGCCGGGTGACCTGATCGCCGAACATGCCGGCAGTGAAGCGCTTGAGGTCTACGGGCCGCCCGACCATCTGCGCAGCGTCGAGGAGGATGCGCGCGGCCGTGGCTGGCCGACGCGGCGGACCGGCACCTCGGTGACGATCCTGCGCGCCGAGACGCTCGATGGCGATGCGCCGGAGGGTGAGCGACGACCGGCCTCGCTTGAGGACGTGTTCGTGCTGCTGACCGGAGAGGACGTCGCGTGATCGGCTCCGCCGATCACGTCGGCGACTCGTCCTCCGGACGACTCGCCACGGTGGGGCGGCTCGAGCGTTCCGCGATCGGCGGCGTGCTCGTCCGCGAGATCATCAACTTCAGCTCGTTCTGGCGGTCGAGCGTCTTCTCCTCGACGGTTGACCCGCTGATCTACCTGCTCGCGTTCGGGTTCGGCTTCGGGTCGCTCGTGTCCAAGGTCGGCGGGCTCGACTACGTCCAGTTCGTCGGCACCGGCATCGTCGCGACAGCGGTGTTGTTCTCGTCGGTCTTCCCGTCGATGTTCGGCTCGTTCGTCAAGCGCGAGTTCCAGCGCACGTACGACGCGATCCTCGCCGCGCCGGTCGACGCCGAGGAGCTCGTCACCGCCGAAGCGCTGTGGATCGCGCTGCGCGCGAGCGTGTTCGGCTCGTTTCCGATCGTCGTCGCGATGATCTTCGGGCTCGAGCCGGCCTGGGGGATGCTCCTGGTGCCGCCGATCGCGTTCATCTCCGGGTTCGGCTGGTCGGCCTTCGGCCTGTTGATCGCTGCGATCTTCAACTCGATCGACTCGTTCAGCTACGTGCAGTCGACCGTGATCACACCGCTGTTCCTCGTCGCCGGCACGTTCTTCCCGATCGACGGCCTGCCTCACTGGGCGCAGGTGGCGGCCAACGCCAACCCTCTCTATCACTGCGTAGAGCTCGTACGCAACGCAGCGGCCTTCGGTCTGTCAGCGGTCGACCTCTGGCACCTCGGCTTCCTGCTCGCCTTCGCGATCGTCATGTGGCGCCTCGCGATCTGGCGTTCCGAGAAGCGCCTGATCCAGTAACCCCCCAGCCGGTCAGTTGTCGAAGCCGAGGCGGTCGAGGAGGGATTCGTCGGCGCGCCAGCCGCGGCGGACACGGACGGTGAGGTCGAGGTGGACCTTGGTCCCGAGCTCGCGTTCGAGCTCCTTGCGGGCAGCGGTGCCGATCTGGCGGATCATCTGCCCGCCCTTGCCGACGAGGATGCCCTTCTGGGAGTCCGATTCGGCCCAGATCTTCGCGCCGACGACGGTCAGGTCGTCGCGATCGTCGTCGATCTCGTCGACGACCACCTCGACCGCGTGCGGCACCTCCTGACGGGTCCGCTTGAGTACCTGCTCGCGGATCAGCTCGGCGAGGTGGACCTGGAACGCGAGGTCCGAGACGTCGCCCTCCGCGTACATCAGCGGCCCCTCGGGCAGCAGCGAGAAGAGATGGTCGGCGAGCGCGTCGACCCCGGTGCCCTTGCGCGCCGAGATCGGGAAGATGTCATCGCCGACGCCGAGGTCGGCAACCTCCTGGAGCATCGTGACGGTGGCCGGCCGGTCGAGCCGGTCGATCTTGTTGACGGCCACAACGACGGGGCACTGCGCGGCCGCAAGCGCCTTCGCGATCCAGCGGTCGCCCGGCCCTACGCCCTGGGCCGCGTTGAGCACGAACAGGGCGATGTCGGTCTCCCCCAGCTCGCGCTCGACGCGCGCCTGCATCCGCGCGGTCAGCCCATCGAGCGGCTTCTGCACGCCCGGCAGGTCGACCAGCACGAGCTGTTCGCGGCCGCCGCGGGTCGCGACGCCGCGGATCGCGCGGCGTGTCGTCTGCGGCTTGTCGGAGACGATCGCGACCTTCTGGCCGACGATCGCGTTGATCAGCGTCGACTTGCCGACGTTCGGCCGCCCGGCGAGCGCGACGAAGCCTGAGCGGGTGGTCACGCCAGGCGCTCCATCAGCTCGTCCTGAAGTGCCAGCATCTCGCCGGCGTCGGTCTCGTGGTCCATCCCGGCGAGATGGAGCGCGCCGTGCACGATCGCCTCGTCGAGATCGGTGGTGTGGTCGGGGCAGATCACGATGTCGCCGACTTCTCGCGGTCCAGGCGTGGCACCGTTGCCGTCCACCGGGAACGACAGGACATCCGTCGGGCCGTCCTTCCCGCGATGCTCGACGTTGAGCTCAGCGATCTCCTCCGCCTCGACGAAGGACACCGCTACGTGCCCGTCGGTGATCCCGCGAGCGGCCAGCGCCTCGGTCACGAGCACGGCGACGCGCGCCGCGCCGACGGCGTCGCCGAAGACCTCGACGTCCGGCCCCTGCCTCACTCGCTCTGCTCGGCGTCGTGAAGCTCGTACGCCTCGACGATCCGCTGCACCAGGCGGTGCCGCACCACGTCGGCGCCACCGAACCGGATGAACGACACGCCCTCGACCCCGGCGAGGATCTGCTCGGCGACGATCAGCCCGGACTTCTCGTGCTTGGGGAGATCGACCTGCGTGATGTCGCCCGTGATGACCATCCTCGACCCGAACCCGAGCCGCGTCAGGAACATCTTCATCTGCTCGGGCGTCGTGTTCTGCGCCTCGTCGAGGATCACGAACGAGTCGTTGAGCGTGCGGCCCCGCATGAACGCGAGCGGCGCCACTTCGATCACGCCGCGCTCGAGATGGCCGGTCACCTTGTCGGGGTCCATCATGTCCTTGAGCGCGTCGAACAGCGGCCGCAGGTACGGGTCGATCTTCGCCATCAGATCGCCCGGAAGGAACCCGAGCCGCTCGCCGGCTTCGACGGCGGGCCTTGTCAGGATGACCCGGCTGACCTCCTTGCGATGGAGCGCGGCAGCCGCCATTGCAACTGCGAGGAAGGTCTTGCCGGTGCCTGCCGGGCCGATCCCGAACGCGACGGTGTGCTTGCGGATCGCGTCGACATAGGCCTTCTGGTTGACCGACTTCGGCGCGACCGTCGTGCTGCGGTGCCGCCAGACGACGTCGCCGAGCATCGCCGCCGGCGAGGTCTCGCGGTCGACGGCGTCGGCGACGGCGCCGACGGTGCCGGGCAGCAGCTCGTGTCCGGAGTCGACCAGCGCAGCGAGCTCCTCGACCTTCGTCGCGGCCTCGCTGACGGCGGCCTCGTCACCGTCGAGCGTCACGAGGTTGCCGCGCACGTGAACGCCTGCAGCGACGTGCCGTTCGAGCTCGGCCAGCATCGCGCCGTGCTGGTCGTTGAGCGCGGCAGCGGCCTCGTTGCTGAGCTCGATCTGCCGCTTCATCAGGAGAGCCGCTCGCGCACGAGCCCGGAGATCCGCTTGCCGTCGGCGCGGCCGGCGGCGCGCTCGACGGCGAGCTTCATCACGGCACCCATGTCCTTGACCGACTCGGCGCCGGAGTCGGCCACCGCCTGGTCGACGATCGCGCGCAGCTCGTCATCGCCCATCTCGGCGGGCAGGTACTCCGAGACGAGCTCGGCCTCCGCCTCCTCGGCGGTGGCAAGGTCCTCGCGGCCGCCAGCGCGGAACGCCTCGGCCGCCTCGATCCGGCGCTTCTTTTCGCGCCGCAACACAGCCTGCTCATCGCCCGGGCCCTCCTTGGCGTCCTTCTGGAGCTCGGAGACGAGCCCGCGCAGGATCAGCACCCGACCCTTCTCGCCGGCCTTGAGCGCGGTCTTGACGTCGTCCTGGATCTGCGCGGTGAGGGACATCTCGCGTCCAGTCTAGGTCGCGTCCGGGTCGTCGCCGAGCGGGACGGTGCGGCCGAGCGCGCCCAGCTCGGAGACATCGCGACCGAACAGGAGCTGCACGTTCCAGTCGACCAGCAGCCGCCAGCGGCGCTTGATCCCCGGCATCAGATACAGGTGATAGGTGCGCGCAAGCCACCAGGCAGGAATGCCCCGGAGCTGGACGCCCATCGCATTGGCGACCGCCCTGCCCTGCCCCATGTCGACGAACACGCCGCGGGTCTTGTAGGTGAACGGCGTCGCTTCGCCACCGGCGATAACGGCCGCGAGGTTGTCGGCCGCCCGGAACGCTTGACGCATCGCGTGCTGGGCGGTCGGCGGGCACGGATGGCCCGGTCGTGCGGGGTCCGGAACCGCGGCCACGTCGCCGATCGCCCAGATCCGGTCGTGGCCGCTCACGCGAAGGTCGGCGGTCACATCGAGCCGGCCACCGGCAGCGAGCGGCAGGCCGAGGTCGGCGGTCACCGCGACCGGCTTGACCCCGGCGGTCCACACGAGCGTGCGGGCGGGCACGACCTCGCCGCCCGACAGCGTCACCGTCGTCTCGGTGACCGCTTCGAGCATCGTGCCGGTCCGGATCTCGATCCCGCGCCGCGTCAGCTCCCGGGCGGCGAAGCCGGCGAGCTTCGGCCCGATCTCCGGCATCACCGAGGGCTGCGCCTCGACGAGCAGCCAGCGCGTACCGGTGGCGCGGCTCCGGGGGTAGTGCTCGAGCACGTCAGCGGCAAAGTCCTGCAGCTCGGCGAGCCCTTCGAGGCCGGCGTACCCGGCGCCGACGAACACGTACGTGAGCCACGCCGAGCGCTCGACGTCGTCGTCGATCGTCTCCGCGATCTCCAGCGTCTGAAGCAGCCGGTTGCGCAACGCGATCGCGTCGGGCAGCGTCTTGAAGCCGACTCCGTGCTCGGCCAGCCCCGGGATCGGGAGGGTGCGGGAAACAGAGCCGAGCGCGACGACGAGGTGATCGAACGGGATCTCGATGTCGCGGCCGTCGAGGGTGCGAACGGCGACCGTGCGAGCGCCGTGGTCGAGCCCGGTCACCGAACCGGAGATGAGGTTCGTGCGTCGCAGCGACTCGCGGAGCGACACGACGACGTGCCTGGGCTCGAGGGTTCCGGCCGCTGCACCGGGCAGCAGCGGGGTGAAGAGCATGAAGTTCGCGTCGCTGACGAGCGTGACCTCAACGTCCGCCTGCCGGCGCAGGCGCCGCTCGAGGCGCTTTGCGGCATACAGCCCGCCGAACCCGCCCCCGAGGATCACGATCTGCTGCGCCATCGATGGTCGAGGCTACCCGGGCGTCATCGGCTCAAACGCAGCGCCGCCCAGCCTTGGTCGACGAGACGCTCGTCCTCGGCCAGACCGTGCGCCGCGAACGCAGCGGCAATCTCGTCCGCTTCGTGCTCGAGCAGGCCGCTCGCGATCAGCGTCTGCGGCACCGGCCCGTCGAAGCCGACCCGCGCCACGCACAGGAGCAGCGGGCGCAACAGGTTGGCGAGCATGAGCGGCGCACTCGGCGCCCGCCCGTCTCGCAGCAGGTCGAACCGGTCGGCGGCGACCAGTCCGCCGACGCCGTTCACCTCCGCGTTCTCGATCGTTGCCCGCACCGACTCGACCTCGTGGTCGAGCCCGAGCACCGGCCCGAGCCCGAGCTTGGCGGCGGCAACGGCCAGCACGCCCGACCCACAGCCAACGTCAACCGCCCCAACCGCTGCCGAACAGGCCAAATGTGCTGCCCTGGCAGCACATTGGGCCTGTTCGGCCAGCAGTTCGAGGCACAACCGGGTGGTGGGATGGGCGCCGGTGCCGAACGCTTGGCCGGGGTCGATCACGAGATCGAGCAGGCCGGGGCGCGGCTCCTCCCAAGGTGGACGGACGAACAACGTGCCGCCAACCTCGATCGGCCGGTGGAACGCGCGCCAGCGGTCGGCCCAGTCGTCGGCGACCTCGGTCGTCGTGACCGAGACGAGCGTGCCGCCGGCCGCCGCCTCGAGATCGGGCAGCTCTGGCAGCTCGCCGGGTGTGCCGTAGACCGCGTATTCGACGACGTCGCCGTCGCCGGACTCCTCGACCCCCGCCGGCGCCAGCTCGAGCAGCTCGGCGAGGACGAGCTCGGCACGCTCGCGCGGAACGCGGATCGCGAGCCGCAGCATCAGCGATGGAAGAGGCGCCGGAGCTTCGCGCCGATCGACTCGCCGGAGCGCAGCTGCTCGTCGGTGATCGACTCGGCGAGCTCCTCGAACAGCCGCTCCTGCTCGCCGGTCAGACGCCGTGGAACAACGACGTTGACGACGATCCGGAGGTCACCGGACCGGCCCGGTCGGGAGAGGCTCGGCATCCCGCGGCCGGACTCGGCGATCACGGTCGCCGGCTGCGTACCCGCCGGGATCTCAACGGTCACGAGGTCGCCGGACGGATGCGCGATCGCGACCGTCGTCCCGAGGGCGGCCGCAGTCGCGGCGACGTCCGCGACCGCCACGAGGTCGTCACCGTCGCGCAGCAGGTCCTCCTGCGGCGCGACCGAGACGAGGACGTACAGGTCACCCGGCGGTCCGCCGCGCTCTCCGGCGTGGCCGCGGCCGGCGAGTCGGAGGCGCTGGCCGTCGTCGATGCCGGCCGGCACGTCGACGGCGAGCGTGTGGTCGGTCGCGACGACCCCTCGCCCGTTGCACTGCTCGCACGGGCTCTGCGGGATCCGGCCGTCGCCACCGCAGGCATCGCACTCGACCTGACGCATCGCCTGGCCGAACGGCGTTCGGACGACCGACTGGAGCACACCGTGCCCACCGCAGCGCTCACACTCGTCGAGCGGCGTGCCCGGCTCGGCCGCGTTGCCGTGGCAGCGCCCGCAGCGCTCAACCACCTGAACCTCGACGTCGCGTGTCACGCCGGCGTACGCCTCGGCGAGCGTCAGCTCGAGCTGGACGCCGAGGTCCTGGCCCTGCCGCGGGCCGCCCGCGCGGCCGCCGGCCCCGCCGCCGAACACGTCCCCGAAGATCGCGCCGAGAATGTCGCTGAGCGAGCCGAAGTCCTCGGGGTGCGGCCGGAAGCCGCCGGCCTTGAGCCCGTCGTGGCCGTAGCGGTCGAAGGTCGCGCGCCGCTCGGCGTCGCTGAGGATCTCGTAGGCCTCGGCGACCTCCTTGAAGCGCTCCTCGGCGTCGGGGTCGTCCGGGTTCGTGTCCGGATGGAGCTCGCGCGCGAGGCGGCGGAACGCCTTCTTGATCTCCCCCTCATCGGCGCTTCGTCCGACGCCAAGCACGTCGTACGGGTCTCGGGGCTGGGTCTGGCTCACGCGGAGTAGAGGTCGTCGATGAAGCGCGACAGTTCGGAGGCGGCGTCCCGGACCGAGCCGATCGCCCGTCCGTAGTCCATCCGCACCGGGCCGATCACCGAGACCATCCCGAGGTCGCGCCGCGGCAGACCGTAGCGGGCGGCCACGAGCGCCAGCGACTGCAGCTCCGGCAGCGCGTTCTCCGAGCCGATCCTCACCGTCAGCTCCTGATCGCCGACCGCGGAGCGGAGCGCGGCGAGCAGCGCAGCGCGATGCTCGAGCATCCGCAGGATGTCACCGAGCTGCACGAGATCCTCGACGCGCTGCTCGCCGACGAGCCGAGCGGCGCCCTCGACGTACAGCGTGTCGTCGGCGCCCGTCTCGAGGTCGGTGAAGACGATCGCGAGCTGATCGATGAAGTCCTGCTCGACCGGCGACAGCGCCGGGTCGTGAAGGCGCGTGGTCAGCGTGCGGGCGCCAAGCGAGGCACCGGTCAACCGCTCGCCGAGGAAGGCGGCCGCCCACTGCACGAGTCCAGCGTCGAGCGGCCGGTCGAACGTGATCACCCGCTTCGTCACGCCGCCGGTCGACGTGATCACGACGACCATCAGAACCTGCGGTTGGAGCAGCAGCACCTCGATGTGGCGGACCGTCGCCGTCGTCAACGGCGGCGCCGAGACGATCGCGAGCATGTTCGTCACCTGCGAGAGCGTCTCGCTCGTGACCCGCATCGCCTCGTCGATTTCGCGGCGGACGAGCTGCAGCCCGAGCGAGTGCTCACGGAGCGCCAGCAGCCCGCTCGAGCGCAGGTGGTCGACGTACCAGCGATGCCCTGAGTCGGTCGGCACGCGCCCGGCGGACGTGTGCGGGTGCGCGAGCAGCCCGTGCTCCTCGAGAACCGCGAGCTCGTTGCGGATCGTCGACGGCGAGAACTCGAGCTCCGGGTCCGCGGCCAGCGTCTTCGAGCCCACGGGCTCGCCGGTCGCGGCATGCGCCTCGACGACCTTGCGCAAGATCAGCTCCTGGCGCGGGGTCAGCATCGCTTCAGAGTGTATTTCCCCATCAGGCGTTCCATTTTCTGATAGTCGGTGCAACAATGCCGCGCCCATGAACCGCGCGACGTTGACCTCTGCCGTTGTCTCTGCCTGCATCGGAGCGGCGGCGCTGCCGGCGGCAGCGTCCGCAGCGATCAATGTGACCGTGTCCGGGGCGAACCTGACCGCCAGCGGCACCGCCGCCGGCGACCTCACCGTCGCGACGATCTCCGGCACCGACGTCTTCGTCGTCGGCGACACGCCGGTCACGAGCTCCAGCGCTACCTGCTCGGCGACGACGCACGGCGGCCAAGCCGGCATCGTCTGCACGCGCAGCGTCTCCGGCACGGTCTTCAGCGCGATCACCGTCGACCTGTCGGGCTCGACCCAGCCGATCGACGCAGTCGTCTCCTACCCGCTCAACAAGGGCCCGATCCAGTTGACGCTTGGATCGGGCGACGACAGCTTCCTCGTCGAGGGCTCTCACGACCCCGCGGCGCTCATCACCGTGCTCGGCGGAGATGGCGACGACGACTTGACCGGCAGCAGCATCGGGGACACGCTCGACGGGCAGGGCGGCGACGATCTCCTACAGGGCGGCAACGGGAACGACACACTGCGCGGAGGCGCCGGCAACGACGCGTTCTCCGCCGAGAGCTCCGTCGACGGCGCCGACTCGTTCGACGGCGGAACCGACGTGGCGGCCACCGACGAGTACGGGCGTTCGGGCGACTCGATCAGCTACGAGAACCGCACGACCGCGACGACCGTCTCGTTGCCCGCAGACGCCGTCTCGACCCCGGCCGGGAACAACGGCGCTACCGGCGAGAACGACAAGATCGCGCGGATCGAGAACGTCTACGGTTCCCGCGGCAACAACACGATCACAGGAAACGAGCGCGCAAACCAGATCGGCGGCGGCTACGGAGTCGATCTCATCGACGGCAAGGGCGGCGATGACACCGTCTGGGGGTCCGAGGGGAACGACACCGTCGGCGGCGGCGAAGGCGACGACGCGCTCTACGGCGACGAAGGCGCCGACCGCCTCGACGGCGCCGGCGGAGCCGACTACGTGTTCGCCCGCGACGACGAGCGCGACACCCTGATCGACTGCGGCACGGGCTCCGCCGACTACGTGATGCGCGATTACAACGACCCCTCGGCTTCGGGCTGCGAGAAGGAGGCACCGGGCTTCACGCGCGACCCCGAGGTGACCGGCTCGCTCGTCGTCGGGCAGACGGTCGCGATCAGCACCGCAGAGATCTTCGGCACGGTGACCGCCACCGATATCGCCTGGTACAGCTACGACGAGAGAACCGATGACTTCGAGGTCCTCGGCAGCGGCCCGACGCTCGTCCTCACCGACAGGCTGGTGGGCAAGTACGTGGTCGCCGACGTCTCGGTGACCGACGGCATCAGCGACGCGAACGGCTTCGCCGTGTCGAACGGGGTGGTCGCCGCCGGTGGCACGGGCGGAGCCGGTGGCAACCCGACCCCGTCGCCACCTCAGCTGCCGCCGACTCCTCCGGGGCTGCTCGAGCTCGCCACCGCGGCACTCGGAACAGGCACGGCCGGAGTTCCGCTCGCGAACGTGACAACGCAGGTGTCGCTGTTCCGCAGCCTCGCGACCGCGGGCAGCACGATCCGCTACCGGCGCGGCTCGACGATCGCGCTCTACGGCATCGGCTGCCAGGCCACGTGCACGACCCGCAGCCGCCTGCGTCTGACGATCAAGCCGACGGGCAGGCGCAAGAAGGCGGTGAAGGTGACGCTGCCGTTCACCAAGACCGTGCCGGCCCAGGGCACGATCGCGGTCACGAGCCTCAGGCTGAGCTCGAAGCAGGCGGCGCTCGTCAAGCGCTCGAGGAGCACGACTTTGACGATCGAGCTCGTCGTGATCGGCCTGCCCGACAGCCACGGCGTGCCGCTGACGATCAAGCGGGTCCACAGGCTGAAGATCGCCTGACGCAGCGCCGGGAGCTCGCCCCGCGGCGCTGCATCCGACGTCGGTCCATTTTCCCAGGACGCCGCGTTTACGATGTCGGGTCGATGAAGCGCTCACACCTGCTTTCGGCCGTCCTTGCGTGCACGTGGGCGCTGATGGCTGCGAGCGGCGCCCAGGCCGCCGGCACGATCGACGTCAAGCGGATCGGAACGACCGTTGTCGGCACCGTCACCGGCGGCGAGCAGTCCCTGACCGTCGACCGTGGCTACAACAGCTTCGAGCTCACCGACAACAGCGGCGGGGTGACGCTCACGAGCAGCAACGCCACATGCACAGTGGCGTCCAACACCGTCACGTGCGGCAACAACAGCTACAGCATCACCTACACGACGGCATCGCTCGACCTGCACGCTTCGACTGCGGACCTGGACATCCTCGACAGCGACGCCCCCAACGGCATCCCGGCGATCACGATCACGAGCGGGAGCGGCGACGACGAGCTGCGCAGCATCAACAACGACGGCGCCGTGCTCAACGCCGGCGCCGGCGCGGACACGCTCGAGTGCAGCACCCCGTACAGCGGCGCCACTCCAACCTGCACGGCCAACGGCGACGCCGACGACGACACGTTCACCACCGACTCGGGCGGCAACACGCTCAACGGCGGCTCCGGCGACGACCTCTTCATCCAGGACGGCTACGGCGCGACGAACGCCGACAGAATCGACGGCGGCGGCGACTCGGGGTCGCCGGGCGCTGACCTCATCTCCTACAGCAAGCGCTCCAATGCGGTGGTGGTGACGCTGCCACCGGAGTCGCAGCCGACGCCGACGGGCTCGAACGGCGAGGCCGGTGAGTTCGACTGGCTCGCGCACATGGAGGGTGTGATCGGCGGCGAGGGCGGCGACACCCTGAACGGCAACGAGCGCCGGAACCTGATCGACGGCCGCGACGGGTCCGACATCCTCCGTGGTGAGGGCGGCGACGACATCGTCGAGGCGCGCGCCTGGGAGACCAGCTCGGATGTCGACCGGACGATCGACTGCGGCGGCGGGAGCGACCGGCTCAAGCGCGACCGCTCCGACGCCACGCCCGTGAGCTGCGAGTCGATCGCTCCGGGATTCACCACGATCCCTGCGATCACCGGCACCGCGGAGGTCGGCCAGACGCTGACGCTCGGCGGCTACACGACCTTCGGCGACCCGGGAACCGTGACGGTCGAGTGGTACTCCGAGTTGAGCGGCGACGAGCCGATCGCGACCGGCCCCTCCCTGCTTCTGACCCCGAACCTCGATGACGACTTCGTGTGGGCCCGGTTGACGATCACCGACGGCAGCGACACGGCGCGAGTGGTCACCGACGACCGTTACGTCGGCAGCGTCAGCTCACCGTGGCCGGTCGTCAGGACCCCGGCGCCAACGACGACGACGCCTGTCGCGCCGGTCGCGCCCGATCCGCTCCAGCTGGCGATCACGTCGCTCGGCGCCGGCACGACCGCGTTCGCAGCGCCGAACGTCCCGCCGGTGGTCTCGGTGTATAGGAGCCAGGCAGCGGCCGGGAAGACGATCACCTACAAGCGTGGATCCTCGCTCAATCTGTACGGGGTCTATTGCCAGGTCGCCTGCACCACCCGCAGCAGGCTCAAGCTGTCGATCAAGCCGAAGGGCAAGCGGAAGAAGACGCGGCTGGTGACGCTTCCGTACACGCGGACCGTCCCGGCGCAAGGAGTGGTCGCCGTCACTCCGCTCAAGCTGGGCTCGAAAGACGTGGCCGCAGTCAAGCGCGCGAAGGCCACGACGCTGACGATCGAGCTCGTCGTGATCGGCCTGCCGGACCGCCGCGGCGTCCCGGTCACGATCAAACGCGTGCACACGCTCAAGATCGCCTGACGTTGGCGCGCATCGCCGTCGTCGCCCCTTCGCTGA
>WBZP01002463.1_pt1 | contig 21253 bp, 23 predicted proteins | sample 5204301 | NCBI WGS metagenome assembly WBZP01 (sample SAMN12412401, study PRJNA552823) | activated sludge metagenome | isolation source: activated sludge from nitrification reactor of wastewater treatment plant... | place: USA: Pennsylvania | collected 2017
ACAAAAGCGTGACCGCGATTTCGCGAAAAGCGTGACCGATTGAGGTAACATTCGACTCTATTCATGCAGCATCCCGCCAACGGTCACGCTCACGCGAAACGACCGGTCACGTTCCGCGAAATCCGCAGGAAGCGGTGGCCAAGGGCGAGCTGCGAGCATTTCGCGATCCGGCTGACGATCTATGACTTCGGCTTAACTGCCTTTTCCGTTCCACTGCGCCCCAAACCCCATCAATGACAGCGCAGAGCCAGTTGCAGCGCTGAATGCTTTGGGTGAAATCAGCGAAGCCAACCCGGCGTTTGAGCATCTGCTCAAGACCGGCGGCGTGTTCTCACTCGGTTCAGGCAACACCCTGCGCTGCGCCTCCCCGGATGCACAGAAACGATTCCAGGTCGCCTTTGCCGATGCTTTGGAACTGGCTAAAGGAAATACCCGCCGCCCTGGAAGCAGTTCCCCGTTGGTCACCCTTGATCGCGCCTTGGGTCCGCCGATGCTGGTTACGGTCGCACCCCTCATGCAGCTCGAAGGTCGCCCCTGGTTCGAGCAGACCGGTGTTCTGATTAAGGTCTCCGATCCACTCAAACCACCAAGTGAAGCCGTGCTTCAACAGGGCTTTGGTCTGACTGCTGCCGAAGCGCGCCTCGCCTGTTCGTTGCTCGGCGGAGGAACATTGGCTGATGCGGCATCGCGTATCGGCGTATCCGCGAATACGGCAAAGACGCACCTTCAGGTCGTATTCCAGAAGACACGCACCAACCGCCAACCGGAGCTCGTAGCGCTATTGCGATCAATCCAGCATTAGAGGGGGAACAATAAGTGCAACAAGTGTCGAACACGGAAATGAACCTAAAAACCTCAGTTAGCCGATTCCGTTTGCATGATTTTCGAGAAGCCGCTGGGCGCGAGGCGGTCCGACCCCGGCGAGGAGGCATTTGAGATGCTCGCAGACGAGGTTCCAGACGGTCGTCGGATCCAACTGCTCCGCAGCACGAGCTAACCAGCCCTGAAGCATGGCGGAGACACGCATTAGCGCTGCCCGCGCCTTCTCGAAATGCGCGTGCAAACCGGTTAGTGTGATCGTCGTCTGCCCGGCATGTTCGGTCCGTCGCCCCACCGAGGACATCAGCCACGGCCGACTGGTGATGGCCTCGCGGCGGGCTTGGGGATTGGCCAAGCGAACGAACAGGCTCCACCAGTTGTAGATCAGTGCCACGGCCCGGGCGGCCAACTGGCAGCGATGCAGGTCGTGCGTGGTAAAGCCACCCCATCCCCACTGGTTCTTGAGTTCGTCGAAGGCGTTCTCGGCATCCGCCCGATCCCGGTAGAGCTGGCCCAGGCTGAGAATCTCGTAGTCGGTGTTGGTCACCAGCACCGCGTACTCGTAGCCCGTGATGCCCTTGCCTGCCTTGCGGTCGGCTTCCACGAAGGCCAGCAGTTGCTGACCGTCATCCTCACCGGCCACCACGATCTCGCCCGTCAGCGGCCGGCGCAGCACGACGACGCGACGATTCTTCTCCCAGCCCTTGAGCGCAAGCGCCCCATCCTTGCCCTCCCAACCCTGGCCGGCATCCGTCCAGCCCGATTGGCGGAACACACTGACAATGTGACGCTTGACGTTCTTCGAGAGCTTGAGCTTGAACAGGTAAGGCTGCCCCCGTTGCTCCAGAGCCGTCATCATCGCATCGTTGCCGAAGGCGTTGTCCCCGCGCACCAGCTTCGGCTTCTTCTCTGCGGGCAGTTCATCGAGAACCTTGAGCAGACCGGGCTGAGCGTGCTTGGCCGTATGTTCGTTGCCGGCACACACTTCGACACCCAGGACCAGCCGCAGACCGGCCATCAGGTACGTGTGATAGGCATGGGACGGGCGTCCCGGTTTCTTCGGGTTATAGCCGATGAGCGCGCCTTCCTGATGGCCATACAACGGCTTGATCGTTGTGTCGATGTCCAGAATCCAGGCGGCGTTGAGCAGCGCGCTGACACTGTCCGACAGATGCCCGTCCAGCCAGGCGCACCCCTGGCCTTCCGGGATGCGCTTCAGGGCATTGCGCAAAGCGTCTTCGGAGATGACTTTGTCCATGCCCAAGAGCCCCGGATTGACCCCGTCGCAACGGATCCCGGTCACGTGGGCGTAGCGTCGGTGGCCCGACAACACCGAGAGCAGCCAAGTGCCCAGCACCTGCGCCTTGGAGGGCGCATTGGGACTGGCGTAGCTCAGCGGGGCGCTTTCCAGCCAACGATTCCACAGTCCGGTCAGGTTGAGAAACTCGATGAAGTAGGCCAATTGCCCCATCGGCGTGGCCGCACTCTCCGACTCCCATCGCACCTGCACCCGACCTGCCATCGTCTGCACTCCCGCGCACGACAACAGCATTTCCTCGCGTTTCGCCAGCTTCAATTTCGCCTCACCCATCGGGTGACTCCTCAATTTCGTCGCCAACCCACAGTTGGCCGACCTTCGCGCGGTTTGGCATACCGGCAACTCAGGTTTTTAGGATGAATGACGATATGAGGTCAAAAGCTGACAATGGCCAATTCGACGCATCGCCAACAACAGTGCGCACCTTGAGGCATCTGGCCGCTTCTTACTCGATGTTGCGGCCGAACGACACTGCATCGAGTTTGGCGACAATTGCTGGCAATGTGTTGCAGCTTGCCGAAAATACGTGACAGTGGCCCCGGCGGTTTCTCCCTGCAATTCGACCGAGGCGCAACCTTTCTCAGAGCGTTGTCCGCAATTTCCGTCAAATTGTCATTTATCTCCGTGTTCGACATCACCAATGCCGGCGAGTCACTGACCTGTGGCGCCGCGCGTTACTACGGCGAAGTCAACGGGATCGCACTACGTGGGAGCGCATAGCCCGACTCGCCGCGGACTTCCTGCGTGCTGCGCGCATCCTTCATCCGTGGCCCCAAGACCGCTTCGCCGTCACACACCCAAGGTGAGAGGCCGGTGCGTAAATCGCGCTCGCCGGGATCTGTGCGGGGGGTATCGGGCAACCAGTATCCCTACCGCGATGCACACGCGTCAAGCCTGCCAGGCACTGCAAATCGGATATTTGCGGAGCACAGGCAAATGCACTGCTGCATATCCGCGTGGCCAATCTCAACGGTGAAGTGGCCGATGCATTTAAGCGGCGTCGCAGGCTCCAAACTGGCCCAGCGAACGACGCAACGTTCGATCCCCCCAAGCGGCTTGAGTTAGCCCCCGATTTTGGCCGCTCTCTGGGCTGAATTACCAAACCATTTTTATGGCCCCGGCGATGCCCAGAAAACAAAACAGCCAAATGATTGCAGGACCCGAGGCACCTCGAAACTTGATACCAAACGCCTCAATCTCCATTTGTCCAGAACGGAACTCCAAAAATAAGACGATGCAGAGCGCTGCGAGTGCGGCAAACGGAAGCCCAATCACCGCGGCAAAGTGATCGCGTGCTATTGCGCCAAAAAAATTGAAGTCACGGTACATCCAGTAACCAAATAGCAAAAGGTAAGCCCCCGAAAAGAGCACCACGCCTACTAGAACCAGCCAAGGCACCACGCTACGAACAGGTGACATCGCTCCCCTTTCATCGTTTTGTTTCTCTTGTGCTCCGCAAATATTCGATCAGGCCAATGCGGGCGCGAGCGAATGTTCGTGATGCAAGCCGCCCAGCAGCGACCGGGCGCACACAAGCTTTCGTGCGCCCAGACGATGCCGTGGTTTCTCATTGACCTGCAGTACACGTCCCGCAGGTGGATCGGGGACTCCCGGGCCCAATGCCATGTGCGGGCGCGCCCCGTTGTAATGCTTCACCCATTCTTTGAGCATCGATCGCAAGTGCGGTTCGGATAGCGGAATCAACCAATCCAAGCACTCGCGGCGAATCGTTCCGATCACCCGTTCACAGATCGCGTTGGCCTTCGGGCTGTGCGGCGGTGACTTGAGCACGCTTAGCTCGAGATGCTTGATCGATTCGTCCAAGCTTCCAGCGAAAATGCTGTCGTGATCATGCAGCAAATAGCGATGGGCCTTCTCGAAACCGAGCGCTTCTCGCAGTTGCTGCAGTGTCCAGGCTGCCGTCGGGTGTGCCGTGACGTTGAAATGCAGCAGGCGACGCGAGCTGTGGTGGATGACCACGAAGACATTGAGCAGCCGGAACGTCGCGGTGACTGCGACGAAGAAGTCGCACGCGACAATTCCTTTGGCGTGGTTACGGAGGAACGTGGCCCAACGCTGATCGCCTCGTGGGTGGCCAGCTGGCCGTCTCGGCATGTACTTGCGCACGGTGCGCGGTGAGATGCGAAGACCCAGCTTGAGCAGCAGTTCATTGGCGATCCGCTCCTCGCCCCAAAGTGGATTCTCATCGGCCATGCGCCGGATGAGTTGGCGCAACTCCACAGGGATACGCGGGCGCCCCGGTCGTGACTTGAATCGCCAGAACAGGCGCCAGCCTGCCCGGTGCCAGCGGATCATCGTTTCAGGGCGCACCACGACCAGCGCATCGCGCCAATCAAACAACCGTGACAGTAACGCGAGCGACAGACGTGTCGCGGCGTCGACGCGCCTGGGTTTGATGCCGCGCTCCACGTACATGGCAAGCTCGCGGCGGAGGAATAGGTTCTCCACTTCGAGGGATCGCCGAGGTCTGACGGAGAGCGCAATCAGGCCGACAAGGTCGGCCAGCAATCGAACGATTATTTGAAGAAAAGCGATCACGGTTGCGATCATGCACAACGGATCGAGGACCCGTCAAGGCTGCCAGAAAGTGCAGATCGGATACTTGCGGAGCACAGCACCGGTAGTCGCGGACCGGACGGACAGCCCGCATGTTGTGTCACGCCTTGTCTAGCTTGTCTTTCAACTGGAACGCCGCATCCACGATTGTCCCGCCGTTACCGGTAACCACCGCTGCGAAGAAGTCGACAAGGTGTCCGATCATCTCGATGCGCTTCTTCCACGTCTTGATCGACTCGATCACCTGCATAGCGGACGCTACGGCGGCGTTGATATGCGCTGCCGTGATCTTTGCCTGACCAGTGAGCAGCTTGATCTGGATATTCACCAGCGACATCGCGAGTGTGCGCAGCCTCTGCTGCACGCGGCCGATCTCGCGCGCCGCGCCAACATCGGTTTCCTTTTCCAGGAACGGGTTCAGGCCGTCAGCAATCGCGAGCAGCCGATCGATCGACGCCTGCATTTCGTCGCCAAGCAGAGCGTCACCCTCCTGGGCAACCTCAAGAAGCTCATTAGCCGTCATGCTGTCGTCCCCGCTCAGTTGTTCCTGTTCTCGATGGCATCGCGCGCCGCGATCGCCTTAGAACGGAGGTCGTCGAGTCGCGTGAACAGTTCCTTCGGATCCGGATCGAGCGCGTCGTCGGCAAACCGGGTAAGTGCGGCCTGCCACGCGTCGATGGCCGCAACAACCCTGGCCGGCACACCGTCCGGCGCGGTCAGCGTCCGCTTGGCCAGTAACGCCCCGGTGGCCTTGAGATCCAGCCGAAGCTCGGCAGTCCGGATCGGCTCTTTCTCAGCGAACGCGGGACTGCGTAGACTCGTGTCGTTCGATGCCGCCGCGCTGGTCATGATTGCGATCAGATTGCTGTACGGGGCATTCGCGTGGCCAATCGGTGCGCTGGGTGAGACGTGGAAAAACGAACGCAGGATGTCACCGGTGATCTTGAGATTGGGCGTTTGCTCGACCAAGCGTCGGATCGCAGCCTCCCGCCGCGCCGATGTCACCACGTCGACAAGCACCTGGGCGACCTTGGACAGCGCAGCAACCTGCTTATCGTCGGCCAGAGCCTTGCCGTCCTGATCTTTGAAGTTCTTCGCTTTGGCAGCAAGCCCTTCTATATGGGAAGATAGATCGATGGACTTGCCGTCGGCGAGCGCCGACAGCGCTTTGGCGTAGTTGTCAAGGACGTCCACTGTGACACCAGCCAGTCGCCCTTGAGCTGCCTTGTAGTGTTCGCAGTCCTTGAGCGTCTGATCGTCACTGTCATTGATGGCGATCGACAACTCCGCCTGCTTGACGCAAAGTGATGCGAGCTGGCTGAACTCGTTTCCAATTGTCCCAGTGAGCTTGCTTGTTTCGGTCGCAAACGCAGACACCGCCTTGAAGTTCGCGCAGACACACGAGCACCGCACAGACCATCCACCTTACCATCGGTATGTCCTCTTTTTTGCTCAACGGAGCGCCCCTCTTGTACGCCGTGTCCGCCCGAAGCAACGTAGCGAGCGCGCTGCTGAACGATTCATGGTGGGGTACGGCTCTGCCGGCTGGATGCGGCAGTCCACGTACCCACGCTAGAAGCATCTTGGGTGGAAATCGAGTACGCCATCCTACGGCGATGGCCGAAAGCTTTGGGGAGACTGCCCGGACCGCGGCTGTTCACCCGGCGCATAAATTGTCATGTCTGACCTCCCGTCTTGTTCTTGCTGCCTCGTGTCGAATGAACGAGGAATCGATTTCGTCCAAATAGCACAGCACTCTTCTTACCCCTTCATTCAGAATGCGCCCATTCCTATTCGCTGTGAATAGGTCTTTTGTCCCCTTGAAAAGTATCTATCCGCAATCTATAAGAATAGGTTGCGCTCCACAGGGGACGACGGGCTGCGTGGTTGAACCCGCCTGCTCGGTGCGTTTGGAGCACATGGACATGGCCGCGTTCACGCCGCAGCAAGACGCTCGCGTAGGCCACTTGTTCGTCTGGAGCCACAGTCGTTGTTCCCGACTGCGCCTGCGCTTCCGGCCGGACGCCTCTACTCCCCTGCCCGCCTGCGCTCGGCCGCCTGCGCCCGGAACGCGCCCATCTTCTTGAGCCGCTCCTTCTTCTCGGTCGTCACAGTAGCTCATGCATAATGTATCGCGGTAGCGTCAAGCCTGCCAGGTACTGAAGATCGGGTATTTGTGGACCAAAGCCTACTTCGGCTCGCCGGCGGCCAACGCTTCCACGCTATCCAAGAAGAACTTGATCTTGCCTACCTTGTCCGGCGCTCCACGGTCGAAGTTGAGCGGCGTCCGCTTCGTATGGGTCGAGATGTAGTACCAGGCTCCGGTCTTCGAGTCTGGTAAATAGAAGTAGATCGCCGACTCACCCGGCCGGGGCGTCAAATGCCCGGGTTCGGCTGTGTCTTCGATGGTAGTGCCCTCGAATATGTTCCGCTGGCGTATGAGTTCTCCCAAGGCGTGGTAGTCGTTGTAGAGAACGGTCGCGACATAGTCGCGCGCCTCGGCTGTTCCGCTTGGCAGTACGCCTCGGTCAAGAAGCACGCTCATTGAGGGGACGACGAATCGAAGATTCTTGGCTAGCGGCTTGCTTCGAGCATTGAATGGCGCAGCGGCTCGGATGGTCGACAGGTCCTCGCGCTGTGCAGCCTCCGCCTTCGCGCGATCGTCGAATTGCCTTCCGTCGTAGCGGTAGGTCATGCAGCCGGAAAGTGAAAGCGCAACGGCAGCGATGAACAGGATCCTCGAAATACGTGACATGCTTGCCTCCGAAAATGATCAGTTGGAATACGCACCGTCACGTTGTACGCAGTCGATCTTCGTTGTAGATTCTTGCGAACCGTCCGGTAAAGTGCAAATGACGCGTTGGTGCAGTGTCGGTACGCGTTCTTCGGTGTCGTGCACCACAGCCGAGTATTCGCCCGGTTCGTCTGCTGACTCGCGTGTCGCGATCGGGACCGTGAGCGCGAGTCGCGTGATGTCGTTGGGTCCCCGCTCAGTTGGCGAAGACTCGGCCAGCGCGCGCATCGACGCAGTACGTTCGGCGTGCGACGGGTGGCTGGCGAGAAACACACCCCAATGGTCGCCATGCTTGGCACTGATCTTCTCGAACAGGCGCAGTGCGCCGTACACGTTGAATCCGGCCGTCCGTACGAATTCGGCTCCGCGGCTGTCCGCTTCCCTTTCCTGGTCGCGCGAATAACCGCCGAACATTGCGTTGGCCCCGAGGCTGACCAGTGCTCCTGCAGCGCGCACGCCGGCGAGCGCAAGGATGATGGTCGCGACGTTGCTTCCGGCCTGGATGTTCTGGGCTGCCTCGATCTTCTGCCTGTCAGCGGCGTTCTGAAAGTCCGCCGAACTTGGCGGTTTGAAAGTCGCCGATCTTCTTCGTCGATCTTCTTCCTGGCTTTTTAGCTGAAGGTATTTCTGGCTCTTCTTCCTGGTCCTTGCGTGTTGTTCCTTCTTCGCGTCTGCACGTTTGCGCTGCGCGGGTAGTGGGCCTCGGCGACGTCCGGCGCCCCGCATGATTCACCCCGAGGAGGGTGAGTCATGGCGCGCCCAAAGCAGCACAAGTGCCTGTTTTGCGGAACGATGTTCCGACCCGATCCGCGCAATGCGAGACACCAGAAATACTGTTCGGAGGCGGATTGCCGCAAAGCGAGCAAGGCGGCGAGTCAGCGCGCCTGGCTGGCCAAACCGCAGAACCAGGACTACTTCCGCGGACCCGAGAATGTGACGCGGGTGCAGTTGTGGCGAGCAAGCCACCCCGAGTATTGGCGGCGCGTCCAGGGCGACAGGCGCGACAGGCCACCGGCGCCCGTTGCGTTACAAGATCGCTGCCCCGCGCAATCGATTGAAATCGCAGAGGATTCTCGGGGTCTCTTGCAACCTGCGTTACAAGATCTCTTGCTTGACCAACCGGCTGTTCTGATTGGCTTTATCGCCCAATTCACCGGCAGTGCGTTGCAAGATGACTTATGCCGCAGCACCCGGCGGCTGCTAGAACTGGGGCATGACATCTTGGCCGGGAGGATGATCGATGCCGATCAAACGGGTACTCTGTGCCGAGCGCCTGCGTAAGGTTCCCGCGCAGTTCAGCTGGGTGGACCAACGGCTGGTCGGTGACCGGCATATCGATCGCTGCGATGCCCAAGCGGGGGCGCTGTACCTGTTTTTGGTGACGGTGGCCGATGCCCAAGGGCTGAGCTACTACTCGGATGCCGTGCTGGCAAGACGTCTGTCGATGGCCCCCGCCCGGCTGTGTCAGGCGCGCGCCGATCTGCTGCGCGGCGGACTCATCGCCTATGAGCGACCGCTCTACCAGATTCTGTCCCTGGATGGACCCCCACCGAGCGCGGCGGTCGAACTCGACGCCCAGCAGATCGTCGCGCGCATCGGCCAACTGCGTGCCGCCTTGGGGCGGGCGCCATGATCAACTATGAGATGTACTGCAAGATCAAGGATTGCCATGAGCGACAGGGCCTGACGATCGCGCAGATCGCCCGTGCGGTAGGCGTTCATCGGGACACGGTGGCCAAATGGGTGAAGCGGCCGCAGTATCAAGCGCGACAGCCGGCCCCGCGCGCGAGCCGTCTCGACCCGTTCAAGGCACGCGTCGTCGGCCTGCTGGAGAGGCATCCGTACAGTGCCCAGCAGATCTTCCAGCGGCTGATCGAGGAAGGCTTCGAGGGCGGTGCCACCGTCGTCAAGGATTACGTGCGCAAGGTGCGCCCGGTGCGCCGGGAAGCGTTCCTCAAACTCTCCTTCGCCCCCGCCGAATAATGCGAAGCTTCGCATTACTCGGCTAATCGAAAGCAGCCCGTAATGGAAAGGAGTCGTCCCAGGCCGCGGAATTCCCGCACCTTCTCGCAATCGCACTTCGCATTATGGTCATGTGGGATCCTCGGAGACGGTCTTGTCCAAGGAGGTTTCCATGTCTGCTCGAACGTCGATCGATGACTTGTTGGTTGAGAAGCTGCAGTTGCATCTGAAAGCAGAGGGATATTCTCTTCGGGTGCAGCGGTGGTATCCCGCTCGCGCACGTCACTTACTGGATTACTGCGACGCCAAAGCGTTGGCGATTGAGGACATTCGCTCGGTACACGTCACGCAGTTCCTGCGTCGACAATATCGGCTCTTCCGTAGGCGGCACGCCGAGCCGCCGCCATTTGAGAGATGGCGTCGTCGATACACCGGTGCCGTTCACATGCTGCTGCGCCTCGTGCACGGCAGATGGCCGGTTCCGGACGCGCCGGCTACCGCACTCGAAGCGTTTCACCGCGGCCTCGTAGACGACTACGACGTGTGGCTTCGAGACGTGCGTGGGCTGCATGAGCAGACGCGGACCAAACGCAGAACGCACGCGCTGCGGTTCCTGATGTCGCTCGGGCCACGCGCGGACCAGGAGGGCCTGGCCGGCCTGAGCGTTCGCGACGTTGATGGGTACCTGAAGCAACGTTGCGCTGGCCTGCGCCGTGCGTCGATCGAGGACTGCACCGTGTGCCTTCGAGACTTCTTGCGTCATTTGCATCGTCGCGGGCGCACTGCATCCGATCTCAGTGACACGGTCATCGGTCCGCGCATCTACGAGCACGAAGGCATTCCCTGCGCGCTACGTCCGGAAGAAGTGCAGAGAGTTCTGGAAGTGACTCGCGAGGATCCCCGCCCGGTCGGTTTGCGCGATTACGCCATCTTGACGCTGTTGGCGAGCTACGGCTTGCGGGCCACAGAGATCGTCAGACTGCGCCTGGAGGATATCGACTGGAGGAGGGATGTTCTTCACGTGCGCCACTCGAAGACGGGCGCGTACTCGGAGCTTCCCCTGCTGCGCGAGCCGGGCGAAGCCGTGCTTCGATACCTGCAGAAGGCGCGCCCCGCAAGCGCGCATCGCGAGGTGTTCCTGCGCATCCAAGCACCGCATCGTCCGTACAAAGACGGTTCGATCCTCAACTGCGTAACGGGCGCTCGTTTGCGAGCCGCCGCAATTATCCCTGAGGGGCGTAAAGGCCCCCACGCCTTTCGCCACGCCCGCGCGGTGAGTCTGCTTCGCGCCGGGGTGCCGCTCAAAATCATTGGCGATGTCCTGGGACATACATCGGCCGCGGCGACTGGGGAGTATCTGAAGCTGGCGACCGAAGATCTACGAGCCATCGGTTTGGAGCTCCCGAGCGGGGTGTCGCCATGACTTGCCTATCTCTGTCAGACGCGAAGCTCATAGAGCGGTTCCTGCGGGCCCAGCACTTTCGTCATGAAGCGACGCCCAAGAACTATGCCGGAACGCTGCGAACCTTCGCCAGCTTTGTTACGAAGCACACCGGGGCCGCTGCGCCGACTGTGCCGATCATGCAGCAATGGTTGCAGGAGCGCAGTCTCAAGTGGCCGGCGCACATCCTCTATCATCGGACCTTCTTGGTCGAGCGATATCTCCAGTGGCTGCAGAACCAAGGGAAAATCGCATCGAACCCATTTGCGGAACTGCATCGGCAGTACGGACCGCGCACGACGCCGATAGTACGGGCGCTGGTTAGCAAAGACAGCAACACGTTGGAGCAACTGCGTCAGCTTCCCCCGTTCGGAAGCTTCCTCGGACGAGTGATGGAAGATCATGTGGCGCACATGCGCACGCTCGGCTACCGCTATGACGCCAATGAAGAGTTGCTCCTGCGCTTCGATCGCTACTTGCAGCGCCACCCGGCGCTGTCCGGGCTTGCGCTGAACAGGCTCGTCGAGCACTGGAACGAAGACCAACCGTCTCCGACTCGCCTCTACGACGCTCGCAAAGCCGGCCGCATCGTCTCGAAGGCCATGCACCGACTCGATCCCCGTGTGCCTGTCTTGCCCATTGGCGATGGTGTTGCTCGAGCAGCGCGCCAACACCACCGCTCTGCCCACCTCTACACGGACGAGGAGGTACGGCGAATATTGCAGGCGGCGCTCGCGTACCCGTCTCCGAAAGCCCCATGGCGTCCGGTTAGCCTCTTCACGATGCTCATGCTTGCCTACTGCGCCGGTTTGCGGGGCGCAGAGATCGTGCGCTTGAGGCTCGGGGATGTTGATCTGCGCCAGGAGAGCATCGTCATCCGAGAGACGAAGTTCTTCAAGCATCGCTGCTTGCCTGTGGCCCCCGGAGTAATGGATGCTCTCAAGCACTATCTCTCCGTGCGTCAAGGTGCCGGGGCCCCGACGAATCCGGAGAGTCCTCTATTCTGGAGTCCGCAGCGAAGCCGCGGTTACTCCGTCGGAGGCGTGCGGCTCGTGCTAACGGACGTACTGCGGCGCGCGGGCGTGAAGCCAGCACACGGCGCAGTCGGAGCACGGATCCATGATCTCAGACACACAATGGTGGGCCATCGCATGCGCGACTGGTACAAGTCGGGCATCGACCCGCAGTCCAGGCTCCCCTATCTCGCCACCTACCTCGGGCACAAGGACATCCGATCGACGCTGGTGTATCTGAACATCACCCCGGAATTGTTGCAGGAAGCGGGTGAGCGCTTCCGCAAGAACGGCGCAGCGGCGCTCCAGGCGGCGGAGGGCTCGCGATGAAATCGGACTCCCTCGCCTCCCTGCTGCATGCGTTCTTCCATGAATGGATGGGCAAGCAAAAGAATCTCTCTCGTCACACCATATGGTCGTACCGTGACACCTGGAAGTTGTTCCTGCGATTTGCTTCGGAGCGCAAACGACATGAGATCGTGGAGCTGTCACTGGGTGATCTAGAGGCCAGCGAGGTGCTGGCGTTTCTCGAGCATCTGGAGAAGGACAGAAAGGTGTCCATCGGCACGCGCAACTGTCGGCTCGCCGCTATCCATAGCTTCTTTGCCTTCGTCGCCCATCGCGAGCCGCTGGCGATCGCGCAATGCGCGGAAATCGCGCGTATCCCTGTCAAGAAGAGATCCCGGCCCGCCATGTGCTACATGGATGCCGAGGAGATCACCGCGATCCTCCGAGAGCCCGACCGCTCGAGCCTGGAAGGACAAAGGGATCATGCACTGCTCGGGTTCCTCTACAACACGGGGGCCCGGATCCAGGAGGCGCTGGATGTATGCCCGCGGGCCATCCGCTTCGAGTCTCCCGCTCAAGTCGAGCTGCTGGGCAAGGGGCGCAAGAGTCGAATTTGCCCGCTATGGCCGGAGACGGTGGAGGTGCTCAAGGCGCTGCTGAGGCGACAACCGCGCGCGGATGACGAACCCATCTTCGTCAACCGATACGGTCAGCCGCTTGGCGCGGCAGGCGTGCGGTTCAAGCTCAAGCAGTACGTTCAGGCTGCCGCCCGACACGTGCCGTCGCTCGCGACAAAGCGCGTGACGCCGCACACCTGGCGCCACAGCGTTGGCGTCCAGCTTGTCGCCGCCGGTGTCGATGTGACCGTGATCCGCAACTGGTTGGGGCACGCGCGACTGGACACGACCAATCACTACGCTCGCGCCAATCTGGAGACCAAGCGAAAAGCGCTCGAACAGGTCGATCCGTCGACGAAGCCCGGTCGGCCCCCGCGGTGGAAGCGCAATCCCGAGCTGCTGGCCTGGCTCGATTCACTTTGACGAGCACGTACCCATAATGGCAAGGTCGCGTGGCCCGCCTACCCTGCAAATACTGGGACGCGGGCCACTTACTTCACATTACGGGCTGCTTTCGATTAGCCGAATAATGCGAAGCTTCGCATTATTCGGCGGGCAGGAACTCCAGCCGATCGAACTGCTCCGGCGCCTGGCTGCGCAAACCCCGGCAGAAGCGCTTGACGCTGTTGTAGCGACCAACAAAGCCGAAGCGATCCACCAACTCCTGGTAGATCGCCGTCGCGTTACGACCCAGGCGCACCTGCGCTTCAATCCACCCGCGGTGCGGCTCGCAGGCCGAGCGCGCGTGCGCGGGCACCGCCAGCGGCGATACGCTGACCCCTCCGGCCGGTGGCCGGGGTGGGGGAATTTGAACGGCCACCCCCGCCGAGCCGGTGGCCATGGGGGAATTTGACTCCGCTGCGCCCATCGCCTGGACGAGCTTGCGGATCGTCTTGCGATCAATCCCCGTCTTCCGACCGATCTCGCGCTGCGAGACCCCGTTTTCTAACAGCGTGACAACCGTACTCTTCTGATTCGGCTTCAAGACATTCACCTCCGTACCCCCTCGTGCAATCGAGGGGCGATGATGTCCTGTCGTCGCCGCAAATGCCGCCGACAACGCCAATAGTTAGTTCATTGGCATGCGGCTGGGTGGGGGATTTTCAAGTGGCCATAAGTGGAGGAGTTTGGGTGGCCGCCGGGGGGCATAGAGGTCAATCATAATAAACTGAGTGCTTTCGCTCGCGCATCAACACCCGACGGGCGCACGGCGGCGGACATCGCAAGTGGACGAGGAGCAAAGAAGATTGCAGCGGTACTCGCTTAACCCGCTCCGAACAGATACCGCAACATGAAAGAGCGATCGGAGGGCGGCAGCGACATCACTTGCTCGTATACGCCGATGCCTGACTTGCATCGCACATCAGCCGATTTTGTTTGGTCTGCAAGGTAAAAAGCACTGCTCCCCATGGGCTTCATTTTGTCGTCGATGATCTGATAAAGCTTGTCCGAGTGCGCTTCCGCTGTCGCTAGATCGTATGTTCCTTGCCCCTCGTCTTCTAGGACGCGGCCTATGGCATTTCTCGTGGCGAGCTTAGTGTCTTCTGTGACGTAGGAGAGGATGCGTTGCATAACGGCCACGCCTGCATTTTGCGCCTCGCCTGACATCAACAGCGTGCAGTCACCTGCGCTCTTGGATGCCACGTCTTTGAACATCAGAAGCTTTGTCTGTCCGTAGCGCAGTATCGCTGCTTCTGACGTGCTGCGGACTGCTTTGAGGGCGATGGGCGTGACCTTTGCGTTGAGGATGTTTTGCAGAGGATCTCCCGTAACGCCTTTCCTCACCGCATCATTGAGGTCTTTGGCTATTTGTGCGTAGTCGTCTGGATGGTGTTTTTGTAAGGCTGCGAGCTCCGGCGTGTGCGACATGAGATATTCAACGCTGTTCTTCGTGTGCTTGGTGATTGCCACTCCTGAGATGAGCACGCAGAAAGACAACAGAGTGCCGAACACCCCACCTATCCATTTGTTGCGGCCGTATGCTTTGAAAATCCACCAGAAGAACCAACCGCCGAACACCAACACATAAAACTGCTCGTTTCCTTTTGTGTAGAACTCGACGCCGTTCAATGCGCCGTCGATGATCATGAAATACATCGCGCCCAAGAACAGCACTGCTCCAACGGCCGTCCAGTTGCGACCCTTCGTGTTCTTCGGCTCATCGAGAAAGGACTCTGGAAGTGGGACCGGAGGCGCCGCGATTAAATGCTCGGGGAACACGGCCCGAATATCGTTTGGCGGGGCGTGATTGACAACCGGGGACGGGGGCGGCTCAGTCGGTGTCTGTATCACCGACGGAAGTTCATTGCCACACTTGAAACAGAACTTTGAGACGTCGCTCACCTCGACGCCGCATTGCGGACAGAACATGAACACTCTCCTGTGCTCCGCAAATATTCGATCAGGCCAATGCTGGCGCGTGCGAATATTCGTGGTGCAAGCCGCCCAGCACCGGGCGGGCCCACACCACTGTTCGTGCGCCCAAGCGATGTCGGGATTTCTCGTTTGCGGGCACTTCCGCGCGAGGATCCGGAACACCCGGACCCAACGCCATGTGCGGGCGCGCCCCGTTGTAATGCTTCACCCATTTCTTCAGCATCGATCGCGTGTGCGGTTCGGATAGCGGAATCGACGAATCCAAGCACTCGCGACGGATCGTTCCGATCACCCGTTCGCATATCGCGTTTGCCTTTGTCGTGAACTGCACTTCATGATGACGGTGCGGCAAGTGCTCTGCGTGAAAAAGGTTCTCTGCTTGGAGGGATCGCCGAGGTCTGAACGAGAGCGCAATCAGGCCGACAAGGTCAGCCAGCAATCGAGCGATGATTTGAAGGAACACGATCACAATTGCGATCATGCACAACGGATCGAGGATGCGTCAAGCCGGCCAGGCAGTGCAGATCGGATAATTGCGGAGCACAACGTTCAATCAATCCGTGTCCAGGGAAGCTTTGAGACTAATCGCGGCGTCCAAAATCTTGGTGCCGCTACCCGTGAGGACAACGGCAAAGAAGTCGATTAGTTTGCCGATTGTCTGCACCTTCTTGCGCACGTCAGCAATCTTGGCGATCACCTTTTCGGCGAACTGTGTCGCGCCGTTGATATGGACTGCTGTGATCTTGGCTTCACCCGCAAGAAGTGCGATCTGGACATTCACCAATGACGATGCCGCGCTCCGCAGGTCCTGTTGTACTCTACCAAGCGCTTGCACTTCACCGACGTCAGTAGCGACCATGACCAGCGCATCGAGCGCAGAACTTTGTACTAACAGACTGTCTATCGACGCCTGCAAATCAGCGCCCCGGATCGTATCCCCAAGGACCGCCACATCGAGTTGACTTGTTTCGCCCATGACGTTCCCCCAAATCAGCCCTATCAATTCGAAATCGCGTCACGAGCCGCAATCGCCTTCTCACGAAAGTCCTTCAGACGTTCATAGAGTTCTGTTGGGTCCGACTTCAATGCGTCCGTCGAGAACTTTTCCAAAGCCTTCAACCATGCGTCGATGGCGGTAGCGATTTGTGCCTGAACAAGTGGCTTTGCGGGCTCGTTCGCGCGTGCGGTCGGCCCGGGGCCAGGCTCAAATGTTGCGCCGCGCTTGGTTAGTAAGTCTTTCCGTACCTTGAGCTCTCGCAACAGTTCATATGTTCGAATCGGCTCGGCGTTGCGCAAAGCGGGGCCCGTCAAACTTTTCTCTGTGGATTCCATTGATTTCGATGCGATTGCAACGAGGTTCGTGTAGGGCGCTTTTGCGCGACCTACGGGCGCATCTGGTGTTTCGACAAAGAATGACTTCAGCACGTGGCCCGTGATGGCAAGGTTTGGCGATTCAGCCACGAGTCTGCGTACTGCTTCCTCGCGCTTGGCTGAAGTCCAAATATCGACAAGCAAATCCACGACCTTCGTAATGGCTCCCAGCTCTTTCGCATCGATCAGCGCGTTGCCGCTACTGTCCTTCAAGCCCTGAAGTTTTCCGCTGAAGCCCTTGATGTCAGGCGACAGATCAAAAGACTTGCCGTTTGCCAGTCCTGTCAGCGCCTTCGCATACCCATCCAGGACACTCACCGTAACGGAAGCCAACTCGCCTTGCGCCTGTTTGTAGCGATCACAGTCTTTGAAAGGACCGTCATCCTGGATGTTGTTTGTCGCCGCGACGAGTGAGGCCTGTTGTACGCATTGAGACTCCAACTGGGTGAATTCGTCCTTGACTACCGACGTCATCGTGGTCGTCTGAGCTGCGAACTCGGAGACCGCCTTGAAATTCGCGCAACCGGACAGGGTTGCCGCAGTCAGCACTACGCTGATGCGAAGCCACATGAGAAGGACCTCCAAGCGATTCTTGCAACATATGTGGGAGAGCTAGCAGGTCGGGTGCGGGTGTCCTACCCTTGTCGGGGTTCGTTGCACGACTGCGGTCGGTGACGCCCATCTCATACGCGAAATGCTGCGCAAACCGAAATGAATAGGAAAGTCCGCGTTGTGCACTTCGCCCCTGAGCTTGCCTGAACCATATCAATTCTCTTTGTCGAATAGGGAAACAAATGACAATTCCAGGGCAATAGCTGACAATAGGCAAATCGCCGCTGAGCCAGCAACGACGGGCACTTTGGGGCAGTTGGTCTCTTCTCTCTTGATGTTGCGGCCAAACAACACTTGATCGAGTGTGGCGACAATAGCTGACAATGTGTTGCAGTATGCCGAAAATACATGACAATGGCCCGGGCGGTTTCCCTCTGCAATTCGACCGCGGCGCAACTTTCTTAAAAGCGTTGTCCCCAATTTCCGTCAAATTGTCATTTGCTTCCGTGTTCGATACCTCCTGCGTTGAACAATGAGTGCAATCGGAACAAGACCAGCCAGCATCAGCACAGCCGTATCAGGCTCGGGAACTGGCGCGGACGTCAATAGTGGGTCCAAGTCGCCGGAGACCGACCTAAACGTTACGCCACTGGCAGAGGCGATGCTAAAGCCGATGCTGTTGGTGGCGTCTATGAACCCCGGGCCGTTAAGGGTCGAAGAGCGAAATTGGCTGTCGAGGCCAAAGTCGAGGAGAACGTCTCGAGATGAGTCGCTTGCCGAACGGATTGGAATATCCAGCACGAGGGCCTGATTGAAGTCATACGAGGCACCGTTGAAGTTGAGATTGCCCATCTCCAAGGTCTGGTTTGTACCGCCAGAGGGTCCTGCCAAACGAGCAAACACTTGGCCGTACGAAGAGCCAGTGCCATAGGCCGATACAGGTATCGTCAACTTGGCACTCACACTCGAGCCGTCGAGCGATGCGGGAATGATGGCGTGGATTCCTTCCACAAGGGATACATGGGTAGTCGAAGAGAATACCCAAGCGTTTGCCGTGTAACAGTTAACGCCGCCAGCATCATTCGGAACGCAATCCTGGGTGACGAATTGGCCTGTTGATTCGTTTCTTGCTCTAAGTAGCTTTCCAGCAGAAAGCACGCTGAACTCTGCTGCCCCCGTTGAGGTGGCACCAACGGGCCCGTCCTGCGCGTGCGCCTGGAGGGTTACTCTGTTGAATCCGCCTAGCATGAACCCGTCAATCGGGTTCGCAGCCGAAGAGTAGGTCAGATTACATTCAACAACTGAAACCCCACTTGTACAACTGGCAGTCGGACTGACGGCAGCCTGAATTGACACGTCGTAATTGACGTTCAACGCGTTTGCCGGAGATGCGGCAAGAATTCCTGAAACTGCGAAGGCACATAAGACTGCATTGGTTCTCATATGCATCTCCCTGCGCTGAACTCCCGTTGACCCGTACGGTCAGCCACTTTCAAGAAACAAGAATATGGAACGGCAACCATATAACGAATAGTGTCGTTTCTTTGCGCACACCGGGCCCGGAACGGGCTTGGAATGCTCCTGAGAAACCTAATCAAATAGAGCAGCCGATAAACACACTCAACCTTGTACTTCAAGTATGAACACACGCCAAACGACCCCGAAAAGGTTGGCCTGCGGATTTTGGTGCAATTCCCCTGTGCTCCGCAAACGTTCCATCAGGCCAATGCGGGCGCGAGCGAGTATTCGTGATGCAAGCCGACCAGTACCGAGCTGGCGCACACCACCACTCGTGCGCCCAGACGATGCCGGGATTTCTCATTGGCGCGCGGAACCGCTTCCACGGGCGGATCGGGAACACCCGGACCCAACGCCATGTGCGGACGCGCCACGTTGCAATGGGTCACCCATTCCTTCAACATCGATTGCAAGTGCATTTCGAATAGCGGGATCAAACAATCCAGGCAATCGCGGCCGAGCAATCCCAACTGTTCACCCGGCACATGGATTGTCACGTCTGACCCCCCGATTTGTTTTCGCCGCCGCGGGCCGGATAAACGAGGTCTCGATTCCGTCCAGAAGGCACCGCGCTCTTCTTACCCTGCTATTCAGAATGCGCTTGATTCTATTCGGTGTGAATAGGTCTTTGGTCTCCTTGAAAACGATCTGTTCGCAATCTATAAGGAAAGGTTACCCTCCGCAGGGGCGACGTGCTGCGTGGGTGATCCGTGATTACCGCGGCGCGCGTCCTGGGTTCAGTCGGCGCACTCAGTCCTTCGTTTTCAACTGCCCGTCGTTGGCCGCGATGAACGCCCGGATGTCTTCCGACATCCCCAGCAGCTTGAGCCACTGTTCCTTGTAGAGGGTCACCGGGAAACGTCCCATCCCATAGATCGACAGCGCGCCCTTCTCGCTGACCTTCATGGAAATGCCGGTGGACGCCCCCTTCTTGAGCGCCGTGTTCTCGCTTCGCAGCCGCTCCAGCTCGGCCTTCAGATCCTCGTCCGTCATTGTTACCCCCTAATCGGAAATCAGCCGAATGGCTGCGGTACTCCGCTACCCTCAGCTACGTCGTGTCGCCCCCGGGCATCAACCGATTCACCCGCCCCCGGCACAACCGCTACGGTGCCCCTTCGCCGCTCGGCCGCCTGCGCCCAGAACGCGCCCATCTTCTTGAGCCGCTCCTTCTTCTCGGTCGTCACGTAGATCGTCGTGGTGGCGAGCGAGGCATGGCCGAGGTTTTGCTGCGCCACCTGGATCGGCGTGCCGTTGGCGATCGAATGGCTCGCATGGGTGTGGCGCATCCAGTGGGTACTCGCCTGCGCGAACCGCTCGGCCCCGCGTGCATCGCCCTGGTCTGCCAGGATCTTCCCGCACTCGGCAAAGAACGCCTTGATCTGATCGTAGAGCGTCGAGGCGGCGATGCCGTCCCGGGGGTCGATGGGGAGGTCGGCGCGCTTCGGTCGCCGGGGCGCGTTCTTCGCCTCGATGTCATCGGGCACCTTGCCCAATAGATACGCGTCCCGGTTGTCGCCTTCCTCGAGGTCGCTATCCAGACCCCGGCTCTCGAAGTAGGCCGACAGTTCGCTCGTCACCTCGTAGGGTACCGGCACCTCGCGCAGCTTGTTGCCCTTGCCCAGCACGGTGAGCAGCCAGCCGTCGACCGTCTCCGCGTCCGCCTCGTCCGGCGGAAAGCTCACCAAGGTCAGATCGCCCGCCTTCGCCGCCACCACCTCGGACAAGTGTCGAAGTTCGGAATAACTGACAATAGGGCCGAAATAGCTGACAATCGAAATTCGCGCGATTTGCAGTATTCATGCGCCTTTCGAGGGAATTGATACCCGTTGTGACTTGTTGTATGGAAGCCACAGTTTGTCATTTTGGGCCGAATATTCTGGCAATGCGTTGCATTTTGATACCCAATATCTGGCAATGTGTTGCACGTCTCGCCCCGTCCATCGATGCCCAAGAAGCCCCCCGCCACATCCCTTCCCGTGCACGGTCAAGTACCCGGACAGCTTGATGCCGTCGAGGATGACAACTGGAAGCGAGTTGAAGGGATTGCGCAGGCCATTCGATCGCTGGGCGCCAATCCGCTGACCAAGACTCAGGCCGAACAACTGGCCACGCGCTTCAATATCAATTGGCGGACCATCTATCGGTATCGCCAACGCTTGGATGAAACAGACGAAGCAATGGCCTTGCTCGGGCGCGTCCGAGGGTGGAAACCAAAGCACTCTCGACTGAGCGATACGCAAGAGGCGGCGATCGAAGCGGCGATCGAGATACTCCGCAAGAAGCCGGGCACATTGCGCATCGTCGACCTCGTGGAGGAGGTTCAGGCGCACTGCCGAATTCAGCAGATTGAAACACCGTCTCGCGGTGCGATCGGCCGGAGGCTTAAGGCAACGGTTGGTGTCAGAGTCAGTCGCCGCGGGGTCGCACCGCCCGGTAACGCCGACCCGCGCATCTCGCCTGGATCCTTTCTCGTCAAGAGGCCGCTGGAGGTCGTCCAAATCGACCACACGCCGATGGACATCGTCGTGGTCGACGATCTGTACCGCCAGCCGCTGGGCAAGCCCTACCTCACGCTGGCGACCGACGTTGCGACACGCAGTATTCTCG
>WBZP01002464.1_pt1 | contig 21253 bp, 16 predicted proteins | sample 5204301 | NCBI WGS metagenome assembly WBZP01 (sample SAMN12412401, study PRJNA552823) | activated sludge metagenome | isolation source: activated sludge from nitrification reactor of wastewater treatment plant... | place: USA: Pennsylvania | collected 2017
CTGTCGGGCCCTCGAACCTTCAACGGAGAACGCGACATGTCCAAAGAGAAGCCCGACCACCACGACGCCGAACTGATCATCAAGCTGTACGACCTGCGCCGCGAAGCCGTCATGCGGCAAGCGCGCTCCGCGATCAACGGTTGGTTCCCGCGCTCGTGGGACGACGTCGCGGCCATCACGCAACCGACGCACCCGATGAACGCGTCGTGGAGGCAAGTTTCCTCGTACTGGGAGATGGTCTACAGCTTCGTCCGCCACGGCATCGTGCACCCCGAGTTCTGGCTCGAGAACAACGGCGAGGGCCTCTTCCTCCTCGCGAAGATCGAGCCGTGGCTCGCCGAGCTGCGCGAGGCGGCCGGCCCGCAGGTGTTCCGCAACGCGGAGTGGGTGGCGAAGGAGTGCCCGGACGGCCGGCCGGTCTACGCGCGGATCAAGGCGCGGGTCGAGAAGATGGCCGCCGCGTACTCGCCGTCCCGCTGACGGTGTCGCCCCTGCCGGTCCGCGCCGTCGTCCTCGACTTCGACGGCCTCATCGTCGACACCGAGACGCCCATCTTCGAGGCGTGGCTCGAGGCCTACCGCGAGCACGGGCTGCCGCTCACCCTCGACGACTGGCAGCACGCGCTCGGCACGCACGGCGGCTTCGACCCGCTCGAGAGCCTGGCCGCCCGCGCGGCGGCGCCGGTCGACCGGGACGCGGTCGCCCTCAAGGTGAAGGAGCGCACGGCCCGCGGCTGCGAGGGGCTGCCCCTCATGCCCGGCGTCGAGCGGCTGCTGCGCGACGCCCGGGACCTCGGCCTCGGCCGCGCGGTGGCGTCGAGCAGCTCCTGCGGCTGGGTCGACGGCTGGCTGCGGCGGCAGGGGATCCGCGAGCTCGTCGACGTCGTGGTGGCCCGCGACGACGTGGCGAGGGTGAAGCCCGACCCCGAGCTCTTCCTCCTCGCGGCGAGAAGGCTCGGCGTCCCGCCCGCGGCCTGCGTCGTGTTCGAGGACTCCCCGAACGGCATGCGGGCCGCCCTCGCCGCCGGCATGCGCTGCGTGGCCGTGCCGAACGCGCTCACCGCCCCGCTCGCGCGGCCCGCGGTCGACCGCGTCGTCGGCTCGCTCGCCGAGCAGCCCCTGGCCGCGCTCGTCGACGAGCTGAACGCGTCGGGCGAGCCGGTCGCGGCCCGCGGCCGGGCCTGACCCGGGCCCGGGCTCAGGCCGGCAGGCCGCTGGCGATCACCTTCTCCATCTCCTCGGCGAAGAGGTCGACCTCCTCGAGCGTCGTGTAGACGCAGGGCGTCACCCGGAGGCCCTCGAACTCGGGATGGACGATCGGCACGACGATGATCCGGCGCCGGTCGAAGAGGTGCGTCGCGAGCTTTCGGGTGTCGACGCCCTCGATCTGCACGTTGCCGATCGCGCCGCTCATGGCCGGGTCGAAGCTCGTGTGGATGCGCACCTTCGGCTGGCCGGCGAGCCTCTTCATCCAGCGGTCGCGCAGGTAGCGCAGGCGGGCGGCCTTGCGCTCCGCGCCGATTCCGCGGTGGAAGACGAGGGCCTCGGCGATCGCGTTGTGGTTCGCCGCCGGGTGCGTCCCGATCTCCTCGAACTTGCGGATGTCGCCGTCCTGCTTCGCGTCGGCGGCCATGAGCGGCCACACCTTCGGGATCTTCGCCTTCCTCACGTAGAGAAAGCCCGTGCCGTGCGGGGCGAAGAGCCACTTGTGGAGGCTCGTGCCGTAGTAGTCGCAGTCGAGCTCGGCGTGCCTGAACGGGAAGTGGGCGAAGGCGTGGGCCCCGTCGACGATCGTCTCGATGCCCCGCTCGCGGGCCATGCGGCAGACGCGCGCGACGGGGAACACCTGGCCCGTCAGGTTCGTGACGTGGCACATCAGGATGACCTTCGTCCGCGGCGTCACCGCCTTCGCGAAGGCGTCGTAGAGCTCGTCGAGGCTCTTCGGCGGGAACGGGAACGACACCGTCTTCAGCACGATGCCGTCGCGCCGCTCGCGCTGGCGCCAGGTCGTCAGCATGCGCGGGTAGTCGTGGGTCGTGGTCAGGACCTCGTCCCCGGGCTTCAGGTCGAGGCCGAGCTGCACCGTCTCCAGGCCCTCGCTCGCGTTCCGCGTGATCGCGATCTCCTCGGGGTCGCAGCCGAACTCGCGGGCGAGCTCCCGCCGCACCGACTCGACCTGCGGCTCGAGGAGCTCCCACAGGGTCCGCGCGGGCGCCTCGTTCGCGAGGTCGAGGGCGCGCTTCATCGCCTCCTGCACGACCCGCGGCGACGGGCAGACCCCGCCGTTGTTGAGGTTCACGTACGTGCGGTTCACCGTGAAGGCTTCCTGCACGCCGCGCCAGAAGCCCTCGTCGGCCGCCACCTCGGCCGCGGGCCGTCCCGCGGCCTCCTGTCCCGCCGCGAGCACCCGCTGCGACGCGTCGTCGCGGAACGTCGCCATTGCCGCCCCGGCCGCGCCGAGGAACGCCCGCCGCGTGAGCACGTGGTCCTCCTTGTCGTGGAAGGCTCGAGCCGGCCGGCATCTTATACTCCCCGTCCAACGCCATGGCCACGACCCCGCAGCGCCCCGCCCTCGCGCGGGAGATCGGCCTCTTCGGCGCCACGATGCTCGTCATGGGCGGCATCGTCGGCTCCGGCATCTTCATGAACCCCTACGTCGTCGCCCGGCAGGTGGGGACGCCGTTCCTGGTGCTGGCCGCGTGGGGTTTCGGCGGCCTCGTCGCCATCGCCGGCGCCTTCGTCTACGCGGAGCTCGCGTCGCTGCGGCCGACGGTCGGCGGCCAGTACGCCTACCTGCGGGAGGCGTTCCACCCGCGGGTCGCCTTCGTCTACGGCTGGGTGCTGCTGCTCGTGAGCCAGAGCGGCGGCCTCGCCGCGGTGGCCGTGACGTTCGCCCGCTACCTGCGCGAGCAGTGGGCGGTGCCGCTCGGCGACGGGACGATCGCGGTCGCGGCGCTCGCGACCCTCACCGCCGTCAACCTCCTCGGCGTCCGCGCCGGCAGCGACGTGCAGGCGGTCTTCATGGTCCTGAAGATCGCGGCGATCGGGATGCTCGTCGCCGTGGGCTTCGCGTTCTTCGGCGGCGGGCGCGCGGCGCTCTCGCCCGCGCTCGACCGGCCCGTCTCGTTCGACCTCGTCACCGCCTTCGGCGCGGCGATGGTGCCCGTGCTCTTCGCCTACGGCGGGTGGCAGACCTCCGGTTTCGTGATGGGCGAGCTGAAGCGCCCGCAGAAGGACATGCCGCGCGCGCTGCTCCTCGGCGTCGCCGGGGTCGTGGTGCTCTACCTCTCGGTGAACGTCGTGTGCCTGCGCGCCCTCGGCGCCCCCGGCCTCGCCGCGAGCACGGCTCCGGCGTCGGACGTGATGCGGGCGGCCCTCGGCGCGCGCGGGGCGCGGCTCATCGCGGCCGGGATCGTGATGTCGACGTTCGGCTTCCTCGCCCAGGGCATCCTGACCGCGCCGCGCGTCTACTACGCGATGGCGAGGGACGGCGTCTTCTTCGAGGCGGTCGGCCGCGTGAGCGCGCGCACGCGCGTGCCGACGCTGGCGATCGTCCTGCAGGGCGCGGTGGCCGCGGTGATCGCGCTCTCGGGCCGCTACGAGCAGATCCTGAACTACGTCGTCTCGGTCGACTTCATCTCGATGGGCCTGACGGGCGCGTCGCTCTTCGTCTACCGCCGCCGCGGCGAGGCGGGAGACTTCCGCGCGCCGGGGCACCCGTTCACGACGCTCTTCTTCGTGCTGTCGTGCTGGCTCGTGGTCGCGGCCACCGTCTACCGCTACCCGCGCGACAGCGCGACCGGCCTCTTCATCCTCGCCCTCGGCCTGCCCGTCTCGTTCCTGTGGGGCCGTCGCGGCGCACCCTCCCGGGAGATCGCATGACCTCGCCGTTCTCTTCGTACATGGAGTGGGCGAAGACCCTCTCCGGCTCGCGCCTCAACCTCGCCTCGAGCGGTCTCGCGCCGTTCCCGCTGGCCGAGCTCGGCGAGACGGAGCCGCTCGAGATCAACGGGCCGAGCCAGTACGGCTACGCGCCGCTGCAGGAGCGGCTCGGCCGCAAGGCGGGCGTCGACCCCGACCGGATCGTCCACGCGACCGGGACGTCGATGGCCAACTTCCTCGCGATCGCGGCGTGCGCCGAGGCCGGCGACGAAGTGCTCGTCGAGGACCCGACGTACTCGCTCCTCACCGACGCCGCGCGCTGGCTGCGGCTCGAGATCCGGCGCTTCCCGCGACGCGCCGAGGACGGCTGGCGGGTGGACGTCCGCGAGGTCGAGCGGGCGATCACGCCGAAGACGCGGCTCGTCGTCCTCACGAACCTCAACAACCCGACGAGCGGGTTCGTCGACGGCGAGACGCTCACGCAGATCGGGGCTCTCGCGCGCGGCGCGGGCGCCCGCGTCCTCGTCGACGAGGTCTACCTCGAGTCGCTCGCGGTGCTCGGGAAGCCGTACGTCTCGGCCGCGCACCTCGGGCCGGAGTTCGTCGTCACCTCGAGCCTCACGAAGGCCTACGGCCTCTCCGGCCTGCGGTGCGGATGGGCGGTCGCCGAGCCGGCCGTGGCCCGGCGGATGTGGCGGCTCAACGACCTCTTCGGCGTCGTGCCGGCGCATCCCGCCGAGTTGCTGAGCGTCGTCGCCCTCGACCGGCTGGACCGGCCGGCCGCCCGGGCCCGCCGCATCCTCGAGGAGAACACGCGCGTCGCGAACGCCTTCCTCGCCTCGCGGCCGGAGCTCGAGTGCGCCCCGCTCGACGGCGGGATGATCGCGTTCCCGAAGCTCCTCCGGGGCGACGTCGACTCCTTCTGCGAGCGGCTCCGTGCCCTCGACACGACCGTCGTCCCCGGCCGCTTCTTCGGCGACCCGGAGAGGTTCCGCCTCGCCATCGGCTGCGTTCCCGAGACGCTCGCCGCCGGCCTCGAGCGGGTGGCCGAGACGCTCGGCGGTTGACGCCGGGATGTCGACAATGTATGTCTAGACATATGAGGACCACGGTTCGTCTGGACGACAGGCTCCTGGACCAGGCGCGGCGTGAGGCCGACCGTCGCGGCGTCACGCTGACGTCACTCGTCGAGAAGGGCCTGAGGCTCGTCCTCGCGCGGTCCCACGCCGCGGCGGCGCGCCCCCGCGTGGACCTGCCCGCCTGCCGCGAGGGGGGAGGGACGCTCCCGGGAGTGGACCTCGACGACAGCGCCGCTCTCCTCGACATCGCCGAAGGGCGCCGGTGATCTTGCCCGACGTCAACGTCCTGCTCTACGCATTTCGAACGGACAGCCCGGAGCATTCCCGGTACCGGGCCTGGCTCGACGGCGTCGTCAACGGTGACGAGGCCTACGGGATGTCGCCGCAGGTTCTCGCGTCGGTCGTGCGGATCGCCACGCACCCGAGGATCTACGCGCGCCCGAGCCGGACGAGCGAGGCGCTCGACTTCGCGCGCGCCCTCCTGGAGCAGCCCACCTGCTCCGTCGTCCAGCCCGGCCCGCGGCACTTCGCGATCTTCGCGGACCTCTGCCGAACGGCGGCGGCCACCGGGAACCTGGTCCAGGACGCGTGGCTCGCCGCGCTCGCCATCGAGTCCGGTTGCGAGTGGATCAGCACCGACGGCGACTACGCCCGCTTCCCGGGCCTGCGGTGGCGGCGCCCGGACTGACCGCGTCGGCTTGACGCCTCCTCCCGCATCAGAAACACTGGAGCTTCGAAGCCTGACGACACCATGCCCGACTTCCTCCCCGCTCTCGACGTCGCCGATCTTCCGCCCGGCCAGGCCCGGGAGGTGACGGTCGGCGGCCAGGCCATCGCTCTCTTCAACGTCGGCGGCACGTTCCACGCGCTGCCGAACCGCTGTCCGCACCGCGGGGGGCCACTCGGCCAGGGCTTCCTCGACGGCCCGCAGGTGAGCTGCCCGTGGCACAACTGGACGTTCGACGTGACCACCGGCGAGAACGTGGCGAGCCCGGACCTGAAGATCCCGCGGCTCGAGGTGAAGGTCGAGGGCGGTCGGGTGCTCGTCAGGCTCGGGTGAGGATCATGAGACAGATGACCGGACCCTTCCTCCTGCTCGCCTTCGCGGCGCTCGGCTCGACGGCCGCCGCGCAGGGCACGGCCGCGCCCCCGGCGAAGCCGCCCGCGGCCGCGAAGCCGGGCGCCCCGGCGTCCTCCGGCGACACGCCGAGCTTCTCGACGGGCGTCGAGCAGGTCATCGTCGACGTGGTCGTCACCGACAAGAAGGGGACGCCGATCAAGGGCATCACGAAGGAGGCCCTGACGGTGCTCGAGGACGGCGTCGCGCAGCAGGTCGTGAGCTTCGACGCGATCGAGCTGCCCGATCTCCCGCCGACGGTCGTCTCCGCCGCCCCGCCGCGCGTGTCGACGAACACCGACCCGGGCGAGCAGCGTGGCCGGACCTTCGCTATCGTCTTCGACGACACGCACCTGACGCCCATGCGGGCGAACCAGGCGAAGGCGGCCGTCGCGAGCTTCCTGGAGAAGGGCGTCCGCGACGGCGACCGGGTGTCGCTCGTCTCGACCGCGGGCGGCACGTGGTGGACGACCCGCATGCCTCAGGGCCGGGACAAGCTCCTCGACCTGCTGAAGCGCTTCGACGGCCGCTACATCCCCGACTTCGCGAACGACCGCCTGAGCGAGAACGAGGCGCTTCGCATCCACGTCTACCACGACACGCAGGTGGCCGAGCGCGTGCTGCGGCGCTGGGAGCAGTACGGCGTCCAGAGCGTGCTGTCGTCGGGCAGCAACAGCGGCAGCACGTCCGACCAGATGCGGGCCGGCACCGTCGACGACCCGTTCCTCACCGGGCGGGCCTCCGAGGTGTACTACCAGGCGACGACGCGCCTGCGGACGACCCTCGACGCGATGGAGCGAGTCATCAACGGCCTCGCCGCGGCCCGCGGGAGGAAGTCGGTCATCCTCGTGTCGGAGGGATTCATCTACGACATCAACCTCGACGAGTTCAAGCGGGTGAACGAGGCGTCGCGGCGGGCGAACGCGGCCATCTACTTCGTGAACGCGCGCGGCCTCGAGGGGATGCCGATGGAGATGACGGCGCAGTTCGGCCCGGCGATGCCCGACCAGGACGTGGGCGCCGCGTTCACCGACCAGCTCGACGCGGTGGCCGGCTCCGAGCAGGTGGCGAGCGACAGCGGCGGCTTCACGGTCCGCAACAGCAACGACCTCGGGGCCGGCGTCCAGCGGATCGCCAACGAGACCCGCGCCTACTACCTACTCGGCTACATCTCGTCGAACACCGCGCGCGACGGCAAGTTCCGCAAGATCCAGGTGAAGCTCGCCGAGGGCCGCGGCCTCCAGGTGCGTGCCCGGCGCGGCTACTACGCGCCGACCGAGTCCGGCAAGAGCGCCTTCGAGGCGAAGAAGGGGATCGACCCGGTCATCCAGGCCGCCCTCGACTCCCCGTGGGCGATCGACGGCATCCCGCTGCGGATGACCGAGTACGTCGGCGAGGAGCGGATGCTCGGCAAGGCCGTCGTCCTCGTCGCGACCGAGATCGACGTGAGGGCCGTCGACTTCGAGGAGAAGGACGGCCGCCAGCTCGCCGACCTCGAGTTCCTGCTCGTGGTCGCCCACCGCGAGAGCGGCGAGTTCTTCCGCTACGACCAGGGCATCAACATGAAGCTGCTGCCCGCCACGCGCGACCGCCTCGCCAGGCTGTGGTACCCGCTCACGCGCGACTTCGAGCTGAAGGCCGGCGACTACCAGGCCAAGATCGTGGTGCGCGACAAGCGGTCGGGCCGGGTGGGCACGGTCATGCACGAGTTCGTCGTGCCGCCGCTCGAGCAGTTCCGCGTCTCGACCCCGATCATCAGCGACACGCCCCAGCCGCCCACGCCGGGCAGCGGCAGCAGCGCGCCGCGCCTCCTCGTCATCGCGCGCCGGCAGTTCGCGAGCGGCAGCGACGTGTTCTGCCAGATCGAGGTGTTCGGGGCGAAGGCCGACGCGAAGACCGGCCAGCCGAGCGTGCGGCAGGGCTACGAGGTGCGCCGCGCCGACGGCAGCGTCCTCACCGGCATCGCCCCGAGCGTCATCCGGCCGACCTCGCTCGGCGCGGTGAACCGCTTCTTCGGCTTCAAGCTCACCGATGCGTCGCCGGGACAGTACGAGCTGTTCATGACCCTGCGCGACGACGTGGCCGGGGTCAGCACCGAGGTGCGCGAGCCCTTCGAGGTGCTGCCGGAGGGAGCGCTGCCGGTGACGCCGATGGGCGCCCAGGCCCCGGTGGCCGCGGCGCCGGCCGCGCCGGCCCAGGCACAGGCACAGGCGCCCGCCCCGGGCGGGGCGGCGCCTAAGCCCTAGAGAAGAAGGGCGTCTACTTCGAGACGGGGGTCGCGGCCGGCTTCGGGGCCGGGGCCTCCGCCGGGGCCGAGGACGCCGGCACGGCGGGAGCGCTCGTCGCGGGAACGAGCGGAGCGGGCGCGGCCGTCGCCTTGGGCGCGGGCGTGGACGTCGCCGCCGGCACCTGGTCGAGGATGCCGCTCGAGCGCGGGCGAACGATCGACAGCCCGAGGCTCGTCACCATGAAGACGCCGGCGAGGATCGTCGTCGCCCGCGAGAGGACCGTGGCCGAGCCGCGCGGGCCGAAGGCGGTCTGCGTCCCGCCGCCGCCGAACGCGCTCGCGAGGTCCTGCCCCTTGCCCTGCTGGAGCAGCACGACCGCGATCAGGAACAGGCAGGCGACGATGTGGAGGGTCAGGATCAGGTAGAAAAGGATGGCCATGGCCGGCGTCGGTCCTCGATTCTTCTCTAGGTCTCACGTCCGGAACGGCTCTACCCGGACGAATCAAGGAGTCTAGCAGAGCCCCCGGCCCCCTGCCAGCTGGGGTGCTCCTGGGCGCGCCCACCCGCGTAAGATGGCTTCCGTGGCGGTTGCCCTCCTCCTCGCGCTCCTCGCCGCGGATCCGCCTGCGGCCTCCCCGACCGCGGCCGACCCTGCGGTGTCCTCGGGTCGCCTCCCGGCCGCGCTGCGGTCGGCGGCCGAGCGGGGGGACGCCGCGGCGCAGCACGAGATGGGGCTCGCGTACCTGGCGCTCGGGCCGGCCGGGGACCGCGAGGCGGTGCGGTGGTTCCGGGCGGCGGCGCGGCAGGGGCACGCCGACGCGGAGGCGCGGCTCGCCGCGATGTACGCCGCGGGCCGCGGCGTGCGGCCCGACGCGAAGAAGGCGCTGCGGCTCAGCCAGTCCTCGGCCGACAAGGGCAGCGCGGCGGGGCAGCTCCAGCTTTCCGACGCCTATGCCGCGGGCCTCGCCGTGCCGCGCGACGCCGGCAAGGCGCAGCGCCTGCTCGTGGAAGCGGCGCAGCGCGGCGACGCGGAAGCGGCCTATCGCCTGAGCCGCCTGCACCGCGCCGGCAAGGCCGGCGACGCGCCGGGCGACGCGCTCTCGTGGCTGCGGGCGGCGGCCGAGAAGGGCCACGCGCGCGCGCAGCTCGAGCTCGGCTCGGCCTTCGCGGCCGGCACCGGCGTCGCGGCCGACCCGGCCGAGGCGGTGCGCCTCTTCCGGCTCGCGGCGGAGCAGGGGCTCGCTCGCGCGCAGTACGAGATGGCGCAGGCCCATGCCCACGGCGACGGCGTCGAGCGCGACGACGTCGAGGCGCGGCGGTGGTACGCGCGCGCCGCGCGCGGCGGCGAGCCGGCGGCGATGTTCAACCTCGGCTTCCTCCTCGCGAACGGGCTCGGCGGCCCGCGCGACCTGGCCGAGGCCGTCGCCTGGTACCGCAGGGCCGCGCTCGTCGACGACGTGAACGCGCAGTACAACCTCGGCGTGCTGCTCTCGGCCGGCCGCGGCGTGCCGCGCGACGACCGCGAGGCGCGGTGGTGGTTCCTCGCCGCCGCGCGCCAGGGCGATCCGCAGGCGGCGGCCGCCGCGGGCACGCTCTACGCCGAGGGGCGCGGCGGGCCGCGCGATTTCCGCGCGGCCGCGCGGCTCTACGGCCTCGCGGTGGCCCGGGGCGACGTCGCGGCCCGGGCCGCGCTCGGCTCGCTCTACGAGGAGGGCCACGGCGTGAAGGCCGACGATCGCGAGGCGCGGCGGCTCTACCGCGAGGCCGCGGAGAAGGGCCACGCGCCGGCGCTCGAGCGCCTCGCCCTCTTCCACGCGGAGGGTCGCGGCGGGCTCGCGCGCGACCCGAAGGCGGCGGTCGAGCTCTACGCTCGGGCCGGCGAGGCGTACGCCGTCGAGGGCCGCGGCGAGGACGCGCTGCGCTGTGCCGCGGCGATCGAGAAGCGGGAAGCCGACGCCGGGCTCCCGCCGAGCGGAGCCGCCGCGAAGCTGCGCCGCGGTGCCGGCCGAACGCCCTAGCCGCGGGCGGCGCGTCAGCGCGGCGGGGCCACGACCGTGAAGGGCTCCGTCCAGACGAGCGTGCGGCCCGCCTCGTCGACGGCCTCCACCACGAGCTCGTGCGGGCCCGGCGTCGCGCCGCCGAGCGAGAGCCGCAGGAGCCGTCGCAGCGAGCCGTCGGGCCGGACGTCCATCGGCCGCGCCTCGACCGCCGTCAGCGGCTCGCCGTCCGGCCGCAGGACCTCCGCGCGGGCCGTGACGATCGGCGCCGCGGCGTCCCGGCCGGACGCGCGGAAGACCTGCACGCCGACGTGCACGCGGCCGCCGGCCGCGAACTCGCGGCGCGCCATGGCCATCGGCCACGGCGGTTTGTCCTCGGGCCCCGGCTCGAGGAGGTCGGCGATGACCGGCGTCGCGAGGCGCACCTCGTCGAGGTCCGGGACCTCGAGCCGGTGCGTCACGCTGCCGATGCGGCCGGAGAGCGCGTCGCGCACCACCAGGCGCGCGACGTGGGCGCCCGCCGGCAGCTCCACGTCCTCGCTCACGACGTACCACTCGCTCTCGAGCCGCTCCTTCACCCCGGGCTGGAGGCGCAGGTCGATGCGGCGTCCGCGCGGCGTCCACTTCCCGTCGGCCGGCATGGCGGTGGCGAAGAGGACCTCGAGCGAGACGGCCGGCGAGCCCTCCTTCTCGCGCGTCTCGAGCGCGCGCACGTCGATCTCGCCGACGAGGCGGCAGCGCGCCTTGCCCGGGGTCTTCTCGTCGAGCACCTGGGCCGTCAGCCGCAGCGGCACCCCGGCGCGGTCGAACGGCGCGAGGAGCGTCGCGCGGGCTTCCTCCTCGGCCGCGCCCGGCGCGGCCCGGCGCGGCCCGGGCGCGTAGTAGCCCTTGCGGGCCCGGACCTCCCAGCCGCCGCGGCCGGCCCCCGGCGCGAGCTTCACCTCGAGCCGGCGGTACCGCCCGTCGCGCGCCTCGTTCGTCGAGGTGAAGCCGAGGAGGTAGTAGGCGCTCTCTTCCTCCACGATGCGTCGAAGGCCCCGCGTTACGTCGTTGCGGTTCTTGACGACGGTGCCGCCCGTCGCGCCGGCGATCGCCTCCGCGCCCGCGGCTTCCTGCAGGGTCTCCTGCATGGCGAGCGTGAGGTCGCCCGGGTCGGGGACGCCCCCCGTCGTCGCGTCGAGCTCGGCCGCGAGGCCGGGCAGGCCCCGGGCGTTCAGGAACGACACCGGGGCGTTCGCGCGCTGGCTCGCGCGCGCCGCGTCCTGAAACTCGGCGACGTCGGCGTCCTGGTAGAAGCCCGGCGAGACGAGGATCGCCGACTTGCGGCCGTGGACGCCCTCGAGGGCGCCGAGCACGCGCTGCAGGAAGGCGAGGGTGTCGCGGAGGCGTCCGTTCGCGCGCTGGTAGGTCGCGCGGGCCTCCATCGCGACGTGGCACCGCTCCGGCTCACCCTCGCACTCTGTGCCGCCCAGGAACATGCCCTCGCCCGGTGCCGCGACCCCGGGCGAGAGGGCGGGCGGGTTCATCGTCGAGCCCCGCTTGAAGCGGCGCACGGCGTGGTCGAACGTCTCCGCGTCCCGCCGGACGACGATCCGGTACGCCTCGGCGTCGCTGATCGACTCGGTGCCCACCGGCGGGATGTGCCGGCCGACGAGGCGCCCCAGCTGGGCGAGGAGCTCGTCCCGGCCGTCCTCGAGCCGCGCGCCCCAGAACACCTCGCCGCCCGTCGCCGCGAGGAGGACGCGGTCGCCTTCGCGCACGCGGTGCTCGAGGAAGTCCTCGACCGCCTTCCGCGCCGCGAGGGCCTGGCCGGCGGTGAGGCGGATGTCGTCGAACACGATCGCGAAGGTCCGGCCGGTGAAGCCGATCGGCGTCGCCGGGTTCGACGACACGCGGGTCGGCACGTCCGTGGCGGCCGGCTCGGCGACGTCGCGAGCGGTGAAGGCTTCGAAGCTCGCCACCGTCTGGGCGGCGCCGTCCTCGCCGAGGAGGAAGTCCGCGGCCGCGAGGCCCGTCACCGGCCGGCCCTCGGCGTCGGTCACCACGACGTCCACCACGACCTGGTCGATGGCCGAGGCGAAGCGGGGCGGGGCGGGAGGCTTCTCCTGCGCGGCGTCGGGGCCGCCGACCGCGGCGGTCACGGCCGCGGCGAGGGCGAGGGACGCGATCACGAGCACCTCCGATTCCTAGTCTAATGCCCACTCGGGTAGCCTTGGCGCTCATGGGAAAGCTGAGCGGCCGCGCGGCGATCGTGACCGGGGCGACGAGCGGGATGGGGCGGGCGACCGCTCTTCTCTTCGCCCGCGAGGGCGCGGCCGTCGTGGCCGGCGGCCGCGATGCCGCGCGCGGCGCGTCGCTCGTCGACGAGGTCCGGGCGGCCGGCGGGCGCGCCGAGTTCGCGCCGGGCGACGTGGCCCGGCCCGAGACGAGCCAGGAGCTCGTCGATCGCTGCGTCCGCGCCTTCGGCCGGCTCGACTGCGTCGTCGCCTGCGCCGGCATGCTGGGCCTGGGCCGGGCGGCCGAGCTGCCGCTCGAGACCTGGCGCCGCACCCTCGCGGTGAACCTCGACGCGGTGTTCTACCTCCTCCGGTCGGCGCTGCCCGCCCTCGGCGAGCGCGGCGGGACGATCGTCGTCGTCGGCTCGATCGCCGCCTACAAGGGCTTCCCGGGCCACGCCGCCTACTGCGCGTCGAAGGGCGCGCTCGTCGCCCTGGTGAGGCAGGTGGCCGCGGACTACGGGCCGCAGGTCCGCGTGAACCTCGTCTGCCCCGGCCCCGTCGACACGCCGCTCATCCACGTGTCCGCCGCGGCCTTCCCCGATCCCGCGCGGGCGGTCGCGGACGCGGGCCGGCGCACGGTGATGCAGCGGCTCGGCACGCCGGACGACGTGGCGCGGGCGGCGCTCTTCCTCGCGTCCGAGGACTCGGCGTGGATCACGGGTGTCTCGCTCGACGTCGACGGCGGGGCGATGACCGGCGCCTGAGGGACGCGGGAGTCAGGGCCGGCGGCGCGCCGCCCCGTCGAGGACCTCTCGGACCTTCCGGAGCAGGTCGTCGGGATCGTAGGGCTTCGCGATGAGGGGGTCGTCCGCCGCGAGGTCCCGTGCGAACGGCCCGCTGTCCGGCGCGGCGTAGCCGCTGCAGTAGAGAGCCGGCACGGACGGGCGCAGCCGCCGGATCTCCTCGCGCGCCTCGTGCCCGGAGAGGACGGGCATGACGAGGTCGAGCAGGAGGAGATCGAACCGCTCCGGCTGCTCGCGGAAGAGGCGGACGGCCGCGGCGCCGTCGGGCGCCACGTCGACCGTGTAGCCGGCGCTCTCGAGGACCCGCCGCGTGACCCCCGCGACCCCGGCGTCGTCCTCCGCGAGCAGGATCGCCTCGGTGCCGCCGGGCGGCGGCTCGCGCGGAGCCTCCGGCTCCGGCGCCGCGGCGTGGCCCGCGCTCGGGAGGTAGATCTTGAACACCGTGCCTTCGCCGGGCTCGCTGTAGACGCGCAGGAGCCCCGAGTGCTGGCGCACGATCCCGTAGACGACCGCGAGGCCGAGGCCGGTGCCCGCGGCCTTCGTCGTGAAGAACGGCTCGAAGATGCGCTCGCGCGTGGCCGCGTCCATGCCGCAGCCCGTGTCGGCGACGGAGAGGACGACGTAGCGGCCGGCCCGCGCCCACGGGTTCGCGGCCACGAAGGCCGCGCTCATCGACAGGTTCTCCAGGGAGAGCGTCAGCCGTCCCCCCTTCGGCATCGCGTCGCGCGCGTTGACGCAGAGGTTGAGGACGACCTGCTCGAGCTGCGCGCGGTCGCACCGGACCCGGTCGACGTCGCCGGCCGTCCGCAGCTCGATCGACACGTTCTCGCCGATCACCCTCTGCACCATGCTCAGGTGGCGGCCGACGAGGTCGGCGAGGTCGGTGTCCTCGAGCCGGAGCGGCTGGCGCCGGCCGAGGGCGAGGAGCTGGCGGGTGAGGCCCGCCGCCCGGTCCGCCGCGTCGAGGACGCTGCGCAGGTGCGCGTCGCGGGCCTCGGCCGCGATCGCGGGCCGTCGGGCGAGGGCGGCGTGGGCCTGGACGACCTGCAGGAGGTTGTTGAAGTCGTGCGCGACCCCGCCGGCGAGGAGGCCCACCGACTCCATCTTCTGGGCCTGCCGGACCTGCTCCTCCATGCGCCGCAGCTCCGTCATGTCCCGTGCGATCGAGGAGACGAAGTCGAGCGCGCCCGTCTCGTTGCGGTGGCCGACCAGGAGCTGCCAGACCGGTATCTCGCGGCCGTCGCGGCTGCGCAGCGCGCTCTGGCCCTGCCACGAGCCGTCCCGCCGCACCCCCTCCATTCCCTCGCTCCTCACCAGGTCGAGGGCCCACGGAGGGTGGAGGTCTTCGGCGCGAAGGCCCTCGACGCGCGTGTCGGGGAAGCCGAGCAGGCGCGCCGCGGCCTCGTTCATGTAGGTGAGCGTCTCGTCGGGGGCGGTGAAGGTGACGGCGTCGTTCGTGTTCGCCAGCACGAGGGCGAGCCGCGCCTGGAGCGCCGAGAGCTCATGGGCCCGCCGCGCGCGGGCGAGAGTCAGCCCGCGCGTCACGAGGGCCGCCGCCGCCGACGCCGCGAGGAGCCCCGCGAGCTGGAACCACGCGGTCTGCCAGAAGAAGGGGAGGACACGGAACCGCGCGTCCACCGCGTGCCGGCTCCACACGCCGTCGCCGTTGCGCGCGCGCAGCGTGAAGCGGTAGTGCCCCGGCTCGACCGCCGGGATGCGGATCTCGCGCTGGAGCGAGACGGTCGTGGCGACGGCCTCGCCGTCCTTCTCGAGCCGGCTGGAGAAGAGCACCTTCTCGGGCGCGGCGAGGTCGAGGGCCGTGAAGGAGAGGCCGAAGTCGTGGCTGCCGGCCGGCACCTGGACCTCGGCTCCGGACCGGAGGGCCGCCTCGCCAGGCCGGGCCGCGCCGTCCACCCAGCCGAAGCGCTCGAGGTGCACGGGCATGTCGTCGCTCGAGGCTTCGAGCCGCCGCGGGTCGACGACGGCGACGCCGCGCAGGGTGCAGAACCAGAGGCGACCCTCCGCGTCCCGGGCGATCGAGGGCGTCGCGGTCGAGGAGCACTCGACGCTCGGCAGCCCGTCTCCCGCGCCGAAGGACTGCCAGACGACGCCGGCCGAGCCCCCGGTGGCGGCGGCGGCGAGCTTCGCCATGTCCGTCCGGAAGACGCCGAGGTTCGTCGCGGCCCAGAGCGAGCCGTTCTCCTCGCGCAGCCCGGTGATCGCCAGGGTCGGCAGTCCGGTTCGTGCGCCGACGTCCGTCCACCCCTCCGGAGAGCGGAGCCAGAGGGTCCCGTTCGGAGTGCCGACCCACACCCGCGCGGCCGCGTCGACGTGGAGGCTCACCACCTCGAACCCGGCGACGGCGGCCGGGCCCGGCACCTGCACGAAGCGCCCGCCGTCCAGGCGGAAGAGGCCGCCCTGGCCGCCCGCCCAGAGGGTCCCGGTCGCGGCGTCCTCTCCGAAGCACGAGATGTCGGGCTCGGGCACGGAGGCGGGCAGGACGCGGGGAGGGTTCGCCGGGTCGTCCCAGACGAGCGCCTCGCTCGGCGTGCCCGCCCACGTTCGCCCCTGCGAGTCCTCGAACAGCGTCGACACCGTCCGGGGTCGGGGCAGTACCGTCGTCCACCGGCCCCCTTCCCTCACGTAGAGGCCGGAGCGATACGTCCCGGCCCACAGCCGGCCGACGTGGTCGACCATGACCGTCTGCGGGTAGGCGAACCCTCCCGGCACCCGGGCGGGTGTCGCGCGCCCGGCGCGGATCTCGTGGAGCCCGTAGCCGTACATCGCGACGTGCGCGGCCCCGTCCGGTCCGATCGCCACCGACGTAGGAGACAGCGGCGGCAGGCCCTGCTTCTGCGCGTAGCTCGTGAAGCGCCGAGGGCGCAGGCGCACGAGGCCGCCGCTGTTCGTGCCCACCCACAGGTTCCCCTGGCGGTCCTCGAACACGACCCTGATCCAGTCCGAGGGGAATCCGCCCGCGAGCGAGAAGTGCCGTGTCGTGCCGTCCGGGGCGATGCGGTGCAGCCCGTGGTCGTAGGACGAGAACCAGATGAAGCCCCGCGAGTCCTCGACGATCGACCAGAACCCCTGGAGCTCCGCCGCGAGCGAGCGCCGCTCGACGACGCGGCCGCCGCGCAGGCGCGCGAGCGCGCGGCCCCCGGCGTTGACGAGCGAGCCGTCCTGCACCTGCGCCCAGCCGGAGTCCGGGCCGAGGGCGGGCGGAACCGGCAGGTCGAGGGGCTGCCAGCCCTCGCCCGTCCACGCCGCGGCGAAGCCGCTCTGCAGGACGCAGAGGCGTCCCGTCTCGTCGACCCACGGGAAGAAGGCGTCGCGGTTGCCCGGCCGCGGGTCCGGCAGCGCCTCGAGCCGCTCGTTCATCCGCCGGAGGACCCTGCCGTCGAAGGTGGCGAAGAAGAGCTGCCCCTCGTCCGTCTCCGCGAACCAGCGCACGTAGTCGCCGGACCAGCCGTCCTCCGGGCCGTAGGCGCGCCACTGTCCCTCGCGCAGCGACGCGAGGCCGCGCGTCGTGCTGACCCACAGCCGGCCGGCGCGGTCGAGGTGGAGGTTGATGATCGCGGGGCCCGGAAGGCCCGGGGTGTTCGTCGCGTCGAACACCGTGAACTTCACGCCGTCGAACCGCACGAGCCCCTTGAAGGTCCCGAACCAGAGGTAGCCGTCGGCGGTCTGGGCGATCGCCGTCGCCGAGTTCTCGGGCAGCCCATCCTCGGTCTGCCAGTTCGTGACGACGTAGTCGGGGTCGTCGCTCGTGCGCTGGGCGAGGGCCGGCGCGCCTCCCGCCAGAGCGAGGGCGAAAAGAGCCGCCGCCGCTCGTGAACCGCCCGTCATGGTTGGCCGTCGCCTCCGGGGACGCCGCGTCCCCGACGTCGATGGAACTGAGCCCGGGAGAGCCTACCGTTCCCGCATCGGCCAGGCAAGATCCCGTGCGATCCCGTGCGACCGAGACGCGGCGGGTCAGCGGCCCGGAGCGAGGGCGAAGGCGATGACGGTTTCCGCGGCGGCCGGAAGGCCGGAGCGGAACAGGCGGCGCAGCAGCCGGTCCTCGAGGTCCTCGGGGTCGACTCTCACGCGGCACAGCGCGAGGGCCCGGGGCGAGGCGCCCACGAAGCACAGGCGGCACGGCGGCAGGTCCTCGCGGCCGATGCGCACCGGAGGCCCGAACGTGCGGCAGGTGAGCGGCCGCGCGGCGTAGAGCTCGCAGGCCCCGCGGCGCGGGTCGAGCGCCGGGCACGGTCGCGCGCCGTGCCGGGTGAAGAAGGCCTCCGCCGCGTCCTCGTCCTCGCCGAGCCGGCCGGTGGCCGCGTCGCCGGGGAACCCGCGCCGCAGCGCGCGCACGTCCCGGCGGGCGCGGCGCTCGACGGCCTCGGCCCGCGCCGGGTCGCTCTCGCGCAACGCGCTCAGGCCTTCCGCCAGCCGCCGCGCGTCGAGAAGCGTGATTGGGAACGGGCCGTGGCAGCACTCGGCGCAGCCGACGCGGCAGGCGAGGCGGTCGCCGGCCCTTCGGGCCCCGTCCGCGAGGGCGGCGTCCGCCCGGCGCAGGAGGAGGGCGTCGCCGCGGCGCTCCCAGTCCGGCCGGGGCCCGATCGCCCTTCTCCCACGCTCCATTCCTCCATGTTCGCCCGGATGGCGGCCCCCCCGCATCTGGTCCAGGAAGACCAGGCCAGCAGGGCCCTTGACGGACACGAAGCAGCGGGCCTAGGCTTCTCTCGACGCGGCGCAGCCTTCGCCCGTCCGGACCCGGGGCGGACGTCTTCGGGTCGGTCCCCTCGGGCTCCCTTCGGACATGGAGCGCCGGGCCGAGGTTCCTCGAGGGGGGGCGACATGGCCAAGCGGCGCTACTACCTGGACAGCCGGGTCCTCACGGCGTTCTTCTTCGCGGCGATGCCTTTCGTCGCCGTCGGCTCGTTCATCGTCGTCAACCAGGCGAAGAACCACCTGCGCGAGTCCGTGGGCACGAGCCTCGAGCAGCGCGCGGTCCAGACGAAGCTCGCGCTCGAGGAGTACGTCGCGGACCAGGTCGTGCACCTCCGCCTCCTCGCGATGGACCCCGAGGTCCAGCGCGCCCTCGCGTCGGCCCCGCCGCCGGTGCCCGACGCCGAGCGGCAGCGGCTCGAGGAGTCGTGGGCGGGCGGCAGGGACGCGAAGCTCAACGCGTCTCTCCTCGAGAGCGCGGTCGCGGCCCGCCTGCGCCCCGTCACCCTGGTGCGGCCGTCGATCAAGCAGATCCAGGTCGTCGACACGGCGGGGCGGGTCGTCGCGGCCTCGGGCCGGGGCGGGCGTCTCTTCTACGGCGAGAGCGCCTGGTTCAAGGACCTCTCGACCCAGGACGGCGAGCCGGAGATGCACGTCGGCGAGATCTTCCGCCGGTCGGGCTCGTCGGTGAGCCTGCTCGAGGTCGCCTTCCCGGTGCGCGCCGCGGACCAGGCGCCGCTCGGCGCCGTGCGCGCGGTCGTCAACGCCGCCGACCTCTACACGGTCCTCGCCCCCGTGCGCATCGGGCGCACCGGCCGCGCGACGCTCGTCCGCGCCACGGACGGGATGGTCCTCGCCTCCGACGACAGCGACCGCGTGCTGAAGCAGGCGATGCCGGGCTTCGAGCAGTTCCGGAGCGCGATCGAGGGCTTCCCGCTCGGGCAGTCGGGCCAGGAGCTGTTCGGCAGCGCCGGGCCGCGCCGCGGCTACTGGACTCTTCCCGAGGTGAAGTCCAGGAGCGACGACGGCAAGACGTTCGCCGTCTCGCCGGCCCGCATCGTCGGCTACTCGCCGGTCGACCAGGTCCCCGACGTGCAGTGGCTCGTGGTCGTCGAGCAGGAGCGAGCCGAGGCGCTCGCCCCGATCGAGAGCGTCACGGGCTACCTCTGGGTCCACTTCGTGGGCGTCTTCGCGACCGTGATCCTGCTGGCCCTCTACTTCTCGTTCAAGCTGGAGCGGCCGGTGATGGACGACGAGTTGCACCTGCACGAAGAGCACGTCCCGGCCGGGATGAAGAACGCGACGCAGGCCTGACAGAAGGCCGCGCCCGCACGCCGGCGGCGGGACGCCGTCGGCGTGCGATACTTCCGCCCGCGTCAGCGAGGCAGATCCACCGGTCCCCCGCGGCCCGCCCCCGGCGGCGAGGCCCCCGGGGCGGAGCCTTCACGCGGACCGGAGGTGCCCATGCGGAGGGCCGTGGCGGGCCGTGGGCCTGCGTCGAGCATTCGAGCGATCGCCGTCGACACGGCGATCGTGGCCGGGGTCCTCACCGTGGTCCTCGGGGGAGGCGTCTTCCTGCCTCTCGGCCTCGTCGCCGCGGCCGCGCAGGACGGGCTCAGCATGGAGAGCCAGCGGGCCCTGGGCCAGGAGCCCGCCGCGCCGCTTCGCCTCTTCCGGGGCCTCCAGTCCGTCCTCGTCCGCGCGTGGCCCCTCGCGGTGGCCGCGGTCCTCGCCGCCGCCGGGGCCCACGTCCTCCTGCGCCGCGCCCTCCGCCGCGGGCTGGCGATCGGCGACTCGCTGGCGTGGGACGCGTTCGCCTCGCCGTGGCCGACGGCCGTCCTCGCGGCCGGCGCCTGCGCCGTCGTGGCCGCGTCGCGGGAGGGTGACGTCGTGGCGACGGCCGTTTTCGCCGGTGCCGCGTCGCTGGCCTCCTTCGTTCTCACCGGGCTCGTCGCGGGCCTCGGCCGGCGTCATCCTCGCCTGCGCACGGCCGCGGCCGCGCTCCTCGTGGCCGCGGTCGTCGCGCGGCTCGGGGCCGAGGCGTGGGGCCGCTCGTCGCTCCGCGCGTACGACGCGCGCCGCGTGCCCGAGCGGGCTTCGGAGGACGCGCGGCGCGCGGCCCACGAGCGGCCCGTCCTGCGAGGCGATCCGATCGACGAGGACGCCTGGCCGCGCTATCGCACGCTCGCGGCCGCGGTGCGCGCGCACCCGGAGCCCCGCCCGCTCGCGGCGTGGGCCGCGGCCGGTCCCTTCGATCCCCTCCCACCCGAGGCGCACGGCTTCCTCGCGGCCCGCCGCGAGGACCTGACGGCGCTTCGGGAGGCCGCGCGCTGCCGCCGCTGCGTGCCCGAGCTGCCTCGCGGGGGGCCGGCCTCGCCCTTCCCGTCGCTGCTCTCGATGAGGGCGGTCTCCCTTCTGCTCCTTCTCGACGGGCGCGAGCGTGCGCGCGGCGGGGACCTCGCGGGGGCCGCCGAAGACTACCTCGACGCCGTGCGGGTCGCCGGCGACCTCGGCCGCGGGACGCTCATCCACGGTCTCGTGGGGGCTTCCGGCGAGGAGGACGGCCTGCGGGCGCTCGGTCGGCTGGTCCACTCCGGCCGGCTCGACCGGGGTCTCCTGCTGAGGATCGAGGGCGCGCGGGCACGTCTCCAGGCGGACCGCGTCTCCGTCGCCGAGTGCCTCGCCTCCGACCGGCGGCTGCTCGACGGGCTCGGAGCGGACGTCGCCGGCTGGGACGCGCTCGTGGGCGAGCCGCTGGTGCTGCCGGCCGTCGTTCCGTACCGCGCCCTCGCCGCCCGGGCCGTGAACGTCGCGGAGCCGTTGCGGCGCGAGCTCGAGCAGGCGCTCGCGGCCGACGACGAGGCAGCGTGGGCGCGCCTCGCGGCACGCAGCGACGCGGTCGCGGGGGCGTCCTGGAACCCCCTGCTGCGCCTCGCCATGGGCTACGGGCCGGAGAGGTTGAGGGGCCCGGACGAGGGCGGCGCATTTTCGCTGCGCCTCTTCCTCGCCGCGCGTCGGCCGCTGGCGTGGTACCGCCTCGTCCAGGCGGCCGTCGCGGTGGAGCTCGCCCGGACGGCCGCCGGCCGTTACCCGGGCGACGCGGCGTCGCTCCACTTGCCGGTCGACCCGTTCGCGGCGCCGGCGCCGCTCGAGTACCGGAGGACGGCGGCCTCGTACGCCCTGCGGAGCGCGGGCTTCGAGCGCCACGCCTCGTTGGCG
>WBZP01002465.1_pt1 | contig 21246 bp, 11 predicted proteins | sample 5204301 | NCBI WGS metagenome assembly WBZP01 (sample SAMN12412401, study PRJNA552823) | activated sludge metagenome | isolation source: activated sludge from nitrification reactor of wastewater treatment plant... | place: USA: Pennsylvania | collected 2017
CGGACATGCGATTCCTGAATCTCTTCGCTGTGGCGGTCTGCCCTCACTTGTGCCGGAGTCACATCGCGCTCTTCAAAACGGACTACGGTGCGGCGACAAGCACGTCGAGGCGCTGTTTGACACCTCGGGTCACGGAAACAGACACAGCGGTTGGAAAATCATTCGGCAGGGCATTCTCGACTGTTTCGAGCGCCTTGGGCGCCGTGTCCACGACCTCTTCGAGCGCCATGGCAATAGCTGCTTTCGAGAGACCGGCGGCTATTGCGGTCTGCACGAAATGCCGGCGCTGAATTTCATCGATCCGGTAGTGACGGTTCGTGCCGACCGACATGGAAAGCTTCATCTGCTTGCGCTGCACCTGTCCTGCCTCAAGGCTTGGCTGGGCAGTCAGCACATCATAGAGCGGCGTCAAGCGATAGCTGCCGCCGGGGCCGAGAAAGATGCTGAAATTCTTCGCATGTCCGTCCGTGGCCCCAATAAGCCAAAAGAATATTTGCGCCTTCAATAGCGTCTCTCGGTCCACCGTCGGACTATCGCTGCCTTTCAGGACCTCAAGCATCTGTATCAGTCCCGGTCCGCCTTCACTCTGATATTTTCTCGTCGGCGGCACCGAGAGCACCTGACAGAAGTCCTCCTGGGGCATGCGCAGCAGGCGCTTGTCCGCGGTCCATCGCCGGTCGAACCGTTCGACGACCAATGCCCGCATCCCATTGAAGTCCTGCATCTCCGCCTTAGTGACCGGCAACCCAAACGCGGCGGCAAGCCTGAGGCAGTAAAATTCATTCTCGACACTATTGGACAGATCAATCCCATCTGGCAAGCGGCCAATCTGCTTTTTGAATATATGCGTGGTCGGCGTGGTACCCGACGGCTTCCACCACTGTCCCTTGTGCCGGAGCAGCGCTGTTTTCTCCTGGGCTCCGGCCACAGAAATCCGAAAGTCCACATCCCGACTCAGCCCTAGCGGAGCCTGCGACAGGCCCTGCAGTAGTCTCTCTATCGCCGACTCGTTCACCAACTCACCTGTGATCGCGCCGCTCTCACCATCGGGCGCATTCTCGTCGAGCCCCATGAACTGCAGCGCGCCCACGCAATCGCGCCCGATGGCCGCCAACAGGCTGTAAAAATCTGTTCCGGCCGCGCCGACCTTTTCGGCCACGCGCCGGCGTAACGTATCGGAATCCGGCAACAGATTGTCGAAGACCGCCGTGACCGCCGCCCCCCTGTATGCGTCCTCCCGAAGAGGAAGCGACAACGACACGGGCATTGCATACTCCCAGTCGAGCCACGCGGGCTCATACTGGAAATCAATGGCGCCCGTGGCAGCCTTGTTGAGTCGGCCGACCGGTCGGTTATTTAGCAGCACGCGCAATGGCGCATGGGCGCGGCGGCGGGACATCAGAAGATCTCCTCGATGTCCGCAGCCTGCCCCTTCGACCGTGGCACAATCCGAAGCTCGAGATCGAGCGCCGCCAGAATCCCCAGTATGGTCTGCAGCTTCGCTGCCGGATGACCCGTCTCGATCAGAGAAATCGTTTCCTGTCGCAATCCCGCCTTATCGCCCAGCTGTGACTGGCTGAGCCCCTGCTTCTTCCGGGCGCGGCGTACGAGATTTCCAACCTGTCGTGGATCGCGTGCGAGGTCTTTCATCGACATGCCTTATTTCCTAGCTGATCATTATGTGTCACATCACATAAAGTTGCAATATGCTACTTGGAGCATATTTAGCTGATATGCGACGTCTATCATACGAGACGTAGACGCGTGAGGGTGTGCGTTGAAGGGATGCTACTTTTCCGAAGAACCAGAATCTCGAGTGGTCCAAGGGAGATTCAATCGCGTCGCATCAATCGAGACTAGTTTAGCCAAATAACTGCCCATATTGAGACGCTCGCCGCGCGCATTGCGCTCACGCACTTCGCCGATCCGTCTCCAGATCATCGGATGTGGCACGCTGGCAATCGCGCGCTTCCACCATTTCTCCCACACCTTTGGGTCCTTCCGTCGGCCGGACAACTCTAGCACGATGCTCAATAGCCTCGCGTTCGAAGCTTCTCGTTCCTCATCCTTCTCGGGACTGCTCTCATCCGATTGCTCAATGAGGAGGAACGGGTCGAGCTCTCGTCCGAGCTGCGGCAATTCACGCTGACTGGCTCCGACCATCTCTTCACGGAATTCTCGCGTCTTTTTATCCGTCGCCCACCAGGCTGGACCCGCCTCCCAAATGATCTCAAACTCCTTCCCCTCAGGCGTTCGAATCGGCACATATTCCCAGCGCGAAATAAATTCCTTTTCGAGCAACTCACGATGAGCGTCATCCAATTGCTGCTTTACCAGAGACAGGGCACTGTGTCGCTTGATCTGCCAATTCCGGACCAGTTCGGAATACTTTTGTGAAGCCGTTCCACGCCCAAGGTAAAACAGGTTGTGCAACAGTTGATGCAGCAGTTTTGTGATTGATCCATGAAGATCTCGAAAGAGTTCATGATCGATGACGATACAATTGCCAGACCGCAGGCTCATCCAATACCACGTGGCAAGCTCAACCTCGTACTTATCTGCCACAAAGCCATCCGCATTGACTTGCCCCGGCAACACTACCGTTTGAAAGATATGAAAAACGATTCCCTTGTTCGAGCGAGGACGCTTCTCCGTTCCTCCTGATTCGCCTTCCTGTCGCCAATCCCGCCCGGCGCCAATCATCGTCCCGGCCATGCGTAGGAAGAATCGATCCATTTCCTGATACGAAGCCCCGCCAAGACCTTTCCCGCTCGCCTCCAACAATTCGCGCCCTGAGATCTTGACTAACTGATTAAACGGCTCGCCGCTGCTCATCGCGGCTTTCGTCCACCGTTCAAACCCTCGAAAGAACTCGAGATCGATTGAATTTGGAAGCCCCAAATCGCCGCTACCGTAGACCACCAACGAGACTTTGCACAGACGGCCGTTGCGCCACACATCTCTATAGATCTGCTTCTGGTAAGAGGCTCGTTTTGCTCCCGTCGGCCGACCTTTGGCTTCCCACAGCGGAATCGATCCCAAGATATGCTCGCTGAGGAGATGATCGGGAGTGGTAACGGACAAGGAGCCTGGATCGGTAAGAGTGCCGGGAAAGACTAACTCAGCAGAGATCCCGACAGGGGAAAGAGTCTCTTCATCCGGTTCCGAAAGCGGTGTTAAATCAACGTCCATCAGCGTAACGTTATGTATTAATTCTTTCGTAAGATTCTAACGTAGAGACACGATTTGTCAGGCGCTTGCTTCTTGCTTTGCATAGCACAATCAATGTCTTACAAAAACTGTGTCGTTCATCGAAGTAGCGTGACTTCATTCAAGTTACGTCGCTCTTCACTCAACTAGCGAAGGAATTGAGCTGTTTTCTTCACTCAACTAGCGTGAGCTTCACCGAACTGACGCGAGATCTTCATTCAAGTAGCGATGGGGCTGTGGATAACTCACTTCTCGTACCCTCTCATCGCTCGTGCTCGATCCGGTAATACTATAAATCTTTAAAAATGCTGAAATATTTCGGGCTGAAAAAAACCATTGCCAACGTTGTTCAGCATGCCGCCCGTCTGTTCGTAAGTTGAATGAAACTTTTCACCGAAGATCCCAGGCTAGGTCAACTTGTCACGAAACTCCTGGATGCGCTCCGACGCCTGTTTTAAGGCTTCTTCAATCATTGGGATTTCATGCGGCTTGTTGGAATGAAAGAGAATGGTCAGCATGAACCCACGGTCTCCACCCCTCCCACGCTCCACGAACCGCACGGCTTGGGCGCCTTCATTAATTCTTGGTTTGCGATCGATTTCCTGTCGGATGCGATCTCGAGTCCACGATTCTTTTGAGGCACGGCGAGCGATCGCGTGGAGACGTGGCTCGTCATGAGCCAGAGGGAGTAATGCCTCTGCGTGGGCCGCCGTCATGTGACTTTCAGGTCCAAAGAACACGTTCAAGATAGTCTCTGGCAATTTCAGAATGCTGAGCGCCTTTGAAATGCGTGATTTATGACAGCCCAGGCGCTCGGCTAACTCGGACTGCTGAAAACCATACCGTTCGATCAGGGCTTGATAGGCCTTGGCTTCCTCTAGGGCCGACAGGTCCTTCCGGACAACGTTGTCGATCAACGCCTCGGCGGCGGCGCGGTCTCGGTCCTTCCGACGTACCAGAGCCGGAATCGAAGTCTTGCCGAGCAAGGCACAGGCCCGCCATCGCCGCTCGCCGGCCACCACTTCATACTTGCCCTCCTCCACAGGTCGGATCTGGATGGGAGTGAGGACTCCATAAGCGCGAATTGATTCCAATAGCTCCTGGTCAGCCGAAGGATCGACCTCCGATCGTGGTTGGTCAGGACTCGGCACCAGCCGATCGAGGGGGACTTCGACGACCTCTTCTAGCCGACGTAGTTGATCCCCCTCTTCCGCAACCACGGGAGCCACTTTGGGAGCGACAGGCGAAGCCGTGGCTTCTGGACTCACCGGGACGGATGCAGATGCGATACCACCAACAGCTGAGGTGGGGGGTGTCGATGGTATTGGGCTATTGGGCGTTGTGGGCTCTGGTCCGGGCTGCTCACCTTGTGTATCCAAGCCGAGAAGGGCAAACGGGCGAATACGACGAGCATCACGATCAAACGAGGCTTCAAGATCAGCCAGGTGCGAGGACTTTGGGCGTTCCGATTTGGCCTCTTTGCCTTTCGAGAGAGGGGGTTTCTCCTCTTTGCCTTTGGAGACTTGTTTGGTCGTCATGATTCACCTGCCCCAACCTCGACCGGTTCGTCCATGTCTTCAGGCTCCGCCAATGCACCTAACCCCATGCGCGCCAAGACCTCGCGGCCTAAATCCATAAACTCGCGCGCGGCATTGCTCTGCCGATCTAGTTGAAAGATCGTCTTCTTTAGCGATTCCGATTCTTGGATCTTGGCGGCCAATGGGATGGCAGTCTTAAATACAAGGTCTCCGAAACGACGTTCAATCACGCCCCGCATGGATTTGCAGACGTTTTTCCGCCCATCATGCTGCGTGACAAGGATCCCTAAACACTTCAGGGCAGGATTGGCGCTATCAACTACATCGCGCACCAGCTCCATCAGGTCCTCGTATCCCGTGATGCTGTATTTAGATCCGGACATCATGGGGGTCAGGTAGTAGTCTGAAGCGACTAGAGCGTTGATCGTGAGGATCGACAGGGTTGGCGGACAGTCAATCAAGACAATATCATCATCCCCAAATGCCATCTGCTCCAGGCGGCGCTTCAACACGATAGAGGGCATCGTCGGATACACCCTGGGAAGTTCGCGATCTGCTTTGGTCAAGGACACATGGCCGTAGATGAGGCGAACTTCTTTCTCGATGGTGTCATACCACGGTGCGGTCATGTCCTCATCGCGTTTGTTATCCATCAGTAGTGTGGCGGCAGTCACTCTGGCTTCGTATGGACTTACCTTCCCAAGTGTCGAAGATGCATTCGCTTGCGGGTCAATATCGACCACACAAACGGGATGACCAAGTCTAGAAAGTGCTGCCGCGAGGTTCACCACCGTCGTGGTTTTGCCAACTCCACCTTTCTGGTTAATAACGGCCACTACATTCGGCATTAGTACCTCCTTGACCTACTATGTATAGGCCAGAATCCGGACGATAAGAAAAACCCACCAGGTCCGGACATCTAACTTGCCATGGCGTTTTGTCTAACATGCACAGGATTAGCTTGTGGACATGGGGCAGCAATTAGATGTTTCATTACGCCTGACGGTGAAGTCTGTCAACTACTTTATATAATAACTATATTCACTCAGCTCAAAGTGCAAATATTTTGACGTTGCGCCCGCGCAACTCAAGGAGATGCGATGCGGGCTGGATATGGCAGCAACGTTCGATTCAATACTTTTGTTTGTGAGTGAAATATAATTATAAACCTTATCTTGCCGTTATATTAATCTCGATATGGTTTAAGTATCTTTCTATGAGCAGCGTGTGATGTGAAAATGTTAATATTCTGCGTAATGTGTCTAGATGGCACTCGTAGAATATTTGAGAGTTGCGCGGGCGCAACTCTGAGATGGATAGGGATCTTATTGGGATGGCGAAGATAGGGTGGGGTACTTTGATCTGAGCCGTCCGTACATTCGCTGCTTCAACAAATAAAAGAGCAGGCCTTGCTGAAACGTCGTTTTATCAGGATTCTGGCCGATATCATGAAACCGAGCGCGCACTTCTTCCTCAAGAGATTTCCGCTCAGAGGCCTGCAGCGACTCGTAGACGATCTGCAAATCAGCCCGATCTTCCTCGCTTAAATGTGCGAGCAAGTTCTCAATCGACCGCACATCTGATGCATCTAGCAGCTTTGGCCGGCGACGCGTCCGCAATGGCTTCGCCTGCTGGCGTGCGAGTTTTTGATAGGTGCATGGTCTGAGCTCGTACAGACCGGCGCGCTTTCCCCCTCCTGGATGAACGACATTCACGATATCCACATCCGGATGTGCCAGCCGTTGGAGCGCCTGGTGAATAGTGGAGCGACTCAATCCCGTGCGAGCTTGCATACGATCCAGTGTCATCGCCACGGGATTGCGGCGGCGACCGAATGCTTCTCGGACAAGTTGTAAGTAAACGAGTTGGGTAGGCGCCGACAGGGCCGTCATCCCACCATCCAAGAGAAAGTGGAGAAGGCCGGTGTAGGCGAGGGGTGACCAGACGGACTCGCTAAGAAGGGGAGCTGGAAGAGGGGCAGATTCAGTCCCTTCAGGGGTAGGATTCTGCTCAGGAATATTCATCTAAGCCATTGATGTCTAAGTGCGATTAGCGTTTTTGCGTTAGCTTGTCATTTGTCCATATGAAAATGTGTATAGTCGTCTTATGGACAAATGTCAAGTGCCGGACTACTACTTCATAAAAGAGAACCTTTGACGAAGTAGTCTGATTGGCTTATTCTGATGGCTACCATCCAGAACCGGAAGGAGATCCATACCGTGGACGAGTCCGACGCGACGGCTGATAGTGAGTCGCCAATGATGAGGCTGCTGCGTGAGAGCGGGGAGGGGATTAGGAACCCTCTGAGGCTTCAGCCCGGGCGAGATGGCGATCACGTGCATCTCCAAGCGACGTTCTATCATTACCTGCTCTTTTGTCAGGCAAACAAAGCGGCGAGTACACACCGGATCTACCAATCCACCCTTTGGGCCTTCTATCGCTGGTGGAGGCAAGAACGGCCATTCGAGACACTCGGTCCCACACTGCTCCATGCCTATAAGATTTGGTTATGTGAGAGTCGGGATCGGGGACAAGAACGATTGCAGGCGCGATCGATCAACAACTATCTCGCGGCGGTCCGGGCGTTCTGTCGATGGATTCACGCCCGATACCCGCTCAGTTGGGATCCTGGCCGGGAGATTTCGGACGAGCGTGTCGATAACAAGACCTATCAGCGACTTCCACTCAGTCCCTCACAAGTCACGACATTAATTGGCAGCTTCGATGACTCCCTGATCGGGCGCCGGGACGCCGCCATGACGTACCTCATGGCGAAAACTGGCTTGCGCGCGATCCAGATCCAGCGGACGAATTGCGGGGACCTCGAATGCCTAGAGATCCAGGTCCACCAGAGAGTGGATGGGGCAAGGGAAGCCAGCGGAGCGGCGGTCGCACGATCGCAATGGATCTTGCGGACTCAGGGAAAGGGACAGCAGACGAAAGAAAGTTTTGTGAATTTGATGCCAGAGGTCTATGAGCGGCTGCAACGATATCTAGAGGCACGCGGGCCGGTGTCACCACGAGAGCCCTTGTTTGCCAGACACCATGACAAGCTCACCGCGCATCTCGTGCAAGCGCGGGCGAAGGAGGGCGGGGCGGAGGGGGCAACATTGGCGCCGAATGAAACGTTGCGACTCACGACCCGCGCCATCCAGCTTCGAATTACCGAAGCTATGACCCGATGCGGCCTGCGGGAAGCCGCGCGGCCTGGTGAGGCGACACCCGGCGACAGTCGCCGGCACCGGCAACGGCGGGTGACGCCGCATAGTCTCCGCCACACGGCTGCGACGGAAGCGGCCCGGACCGAATCGCCCTTCAAAGTCCAGGCCATGTTAGATCACAAAGACATCCGCACCACCCAAAAATATTTCCACGCGATCGACCGGCTGGAGGAAGGGGCGGAGTATGCGATCACACGCTATTAATGAGCCTGGCCATGACAATCTTAACTTCGGTGCTGATCAATATGGATGTAATTAGACACGTCTCGGAATCCAAGAGGCGGCGATCTGTAACGTTCGCAATCCCTTTCTCGTGATCACGCACATGAGATCCCCCTTGGTGATGGCCGATGCCTATAGCCCAGGCAAGGGGCCCACTCTCAAGTGGGGCATGGATGCGACGCATATCGCCTGTGGGCAAGACGGTTGGCCACAGGCGATGGTGATTGTCGTGATCTGGAAGTAATTGGGTACGAGTTCGCTCTCACGACTCGGGCGAAGGAGGCGGAGCGAGGCGTCGAAGCTACCTGCCTGGCTCGGTTCGGGAGGGTCCGTCCCCTAGGCGCATTAGTGCTGCGGAGTGACAATGGCCTCATCTTCCGGATTCCGCGTTTTACTATCCTTCGTCTGCTTTCAGTCGCCTGGCGGTCCAGGTGATGGGAGCAGATCCTGGGAGGGTGATGGTCGCGGATAAGTCACCAGTTGTCGGGGTGATAGTTCCACCGAACGACACGGCGGTGCCGCTGACGGCAAAGGATCCTGCCGCAGCAGCAGAGCTAGGCGTCGCAGGATGCCATTTCCGGTTTCCCCCACTCATCGACAGCCTACCGCTGGGATTTCGCACAGCCCCTTCGAGTTGTGAGAATTCCAGGCACGACACGAAGTCGGTACCACTTGTAAACCAGGCGCTGTGGAGTGGGGAGCGAGTGAGGCTGAACATTATTTGTCCTGCCTGCCACTGCAGCACCTTGGCAGACAGGTCTATTTGCGTGACGATCGAGTGGCCTGCGTCATCGGGCATGTTGATCCTGAAGATGGACCCAGCAGTTTTGTGCCCACTGACTGCGTGCCACGACTGCACATCGGAGAAACAGAGCAGACCCGTAACTTGCTGGCCGTTCCGGCACAGTGCCGTCCAGAGGGTTACGTTGCGACCGTCCGAGGTGGTGCCTTCCCAGAGGCTTCCCTTCATTCTGCTGGGATATAAAATCGTATCGCCAAGTGCAGAAATCGATCCAAAACGTTCTTCTGCCTCCGCCACGCTGCCTGAGCTAATTATGAAGCGGAGGGCAAGCGCGGCATCGGTGATATGCCGACTCAAAAGCAGCGAGCCGTCAGAAGCTGTAGTATTACGATCCACTGTGAATAAGCCAAATCGGGCTTTGGAAGCGTAGTTTTCCTGCCATTCCCAGTTATCCACCAAGCTCCAATGTAAATACCCACTGACGTGGATGCCTTCCGCGAGCGCCTGTTCTATGGCCCGCAGATGGGCCACTAGGAACGAGGCGCGGTTCGTGTCATCCGGATCGGGCAAACCGTTTTCTGTGATCATGATGGGAAGGCCATAAGCGGTGTGGAGCCTCCGAAGCCAGATTAGCAACCCCTTTGGATACACCTCCCACCCCAGATGATTGACAAAGTTCGTCACACGAGGCTCATCGAGCAAATTGTTGTCGAAGCCCCCCCCTGTGTAAGGCGCGGTCAGGGCTAATCCAGCGTCATGCCCGACGTACACCGAGCGATAGTAGTTAAGTCCAACAAAGTCGAGACGAGGCAGCCAGGCGGAGCCGGAAGGGATTTCATAGAAGGTTGATGCAGGTACTCGAACCTGATCCGACGGCCGATGCGCGATTTCCGTATCGACTGTACCAGACATCAGCGCATCGAGAAAATGCCAATTATAAAAATAGTCAAACTGATTTTTCGCCGCTTCATGAATATTGCCAAGCCCCCCGCCATCCAGCGATAGCTTGGTGTGCATCATATTGTGAGCGAAACTGACAAACGAAGGCGCTGTTCCATATACCACCTTGATTGCATCATACGCGCCGACGTGAGCTTTGAGCAGATTGAAGTATGCGGTCTTTGCCCGTCCCCCGCTAGCTACAAAACCAGGGGGCCAGACTCCAGCCAGGTAACCAACACCGATCATCGACCCGACTGGCTCATTGAGCGTAATCCAGGTATCGACCTTTGATTTGTATCGGGCAACTACAAATGCCACATAGGCGATAAACCTGGCAACGCTGACAGGATTTTCCCAACCCATTAGTGAGCTGAGAAAAGCGTCATCCGGCATGACTGGCTCTGGGGGAAGACTTGAAGAGGGAGTCAGCACCCAGGCCGGCAGCGTCAAGTGATTTAATGTCACGATAGGTTTCATACCACGTTGAACCAGTAGATCAATTGCTCTGTCATAGTATTCGAGTGCAGCAAGATTAAAACCTCCGGTAGCTGCCGGTTCCACCCTGCTCCATTCAATGGACATCCGGTAAGCATTGCATCCGAGTGCCTTCGCCCGATCGAGGTCTGCCTTCAAGACGTTTAGGTCGGAGTGCATGACGGCCACACCGGCCGGCCATAGGTTCAGTGCGGGTTGACCTGCAAGTGCTGGGAGAATGTTTACTCGTGCCACAATCTTGGGATTGGTCGTGAAAATTTCCCAGTCGTCGCCCGTAATATTCCCCTCCACTTGCTTGCCGGCCGTGGCAACTCCCCACAAGAAGTCCTGTGGAAATTCCTGGCGTCTCAGCGACACGAGTATCTCATCCGCATAAGCCGCAGCACCTCGCTCATTGGGATGGCCGATAGATGCCCGTTTGCAGACCTCTACATTGGTACGATCACTGCCGGCCGCCACGCATGCGCTAGCTCGTCCGCCGGCGACCTGATGATCTTGAGGGTTCAAATTGATGTCGATGCCATATAGCCAGGGCGCTGAACTCAGGGCGGAATTTGATTTTTCAAACTCCGGGGCTGCAAAAGTAATGCGGTGCGAGCTCTCTGTCCTATCGTTAATAAGAGAGATGTTCACCTCGTTCACGGCCTGCTGGAGGTGCCGGCTTGAAAGTCTATTAAACATCTGGCTACGGTGGACCAGCTGCTCTTTCAACCATATGGACGCAACTCCGCCGACAATAGCACCGGGGATGCTCGCAACACTCAGACCTAATCCAGTGAGAAGCGCTGCCAGCAGACCAAGGTCTGTTTCCTCGCCGATGAGCGGGTAGTAGCCGCACACGACAATCGTGGCAGAACTGAACTTTTTGGTGGTCTCAGCCAACAAGGTTTTTACATCAGCCAGGCAATGTTGTCGGATCAATGTAGACAGCGTAGCTTCTGAGACGGTCGGATTGAGAATGTTTCGGACATTCACGTCGTTGATACCTGCCGCTATGAAGACGTAATCGACACTTGCTGGTGCGTCATTAAACATTTCGACTTGCTGCAAAGCTGTGGGATAGCTGGTTGGAACTTCACCGTCGATCGAGGGTAGAACCGTGGAATCACCCACGCCGATGGTGGCACCGGAATGCGCCAGCATTACTGTCTGCACACCAATGTTTCCGCGATTCTGCCGAAGTTGATTCGCCACCAGTGTGTGCATCTTTTGCTGAGGAACCAGACCCTGACCACACGCTACCGAATCCCCGATAATTACAATGCGTAAGGTGTCCAGCGTTACTTCAACGGAGTTGGAGCGTTCGCCCGTCGGCACTGCCACTTCGATCGTTACCACTTCGTCCTTAGCGGTGCTGAGGCGTGGGGTGGGGGGCCTATGCAGGGTGAATTCGATGTCCTGCGTCGACAGCACGGAGACGGCAGGCACATTTTGCCCCTCGACCAGCACACGGATTGTGGGAGAAAATCCACTGCCCTTTATTCGTACAAGGCTGCCAGGTCGCACATTGACACTGGGGATGACCTCCTCGATGCTTGGTACAATCAGGAACACAAATGGATTGGAGAGCGTGCCGTCCGACTGGCGGACCTGCAACATATGATTGCCCATCGGCATCATTGGCACTGTGCACGTGGCCACCGATTGGCTTATCACAGACGCTGAGACGACTGCAGAATCGATGAGAACAATGTCGCTTGGAGTAAACCGCGCGCCTTGGATGGTGAGCGTCTGACCGGCGTGGGCCTTCGCGGGTGTAACCGTAAATATCGCCGGCGCTTGGAGCTTGCGATTGAAATCCTCTCTAGTGATGACATGCATTCGCATTGCATTGGGGGAGATTGCTCCAGGCTTCCCTGGCAATCCTACTATCCCGGTGGCGCCGGGCTGTCCTGCCTGGCCGTCCTGAATAAGGCGCCCCGGGCCGGGCTGACAATTTTTCGGGTGAGCACCGACAGGGCCACCTGGTCCTCCCGCGCCACCAGACCCGCCCACCCCACCACGACCGCCCGCTCCCCCGCTGCAATCAGCGGTAAACCCCGCAGCGAATGGGAGCAACGTTTCGGGGGTTGAGTAAAATGAAAAGGTACCTCCATCTCCACCATTGCCTCCGGATCCGCCACTTCCGCCACTTCCACCGTAACCGCCATCGCCACCGCTACCAGCACCACTCGCACAAAACCCCAGGAAGTCGTACATTTCGTCCCGTCCCTCCGACCCGGGACCGCCAGCCCCACCCTGTCCACCAGATCCACCAGTACCACCGTCCTGTCCATGAAGATCGATTGCAGGCTTCCCCTGCATTGTGAGGGCCCATACTTCAAGTTGTGGCGCGGCATTGCCTTGCCATCCGGTGCTTCCTGAAAGACCTGGGGCTCCCGTCTGCCCATTGACTCCTTCAAGCGATGTCGATTTGGGTGGCTGAGGTTGCGCCTCCGCTGCGTTCGGGGAGGGGGGTACATCAACTCTCAAAGGTTCCCAGGAAAACGAAACGCGTTGCCCCACGACGATGGTGTCGGCAATGAGGACCAGGTACTTGACCGGATCCCGAATAATAACCAGTGTGTCATCCAGGAGTTCAATCCTAGTCGCAGCTAGGTAAGCCACTTCCAGATGGATTTGCGGGGAACCTGTTTTTAAAAATCGACCTTTTCTGATGGCAGTTTGCTGTAGCCCATGGGTGGGTGTCTGCAGGCGGACCGACGAAAGCTGAACGGCTCTTCCGCCTATTTCGGCCAACGCAGTACCACTTAACCCAATAGCTCTAACATTTGAGTACATCGTCAGCACACCAGGCAGTTCCCTGAAATCGTCATGTGGCGTACTAAGGGAACCGGGTACTAGTACTCCTACTGAAGGTACAACGGCGCCGCGAAGAGTAAGGGTTCCCAATTTGGACAGATCGTTTACTCCGGCGGTTTTGAGCGAGGATAGATGCATGTCCAACCGCAGTAGGGTACCTGGGTCGGTTGTAGGAATACCTGGCTGTCTTGGTATCATGACGCCTATAGGAAAGGCGGAACCAGTCGGGGGAATGTGAAGCGGTTCGAAGGGAATTTCCATTGGATACCTCCGTAATAGTGAGCTCACCTGCCTTTCTGGCAAGCGCCTCTCCGGACCTATTGTTTGCTCAGAACGCTTAAGGTCATAAATCTGTCAGTGTTCTTGCTCGTATAAGTATGGTGAATGGCAAAGATTATCTTTCTGCAACGAGTGTCTGCTCCACCGCCTTGAGACAATGAGTGTCTCTCGTGGGAGGTGATTAATGCGGATGAGCAGATGGCTATGCGAGATTGAAGTTATGCAATTTATTTGCGTTACATATCCGTGAGAATAACTGCACCAGTCTCAAGCCTTCTCGTTTTCGTCTGCAGAATAATCAGTATCAATATGTTTTTCATAGTTACACGCAGAACAGGTAAATGTATGGCCAGAAGCGGGTGTTTTCATCACATGGGGACGTTCATACCGAATATGGCGCGTATTCAATCCACAAAAGCGATAGTCAGCCTGTTGCACGACGATGGTCTTTTAAATGTGTAATACAATGTCTCTCATTGCCTTCAGTCGGAGTTACGTAGAACCGTCGATGATTGCTAATTTGGAAGTGCAGGCCCGGTTTGTCCTCCCTTATCAAGGCAGTCAATTGCCAATGGCCGCTTCCTCCAAAGTTAGGTACCTAGCTCATTCAACATACCGGCGAGTGTAGTTAACATCGTCGCACCGTTCGACCCATCCGGATCCGCCACCTCCGGCTGTGCCGGCAAGACACTGTTGTCGGATGGACCGGGCCAGATGCCCTGAATTCGGCCGAGACCACCCTGCTCTAACAGGTCCCTGACTAGCTCAAAGGTCGAGACGGGCTGGCCGAGTCGAACCCATTCGCCGCTCAGCGGTTGGCCTAGCGATGGGGCCGGTACGTTCAGTTTCGCCGCCATCAATGTGCGGCGATAGTTGCGTACCTTAGTTGAGTATCCGTCCGTGATCTGCCGATCGAATGATGCAATGGTGGCACTGCCATCGAAGGTCATGCCGCGACGTCTAAAATGGGTGGCGCCGACCAGACACCACACGTCATCAACGATGATCGAAGTGGTTCGTATGTAGGCCACTCGTCCGGGAAATCCGACAGGATGAAACAGTAGCACCCGGTCCCCGGCCGCGGCCTTCAAATTCCCCAGCGCTTCCATGCGTGCCTGGTAATGCTGGCGGTGAAAGCTGCGAAAGGTCTCCGCGAAGTCGGAGAACCGCGGCGTACAGATGATGACGCGGAGGTTAGGGTGTGCCGCGAGCCGGGCCGCGAGCGCGGCTACCAGGTCCAGTTCGAAGTTTTGCGGAGAGCCGGACGGACGGGCTGTCCGCGCAAATTGTGGTGACTCGATGTAGACCAGTTCACGCGCCTCAGCGAAGGCTCGCCGCAGAGACCATTGAGCGTCTCGGAAGCCGTGTTTCGCCGCGAAGAACTCGCGACGAATCTGCCGCTGAATGCGCGGTTCATTTTCGACCGTAATCGCATTCGTGGGCGGGGGCGGTAGCGACATGGCCGAGGCCACACTCTGCACCAACTGATTCAGAGTGAATCCAGGCGGCGGCGGCGAGAGGCTTGCCAGCCAGGAAGTCTCGCAACCCACAGCGATCGTCTCCAGGAGGACGCCCGTGCCTGCATTTGCGGTGTTGGCTATATCGGATGGCTCATCGAAATTGTCCCCAGCGGAAGCGAAGAGCCAACCAGGGCTCATGCCACCGCCGGGGAGTGGGCGCGGAATCAGCGACTGCGCGCGCTTCAGCGCGTGCAATGCGAGGTCGTAGGCTAGGGCTCCGGTCACTGAGACACCGGGCGCGTGCACATCAGGGCCAGCCGGATTGCCGGGGTTACCTTCGGCGTGTTGGGCGGAGCGTGATTCGGGGGCCCAGCGGGCACCAGTGAGGGCGGCCTGCCAAAGCAGGGACCCTGATGGTTGGGCGCCTGCGTCGGTCGTGCCTGTCACGGCGACCGTCTCCAATCGGCCCATAGTGGGTAGCCGGGGCGCCTGCCTCGGGGCTGGTTCCGCTGCGAGGCTCAGTGCCAATTCCAGTAAGTTCGTGGGAGGAACCGCTGGTGGCGTGATGGTGCTGGGAATGCCGAACAGTGGCGACTGGGCGACGCCTTGGGTGACCGGCAGCATGATGCCCATGATGGTGGCACCGACCGGTCCGAAGAAAGGATCAGTCGGGACGGTAGCCGGACCTGCTGCCACAGGCACTGCGACTGCAGCGGTGAGCCGTCTTCTGCCATTGCGCGGCACGACTACGATGTCCATGGTGAGAATCGCGGGACTTGGATGTGGCTGGACGGCCCCGAGATTGAAAGGGTTGCGTAGCAAGATGTTTGTGGGGGTGGCGCCGGTAACGATGTTCGCGCCGCCATCTCCGCGCACGAACGAAGGTTCGGATCCGTTGATTGACGCAATTTCGATGAAGACTTGTGGATAGATGCGTATGGTGGCGCCGTCTGGCACGGCACCGCCTGCGACCGTCACCACCACATCATTGCCAGCCGTGAAAGCCGCAGTGACATTGGTCGAGGACAATCGTACCGGCGGATTCGGGAAGCCAGCGTTGACGTTTGGAGGCGGGAAGCCTGGCCAGTGTGCGGTTGTGCCTCGCTGCGTAGCTGTAATAAGGGTTTGGTCGATGACTGGGGAAACCGCCAGGACAATGCTCTGGGATGGCCTCGTCAGAATGCGAGTGGCTTCGGCGAGCGTATCCGGTCCATCGACGAGGTAGTCGATGGTCACTTGGTCGCGCACGACGGGAAGGAGGTCCGTGGGAATCCGTTGATCATCAGGCCCCACTCCGAGGACGGTGCCCGCCGTTCGGTTGCCCAACAGGTACCAGGAGGTATCTACCACCATGACGCGATAGAAGCGCCGTGCAATGGTTCCATTGGTGAGCGCTGGGATAGAAAGAGGCGCCGTACTCATGGTGCCGTTCGTGGCGAAGCCAAAGCGCAGTGGCGTCGTGGCGCTGTTGGCCGCGATGGTGTCGCCTTCAGAGAGGGGGATGAGGTTGCCTGAGACGGTGGTGCCGGCATTGGTGGTGATCAAGTTTACACCTGGCGTTGCGATGCGTGGCGAGTTGCCGTGTGGATCGATAAAATGCACCAGGATGCCTGTGGTGAGGATCGATATACCTTGCACCCCTCCCGGCCCATTCGCAGAGGCCGTGACTGCGGGAGGCACCAGGCCAGGCAACGTCGTGAGCAGATCGGCGAAGAGGCCGGCGACGTAGATCGGGTCGATGATGAATCCACGGTTGTCGTGGAAGGATATTTCCCCGGTGACGTCGTCGAGTGGTTCGTCGGGGCGGTACCACCGGGAAGCACGGAAGCCGGCGGCGCCCCGTACGACCATGGTGGCAGGCAGCGGCAGGGTCAAGGGTTGGCCTGGAGCGGCGTAGCGCGTCGTACAGAGGGTTTGCAGACGAAGGTAGGCCTGCGGGTGGAGGCGGAAAACCGTGCAGGCCACATTCAGAGGCGCTCCATCGACTCCGGAGAACTCACTCGACCTCCGTGCCGGAGTGAGCCGCAATGTCACGCGATCGCCGCTACTGAAGTGTTGCTTTGCCGTGCCATGGGCTCCGCGCACGACAGTTAGCACGTCGCCCGTTCGGGCCGTACATTCCACGACCTCTCGGGTGTTCCCGGAACTGTTCGAGAGGGTGAGTAAGACCCGTCCACCTCCGGTCGGGGCAGGAAAGGCGTTGCCCGTACCTGGGGCCAGTGTCACAGTCGTTTCGGTGTCGCGGCCAGGAAGGTCGGCGGCCAAGGTAGATGTTGCATCGGTGAAGGCATTCTCGCGGATGCTGAGGAATGGCGCGCGCATGAGGCCCGTGATTGTGAGGGTGAGGGTGTTGTTGTCGTAGTCGCCCGCGATGGGCGTGGTATCCCCCCATCGTGGGCTCAGCGAGAACGTGGTGAGGCCGAGTGCCGCGAGACCATTGCTCTGTAGGCTCTGCTGTACGGCATTCGGAGTCAGGGTGGTGATGGTGACTGGTGGCATGGTGATCAGCTTGGTAGTTGGATGTGTTCCGCGAAACGCCCGTCCGGTGAACTCAGCCGGAGGATGATTTGGGTGAATGAGACTCGAACGAAGGCATAGTATGTATACTTGGGTCCGGCGCCAGGCATACGGCGGATGCGCAGTGGATCGGCGCCAAGCGGGACCGGTCCCGGCTCGTCCATCGACACGGTGGCCAACGACATCTGCTGAATGATCGGAGGCTGCGGAATCCTGAAGCTGCCGATCAGCCTCGGCGGTTGGTTCACGGTGACGCGCACCGAGTAAACCGGTGGTTCGAGGGGAGTGTCGCTGGACCAGCTGAGCATCACCCCTGGAGGGTTCAGGCTCTTTTTCAGCAGGACATCGGCGAGCACAGGATCGGGCAGGATGTGGCCTGGATTAATGGTGGCGAGTGATTCCGTGGAGCGGCCCACCGGATCGGTCAGGCGCAGGCTGATCTGAATCGCGTCATTGATGTCGGCGCGACGTATGATGGCTCGGTATTGCGTCGGCTTGGTGGCCTCGATCCGCCATACCGCAGACCCGCCGGGTGCCTGGATGGTGGCCAGGTCAGATAAGGGGCCGTCGAAGGTAAGGAGCGACGCTTCTTCGAGCGGTGCACCGATGCGCTTGATCCGAACCGCGAGGGTATGGGGGCCAAGGGGGGTTTTCTTGATCGGTGTCATGCTGGTCCACTTCAACATCACGTCCTGCGGCGCGGTACCAGGCCATTCCATGGTGATGCCGGAAAGATCGGGTGGAGTTGAAGGAGGGATCACCACCCAGGCTACGGTACTGGCCGGCGATCGCGTGGCAAGTGTGCCCCGCAGGGGATCGTCGGCCGACCAAGCCACCGCTCTGTACCAAACGCGCTTCCAGGACCCCGGAGGCGTTTCTTTTCCCTTGGCCACGGTAATATGCTCGCCGAGAGCATCGTTGATCCGATCAACCTGCCAGCCAGGTGTCATGGCATCCAAGGTGAGTACGGGCGGTCCCATGGTATCGAGGTCCCTTGCCGCATCATCCACGCGGACGCGATGGAGATCAATGCGACGCACGCGCGGCCCCTTGCGGGTTTCGATCCGGATCTTGGAGCGATAAACGTTCGGTGTGACGTTCATGTCCGAGAAACTCGATACTTCGATTGTCGGCGCGCCGGGCTTCGGAACACGCGGTACGGCGAACGCGTAGAGTGCGGTCGAAGCGATAGGCCATGTTGCTTCGACCTGGCCCGCGCTCACACCCAGGACGGCGAAGAGGTGAATCGCGGTAGAGCCGCGCGGCAGAGTGATGTCGGACGAGGTGGTTTTGATCAGGCGACTGTTGCGGCGCGTGAACTCGGTCCGGCGCTCTGCGGGGTGGGCATCGAAGATGGCACGCAGTTTGGTCAGGCGCTGGCTGAGGTTTTTCGATGGGTCTGGTTCCGATTCGCCCACGGCTTTCAATAACTTGCTCTCCGTGGTCTCGTAAATGAAGTACCCGTCTGCACCGGGAGAGCCGGACCATTTCAAAACGGCGTGGGATTCGCCGGCTGCATCCGGGAGACTGGAGAGTGTCACGATGTCGGGGGCAATCAGTGGCGGTCGCGGATCGGAGGTGGAGATCACACTCGGTTCTTTGCTCCAATTGCCGTTGCGTTGCGGTGCGATGGATTCCTGCCCTTGGGCCCAAAGCGCGAGCCCGATATGGCCGGTTGGCCCGAAGCTCAGTTCGAACCCGGGAATCGTTACACGATAGCGGCGTGTTTCGCCTCCCTGGGCATGACCAAAGGGCACCTGCTGGTCCCCCGCCTGGCTCAGTGCAACGCAGTGGGTCAACGGATCGTAGCCGGGCCAACTCGAGGTCGGCGCGCCGTTGGCGGCGAGCAGGTCGAACTTCAACGTAAAGGTGTTGATTGGCGCGACTTCGAGTTTCACCTGCAGTCCCGACGGTAATGTTATGTTGGGGGGCGGCGCACCGTGATAGGCGGCGGCGTGTAAGCGTCCCCGGAAGTTGATGGTGAGGGGAGTGCGGATCCTCCAATCCCAGAGGAACTCCAGCACGAGGTTCGCATGGCAGATACCGGCGGGAGGCGAGGGAACGGACGTATATTTGAATTCTGCGGAGACGATCCGAGGCTCATCAACGTCGGGTTGATTGACCGACGCGTTGATTGCCACCCAGCTACTCCACTGACCGTAGATGTCTTGATGGGCGGCGGCGTATTTTATCGTGCGGGTACCGGGGTTATTGGGAATCGGGATCTCGCGCTCCACCGCACTCAGCCGGTTGGGTTCCGGATCCTGGGGAGTCACTAGGTAATTGACGGCGACCGGCAGAGGTGACCCGTCGGAGCGTTTGTTCATGAGGAGGACGGCGGGAGATGGCGGCGTCACCTCGGAGCGGACGAAGGCGAACGATCGCGGGCGGAACAGGGAAATCGGAACTGGCCTATCCCAGGAGATCCGTACCGATGCCAGCCAACTTCCATCGCGCGTTAGCGGTCGCAGGTTGCCCATCATTTGCTGTGCCATGTTGGCGGGAATCGGCGGCGCAATCGCCTGTCCCGGCGAGGGCACGAGCGCCGCATATGCCACTGCAGGACCGTTGCCCCGGAGTCCCTTTTCGTACTGTGCCGTGATCATATAGTCGAAATCGAGTGGGTTCTCCGCTTGTCCCGTCGTCGAGAAGCGCAGTGGATATGCCGTTCCGAAACCAAGGGCAAGGCAATTGAAACAATCGATCGCCGCCGCCATATAGGTCGAACTGAGCGGGGACACCTGCGATGTGCCGCCGGGCCCGGACATCTGGTCGCCGGAAGAGTTTTCCGGCGGCGGCATCGGCTTACTGATTTTCTTGGCGGCCTGAGTCGCTGGCGGCAGGGGTGCGACTGTGCGCAGATCGTCCAAGAGCATCGCATTCAGATCCTTGAGCAACTGGTTCGGAACGGGCGCGCTCCATGGCGGAGCCGCGACTCCGGATTCGATGGCCGGAGCCCAGCCGATGGGAGGGGCGCCTCGCTCTAGTCGTTGTTTTGCCGCAGAGATCGCATCCGTGAACGCTCCGAATATGCCTTGGTCCACGCCGTGCCGTCCTATTCCCTGCCCCGCCCAATCGTCTTCCTTGACCGGCAAGCCGACAAACTCTACCTTCTGCCAGCCGTCGGCCACTGTAAGATCGTCGGAACGGACGCCCGCGATGTTGTTGACCACCACCCCGCTGGAGACGATAAGACCTTCCATAGAAGGTGCCGCTAATGTCACTACGATGTTGTTTCCCACAGAGATTGAGGCGATTGCTACGATGCTGTTGAGCCACGGACTGCCCACAAACGCGTAGACGACTCCTCCACTTCCGGAGACGTTCAATTCCACTGTGCTGTAGGAGGCCTTGAAATCCAGTAGTTGCGAATTGCCGAGCAGCCCGATCGTGGTCACCTCCGCGGCGATGGTTTTCGGCCCGCGCAGTTTCTTGTTCCGCCGCCAGACGATGAACGGTTCTGTGGGGAGTCCCAATTCGTTATTCAAGGTCCAGCGCAGCTGCAGCACCGATGGCAGCTGAATCCCCCCCGTCGTGGCGTCCAACATTCCGAGCCGCCGCGCGACCACCGGCCAATTCAACAACGCTCCTTCGGCCTGGAATTTGGTTATGTCGACAATGAACGCCATCAGTCCTCTTCCTCCCATGGCGCGCGATTGAGTTGTGCGTTGATCACGGTGAACAATTGATCGGCAGCGGTTGGGCCGTCGAGATAGGGCTCCTTCTGTGCGACCAGCCGCAGGGCAAGCCGCAAGGTCTTGCCGCGCGAGTTCGGCTTTAAGGTGACGAGCGCACGTTGTCCACCAGGCGCTTGGATC
>WBZP01001343.1_pt1 | contig 21229 bp, 25 predicted proteins | sample 5204301 | NCBI WGS metagenome assembly WBZP01 (sample SAMN12412401, study PRJNA552823) | activated sludge metagenome | isolation source: activated sludge from nitrification reactor of wastewater treatment plant... | place: USA: Pennsylvania | collected 2017
GACACGCTGCGCGGCGAGTGCTTCGCCATCGGCGAACGCACCCCGCTGGCGCTGCTCGACGCGCCGGCTTCGGGCCGCATGGCGGTTGGCGAAGCGCTCACCAATCTGGCGGCAGCCGACGTCGGCGATATCGGCCGGATCAAGCTGTCCGCCAACTGGATGGCTGCCGCCGGTCACGGTCATGAGGACGCGGCGCTGTTCGATACCGTGCGCGCGATCGGCCTCGAATTCTGCCCGGTGCTCGGTGTGTCGATCCCGGTAGGCAAAGACTCCCTGTCGATGCGCACGGCATGGAGCGATGGCGCCACAGGGAAACAGGTGATCGCGCCTCTGTCGCTGATCGTCACCGCTTTCGCCGCGGTGGGGGACGTGCGGCGTACCCTGACGCCGCAACTGCGGCCGGATGCCGAGGTGGGTGAAACCGAACTGGTCCTGATCGATCTTGGCGCGGGGCGCAACCGCCTCGGCGGCTCGGCCCTGGCCCAGGTGCATGGCGTCAGCGGCGATCTGGCGCCGGATGCCGATCCGGCGTCCCTCAAGGCGTTTTTCGGTGCGATCCAGGCCCTGAACCGCGACGGCAGGCTGCTGGCCTATCACGACCGCTCCGACGGCGGACTGTGGGCCACCGTGTGCGAGATGAGCTTTGCCTCGCATATCGGCGTGTCGCTCAATCTTGACGGGCTTTGCTACGACCCGTTGATGAATGATGTGGACGGCATCGAGCGTTTCCCGCAAATGATCGACGGTCGGCTGCGGGATCGGTTGATCGCCGCGCTGTTCAACGAGGAACTCGGCGCCGTGCTGCAGATTCGCCGGGCCGATCGCGGCATCGTCATGCAGACCCTGCGCGATGCCGGTCTGGGTCCTTGCAGCCATATCATCGGCAACACCAATGCGGCGGACGAGGTTCGCGTCTGGCGCAACGCCAAGCTGGCATTTTCTGCGCGGCGCGTCGACTTGCAGCGGACGTGGAGCGAGGTCAGCTTTCAGATTGCCCGGCTGCGCGACGACCCCGTCTGCGCGCAGGAGGAGTTCGATGGTTTGCTCGATACGGCCGATCCGGGCCTGTCGATGACAGTCGTCCAATCCGGCGCGAGGGGGGCGGCGGCGCGAACCGGGCCGGCGATCCTCGGCCAACGGCCCAGGATTGCGATCCTGCGCGAGCAGGGCGTCAACGGCCAGGTCGAAATGGCCGCCGCGTTCGAGCGCGCCGGTTTCGCGCCCTACGATGTGCACATGTCCGACCTGCAGGCCGCCCGGGTGCACCTGGCCGACTTCAAGGGATTCGCCGCCTGCGGCGGTTTTTCCTATGGCGACGTGCTTGGAGCCGGGCAGGGCTGGGCCAGGTCGATCTTGTTCAACGAACGCCTGCGCGATGAGTTCAGCGCGTTTTTCGGTCGCGCCGACAGCTTTGCCCTCGGCGTTTGCAATGGTTGCCAGATGATGGCGCACCTGGCCCCGATCATTCCCGGAGCAGGGAACTGGCCGACCTTCCAGCGCAACCGCAGCGAACAATTCGAGGCACGCGTCGTGATGGCCGAAATCCCTCCATCGCCGTCGATCTTCCTCGCCGGCATGGCCGGGTCAAGACTGCCGATTGTGGTAAGCCACGGCGAGGGCCGGGCCGAGTTCGCGGCTGGTCGGCAGGCCTCGGCGTTGGTCGCGCTGCGCTACATCGACAACCGGGGAGCCGTGGCCAACCGCTACCCGTTCAATCCCAACGGCTCGCCTGAAGGATTGGCCGGCGTGACGACCGCCGACGGCCGTTTCACGATTCTGATGCCGCACCCCGAGCGCACCTTCCGCAGCGTGCAGATGTCATGGCGAGCGCCGGGACTGGGAGAAGACGCGCCCTGGCTGGAGATGTTCCACGGCGCACGGCGCTGGCTTGACTAGGCAGACATCGGTCAGATGCGTCGGAGTACGCATCAGGGAATCGGGCGATGAATGCCGCAGAAAGCAAAAAAGGGAGCCGCGGCTCCCTTTTTGTAGTGATTCTGGCGCCTGCTATTCGACCTTGGCCTTGGCGCGCAGATCTTCGACGTGCTTCTGTACCATGCGCTGCGTGAGTTGCTGCACGATCTGCGGTTTGGCTTCGTCCAGCGGGGGCAGCTTCAGCTCGCGGGTATCCTCGAGCTGGATCACATGCCAGCCGAAGTCGGTCTTCACCGGAGTCTGGGTGACCTGGCCCTTTTCCAGCTTGGTCATGGCGGCCGAGAAGAGGGGGACGAATGACGCCGGGTTGGCCCAGCCGAGCTCGCCGCCGCGCTCCTTGGATCCGGGATCCTTGGATTCCTTGGCCAGATCTTCGAACTTTTCGCCCTTCTTCAGCTTTTCGATGATCGCCTTGGCGTCGTCTTCGGTCGCGACCAGGATGTGGCGCGCCTTGTACTCCTTGTTGCCCAGCTTCGCCTTGATCGCCTCGTATTCATTCTTGATCTGATCGTCGGTGATGGGATGGGTGCGCACGTAATCGTTGAGGTAGGCGCCAATCAGCACGCCTTGCCGGGCAAGTTCGACCTGGCCCTGAACCTCGGGTTTCTTGTCGAAACCCCTCTTGACCGATTCCTGCGTCAGGACTTCCCGGCGCACCAGCTCTTCCATAACGGCCTTGCGCAGTTCGGGCGAGTCGGGCTTGCCCTGCGCCTCTTGGCCGGCTATCAGCGCATCGGCGCGAATTTTGGGAATCGCCCTGCCATTGACGGTGGCGAAGGTCGAGGATTCCGCCTTTTCTTTCTTCTGGGCGAAGGCGGGAGCTGCGCTTACGGAAACGGCGAAGGCGAGCAGGATGGCGGGACGGAGCATGCGGTTCATCTGGGTTCCTGAGTGTGTTGGGGGTCGGATCGGTGTTCGTCGGGCGATTTCGCGGTAATGCTGAGCGCGTGAATTTCCCGCTTCATCAGCGGGCCGAGCGCATCATACACCAAGCGGTGTCTTTCCATTGTCCTGCACGCGGCGAAGCGCGGGGAGACGATCGTGAGGCGGAAATGCCCGCCGCCGTCGCGTGCGCCGGCGTGGCCGGCATGCTGCGCCGAGTCGTCGGCGATGTCGATGGCAACGGGGTCGAGCGTCGCCAGCCTGGCGCGCATGGCGTCGACCACGCTCATGACTTGGGGAGTACCTGGCGGAACGGGCGTACCGTGACGCTGCCAAAGACTCCGGCAGTTACATAAGGATCTGCGGCGGCCCAGACCTGCGCCGCCGCCAGGGAGTCGAACTCGGCGACGATCAGGCTGCCGGAAAAACCTGCCGGTCCGGGATCCGGACTATCGATCGCCGGGAAGGGACCGGCCAGAACCATGCGGCCGGCGGCTTCCAGCTCATTCAGACGCGCCAGGTGGGCCGGGCGGCTGGCGAGGCGCTGGTCAAGACTGTTCGGGACGTCTTCGCCGACGATTGCATACAGCATTATCGCTTCTCCAAAGGTCCGCACTGAAGGAAGCCGCCACAAGGATTGGAGCGACGCGCATCAGCCTCATCCGTTTCCCTGGGACGGGGGTGGCGGCGAGGGTTGTTCCTTGTCGTCAGGCAGGTACTTGGCCAGCACCATGCCCTGCACGACGATGAACACGAGCATCAGTCCCATGCCGCCAAATAGCTTGAAGCTGACCCAGGTGTCGGTGCTGTAGTTGAACGCCACCAACAGGTTGACCGCACCCATCAGCAGGAAAAATCCTGTCCAGGCGAAATTGAGCTGTCTCCATACGGCTTCCGGCAATTCCATCTGTTGATTCAACATGGCGCGAATCAGGTTCTTGCGGAAAAACCGGGCCGAGCCGAACAGCGTCACGGCGAACAGCCAGTAGAGGACTGTCGGCTTCCACTTGATGAAGGTCTCGTCATGCAGGATAAGCGTCGCGCCGCCGAAAACCACGACCAGCGCCAGGCTGATCCACAACATGGTGTCGACCTTGCCATGGCGATGCCAGACCCAGCCGATCTGCGCCGCCGTGGCGGCAATCACCACTCCGGTGGCGATGTAGATGTCGAACACCTTGAACGCGACGAAGAAAAGGATGATCGGGAACAGGTCGAAGAGGAATTTCATGGGGGAATTGTAGCGCTTGCGGCGATTTGGCGAAGTCGATCGCGGCACGTCGATGGAATTGGGCAAACTTGCGCGTCCCGGTTTGGCACGCCAAGTCGAACTGTTTGGAGTTCCACGGGCGGGTGTTCATGAACCCCGGCGGGCGCTGTCTATAATCGGGCGCTTGGGGATTCGGATCAAGCGGCGCGCGATGAAATTCCGGAAGATGCGATGCGGGTGATCGTGCTTGGCGCCGGCGTGGTCGGGGTGACCAGCGCCTGGTATCTTGCGGCGGACGGCCACGAGGTCACGGTTATCGAGCGCCAGCCGGCCCCCGCGCTGGAGACCAGTTTCGCCAATGGCGGCCAGATCTCGGTCAGCCACGCCGAACCCTGGGCCAACCCGCGCGCCCCGTTGCGGGCGCTGCGATGGCTCGGTCGCGAAGATGCCCCGCTGTTGTGGCGGCTGCGCGTGGATCCGGCGCAGTGGATCTGGGGCTTGCGCTTTCTGCGTGAATGCACGGCGCCGCGGGTACGCGCCAATATCGGCGCCATTGTGCGGCTCGGTCTCGCCAGTCGCGCCGCATTACAGGCTTTGCGTGCGGAACTGGCGCTGGAGTACGATCATCTGGAACGCGGCATCCTGCATTTCTACACCGATCCGCGTGAGTTCGAGAATGCGCTGCCGCAGGCGGCGCTGATGCGCGAATTTGGCTGCGAGCGGGTGCCCAAGACCGCCGCCGAGTGCCTCGCTGTCGAGCCGGCGCTGTCGGGTTCGCTGGTGCCGGTGGTGGGCGGCACCTATACGGCCGCTGACGAGTCGGGCGACGCAAGGAAGTTCACGGCAGGGTTGGCGCAACATGCGGCCGCGCGGGGCGTGCGCTTCCGCTTCGCCGAATCCATTACGGCGCTGTTGCGCGAGGGCGATCGCCTGGCGGGCGTGCGCCTTGCCTCGGGCGAACAGGTTGGCGCCGACCTTACGGTGCTGGCGCTGGGCAGCTACTCGTCGGCGCTGCTTCGGCCATTGGGCGTGCGCCTGCCGGTGTACCCGGCCAAGGGCTATTCGGCCACGCTGGAACTGCCTCCGGGAGCGCTGGCGCCGTGGGTCAGTTTGACCGACGACGGCCAGAAGATCGTGATCTCGCGCCTCGGAAACTCCCTGCGCGTGGCCGGTACGGCGGAGTTCAGTGGCTACGACACTTCGCTTAACGCGGTGCGCTGCGATGCTCTGCTACGCCGCATCCGCGAATTGTTTCCGGGTCTGGCCACGGTCGGCAAGATTGATTACTGGGCCGGCCTGCGGCCCGCGACGCCGGGCAACGTGCCGTTGATCGGCGAAATCGGGCATGCCGGCCTGGCCGGGCTGTGGCTAAACACGGGCCACGGCACGCTGGGGTGGACCCTGGCCTGCGGGTCGGCGCGACTGCTGGCGGATCTTGTCGGCGGACGCGATCCGGGCCTGGATCCGACACCCTACCGCTGGCGCGGGCGGCGCACCAAAGACTGAGGGCGGACCACTGGCGGCGCTGCGCCGGACCTTCTGTGCCGGCGAGCGCCCTCGGCATCCGTCCTCGGGTCAGTGCAGGTGACGGGGCGCGCTCTCGGCCTGCTCTTCCGGAAGTTCCGCGTGCACGGGTTCGCCTTCCGGATTGGGGTAGAGCGGGGCGCCGCAGTCGTCGCAGAATTCCAGCGGAAACCGCTGATCCAGCATCAGCACGTTGGCGATGCCGGCCTCGCGCAGCGCCGCTTCGATCTGCGTCGGCGCATCGTTGTTGTCATCTTCGTGTTCGAGTAGCGGCCAAACCACGCCATGCACCACGTCACTGGCGCCGCGTTGCGTGAAGCCGATGCGAAATTCCTCCAACTGGCGATCGTGGAAGGGCGCCACCACCGCACGCAGTTCGGTAGCCGGCTGATTGAGCACGGTCTGCAGGAAGGCGACGGCCGATCTCAGCGACCAGGGTCGCGACGCGCGGTCGGCATCGCGTACCGCGGCATGGTAGGCCAGTACCGGCAGGAACTCCAGGGCGCAGGCGGGCAACAGGGAACGCAGCGCATCGCCGCCCTGCGAAGCCCATTGGCGGAAGCTTTCCGCCGGATCGCCGTCGTCTTCCTGCCAGCGGAACATGGCCGCGCCGCGCTGCGCGGCGACTGCGCCCAGCACGTAGCGGGTGTCGGAGAGGAAACTCATGGTTTCGGAAAGCTGGGCCGCGTCGACCTTAAGGTTGCGGCCGTGGAGCGCAGCCTTGGCCAGCTTTTCCGCCAATTGGGCGGTGTCGACGTAGTTTTGCGGCAACTGGTCCGGACTGTACAGGATGTCCGCCAGGCCGAGACGGGTGTCGCCAGCCAGGACATGCGCCTGCAGGTGGACCCGTACGGCATCGAGTTGCGTTGCCGGAATGTTGCCCGACGGAATCTGGAAGCGCGACCAGGCCAGCAGCGGCGCGGCGATCAGCACCACGTCAAGCCCGCCGTGGGCCTCGGCGCGGCGCGTTTCGGCACAGGATTCGATCATGTCGGCCAGTTCGTCATAGGCGCGCGAACCGCCGCTATAGAGGTGGTCGAGCACCGCCACCAGGGTTTCCTCGGCTTTGTCGGCCAGCAAGCTGTCGATGTGGGCGGCCAGACGGGCTTCCCAGTAGGCATCCTCGATCCGGTTCGATGACTGGCTGAGGCGCGTCGCGAGACGGGTCAGGAGTTCGGAATCCGGGGTCTGGCGAGCGCGGCGCGGAAGGCGGTTGCGTTTCATGGCGGGGAGAAGGCCGAAGGGCGGGCCGGCGGAACCAGGGAACCGCGATTCTACCAGTTGGCGTGCGGTGGGGCTGGCCGCCACAAGCTGATAAAATTCACCTGTTCTTTTGCCGACGGTGGTATCCAATGTTCTCGCGATTGATGCCCAGAGAGGCCAAGTTCTTCGATCTGTTCGATGCCCATGCCGACCTGATCGTCAAGGGCGCATTGCGACTGGTGGACTTGGTGGACGATCTGGAGAAGGAGCCGGAGGTGCTGGCCCGGCATGTGCAGGTCATCGACGAGATCGAGACCGCGGCCGACAAGATCACCCACGAAACCATCGCCCTGCTTCACACCTCGTTCAACACGCCGCTCGACCGCGACGAGATTCATCAGTTGATCATGCGCATGGACGATATCCTCGATCTGATCCAGGATTTTGCCGAGGCGATGTACCTCTATGACATTCGCCAGTTGACGCCCGAAGCGCGGCAGCTCTCGGACATCGTCGCGGCGAGTTGCGAGCGGGTCAGATCCGCCGTGATCCTGCTGCACAAGATGGACAACGCGCCGGCAATGTTGAAGCTGTGTCGCGAAATCGACCAGCTCGAATCCGATGCCGACCGCGTCATGCGCACCGGCGTGACCAAGCTGTTCCGCGAAGAAGTCGAGGTTCGCCTGTTGATCAAGATGAAGGGGCTCTACGAATTGCTTGAGTCGGTGACCGATCGCTGCGAGGACGTCGCCAACATCATCGAGGGCATCATCCTCGAGAACTCCTGAAGGGCCGTCATGCAAGCGGTCGAGATGAGCCTGACGGTGATTGTGGTGCTGGTGATGCTGGCCCTGGCCTTCGACTTCATGAACGGCTTTCACGACGCGGCCAATTCGATCGCCACTGTCGTTTCCACCGGAGTGTTGAAACCCCACCAGGCCGTCGCCTGGGCAGCCTTTTTCAACGTCCTGGCCGTTCTGGTGTTTCATTTGAAAGTGGCCAGCACCATCGGCAAAGGCACTATCGATCCGGCCATCGTCGACCAGTACGTGGTTTTTGGCGCGCTCATCGGTGCGATCGCCTGGAACATCATTACCTGGTACTACGGCATACCGTCCAGCTCATCACACGCGCTGATCGGCGGGCTGGCGGGTGCGGCGATGGCCAAGGCTGGTGCCGGTTCCCTGGTTTGGGCCGGGATCGGCAAGGTGGTGGCATTCATCGTGGTCGCGCCGTTGCTCGGCTTTGTCCTCGGCGGCAGCTTGATGGTCGTTGTCGCCTGGCTGGCGAATCGAACCACGCCGCGCAAGGTCGACAAGATCTTTCGCCGGCTGCAATTGATCTCGGCCGCCTGCTACAGCCTCGGCCACGGCGGCAACGACGCGCAAAAGACGATCGGCATCATCTGGATGTTGCTGATTGCCGCTGGAATTTCGAAGACCGGCGAGTCGGTGCCAGCCTGGGTGGTGTTCTCCTGCTATACCGCGATGGGCCTGGGCACCATGTTCGGTGGCTGGCGCATTGTCAAGACCATGGGCCAGCGCATCACCAAGTTGCGGCCGGTAGGCGGCTTCTGCGCCGAATCCGGAGGTGCGATCACCTTGTTCATGGCCACGGGCCTGGGTATTCCGGTGTCTACGACGCATACGATCACAGGCGCCATTGTGGGTGTCGGAACCTCCAAGGGACCCAGCAACGTGCGCTGGGGGGTGGCGGGCGGCATCGTCTGGGCATGGATTCTGACCATTCCGGCCAGCGCCCTGATCGCGGCCGCTGCCTGGTGGATCGGTCGGCTGGTGCTGTGAGTCCCGCACGAACCTGCGGCGACGCCATCGTCCGCTGCGGCTGAGCTCAGTCATCAAATGAACGAGCGCGTTGCTCCCGGTCCCGCCGCGTTCGGCCTCATGGTGCTGCTCTGTGCCGTCTGGGGTCTGCAGCAGGTGGCGATAAAGCTTGCCAGCGCCGAGATCAGTCCCATCCTGCAGGCCGGCCTGCGGTCCGCCCTCGGCGCCTTGCTGGTTTACGCGTGGGCGCGCTGGCGCGGCATTGGGTTGTTTGCCCATGACCGGTCGCTGCGTCCGGGCTTGCTGGCCGGTCTGCTGTTCGGTTTGGAATTCGTCTTCATCTTTGTCGGCGTCGAACGCACCACCGTCTCGCGCATGGTGGTGTTCCTCTATACGGCGCCATGCTTTACGGTGTTGGGACTGCATTTCTTCGTCGCCGGCGAACGCATGGCCTGGCGCCAATGGGTGGGAGTGCTGATGGCCTTTGCCGGACTGGTGCTGGCGTTTATTGACAAGGCATCGGGCGGCAGTCTGGCGGGGGACGCCTTTGGCGTGCTGGCCGCCCTGTTTTGGGCGGCCACGACGGTGGTGATCCGTGCCACTCCGCTGGCCCAGGTGACCGCGACCAAAGTCCTGCTGTATCAGCTTGGCGTATCCGCCCTGGTGATGTTTCCGCTGTCCTGGTTGGTCGGCGAACGCGGCATCGCCAGCTTGTCGGCGCCGACCCTGTGGGCCCTCGCATATCAGATCGTGGTCGTTGCCTTCCTCAGCTATCTGGCATGGTTCTGGCTGCTGACGAGGTACCTGGCGGGACGGCTGCTGGTGTTCTCCTTCCTGACGCCCTTGTTCGGCGTGCTGTTCGGCATGGTGCTGATGGGTGACCGGCCCAGCGTACATTTCTTTGTCGCCGCGGAGATGGTGGTGATCGGCATCGTTCTGGTCAATCTTCCCGCGCGCAAATGAGCCGGACACAGGCATTTTCCCTTGGCGCGCGCGCGGTCATGCCACTCCTGCTGGGGGTGGCGCCGTTTGGCGTGATCTATGGCGTGGTGGCACTGCAAAGCGGCATCCCGGCGCTGGCGGCGATCGCGATGTCGTCGATCGTCTTCGCCGGCTCCGCCCAGTTTCTGCTGGCGCAACTGGTTGGCAGTGGCGCCCCCTGGCTGCTGGCCACCGGCGCGGTCGGTCTGGTCAACCTGCGGCACGCCCTTTACAGCGCCTCGGTGGCGCCCCTCCTGGCGCGCCTGCCACGCCGCTGGAAAATCCTTTTGTCCTACCTGCTGACGGATGAGGCCTATGCCGCAGCGATACCGCACCTGTTGCCGGGCGCACCGGAAGCGCGCTCGCTACAGGGGCACTGGATTCTTTTCGGCTCGGGCCTTGGCTTGTGGGCTGCATGGCAGTTGTCGACCTTGGCCGGTGTGCTGATCGGTGCGCAACTGCCTGCGAATCTCGGCCTGGACTTTGCTCTGCCATTGACCTTCATCGCCATTGTGGTGCCGATGATCGATAGCCGACCGCGCTTCATCGCCGCTGTCGTCGCCGGGGCCAGCGCGGTTGCACTGGCCGCGCTGCCCTACAAGCTCGGCTTGTTCCTCGCGGCGCTGGCCAGCCTGCTGGCCGGAGTGGTCGTGTCGAGGTGGACCAAATGAACATCTGGTGGCTGATGTTGGCCTGCGGACTGGTCACGTTCGGCATCCGCTATTCATTCATCGCCGCGGAGGGACACTTTCAGCCGCCGCCATGGTTTCGGCGCTTGTTGCCGTTTGTGCCGATCGCCGCGCTGACCGCATTGACGGTGCCAGAATTGCTGTTGATCCATGGCGACCTGATTCTCGGCGGCGGCAATCCCCGGCTGTGGGCGGGTCTGGTGGCGATCGTCGTTGCCGCAATCTGGCGCAACACGCTGCTGACCATCGGCTGCGGTTTTCTGGCGCTGTTCCTGATTCAGCGCTGGTGAGCCATTTCCCCAGAGGACAACGGCGGCGGAGCCCCAAAAGAATGTCGTCGCGTTCCGGCTCGCTTCGTTGCCATGGCGCGGCAGCGTAGCGAGCGGGCCTGTTGCTCAGTCGCTCAGAAGCAGGAAGACTGTCGGGCGCTTGTCGACATCCGGCGGCAGGGCCGCCTTCCAGTCCGCGACGCGCCGCGTGCTGATTTGTTCGCTGGCCAGCGTCAGGTCGGTCGCCAGACAAAGTCGGGATTGCGGTCGGCAGGCCAGCAGCAGCGCCGCGAAAAGCGCGCGGTTCCGGTACGGTGTTTCGATGAAGATCTGCGTCTGCCGCCGGCGGGCGGATTCCGTTTCCAATTCCGCGATGCGATGACTTCGTTCAGGCTCTCGCGCCGGTAGATAGCCGTGAAAGGCGAAGCGCTGGCCGTCCAGACCCGAGGCCATCAGTGCCAGCAGCAGCGAGGACGGACCTACCACCGGCTTGACCCCGATGCCGGATTCGTGGGCGCGGCGCACCAGCAGGGCGCCCGGATCGGCTACTGCCGGACAGCCCGCCTCCGACATCAGGCCCAGGTCGTGACCGGCATGCAGAGGTGCCAGCAGACGCTCAATGTCAGTGGCCGTGGCCGTTTTTGGCAGTTGTTCGATGGCCAGCTCGCGCAGGGCCAGAGGATGACCGATGCGCTTCAGTTCGCCACGCGCGGTCCTGGCGTTTTCGACCACAAAGTGGGTCAGCCGGCAGGCGGCCTCGCGGCTGGCCACCGGCAGATAGGAATTCCACGGCGTGTCGCCAAGGGCGACGGGCAACAGCCAGAGTACGCCGGACATGGGCTCTCGGTTCAGGGCAGGGGCAAACCTTCGGCGCGCAGCATGTCGCAGAGCGCGATCAGCGGCAGCCCGATCAGCGCGTTCGGATCATCCCCGCGAAGGTAGGAAAGCAGAGCAATGCCCAAGCCCTCGGACTTGGCGCTGCCGGCGCAATCGAGCGCATCCTCCTGGTCCAGATAGGATTCGATTTCGCCATCCGTCAGATTGCGAAAGCCCACATGAGTAGCGATGCAACGCACTTGCGCACGGTTGGCTGCGCTGTTTAGAAGGCACAGGCCGGAATGAAAGACTACCTCCTGGCCTCGCATCAGGCGCAATTGCGCCACGGCGTGCTCGCGTTTGCCAGGTTTGCCAAAACGTTCGCTGCCGGCACAGGCGACTTGGTCGGCGCCGATGACCAGCGCGTCGGGATAGCGTCCTGCGACGGCTCGCGCCTTGGCTTCAGCCAGACGCCCGGCGGTCGCGGCAGGACTTTCCCCAGGCTGGGCCGCCTCGTCGACATCCGGTGCGACCGATTCAAAGGGGATCCGCAGGCGAGCCAACAGTTCGCGGCGGAAGGGCGAACTGGAGGCAAGAACGACCAAGCGAGCCATGTTTCAACTTGATAAGGCAGGGGCGCGCATGATAGCATCTGCCGTTTGTCGCGCGAGCGAGCGTGTCCGCAGGGAGTATCGCCACGGTCATCGACTGTCTTGAGTTTGCGCGCGGTGGTGGGGTGCTGCAGCGAAGCTTCGGCCTGGATGAAATGCCCCGCTTGGCGAGCCATTTGGCCGCGGCGGGCGGTTGCTTGTCGGTTCGGCTTGAAGGCTGGCGGGACGGCGAAGGCAAGTCGTGGTTACGAGTGGACATTGTTGGTGAGCCGGTGTTGTGTTGCCAGCGTTGTCTTGGAGCAGTGAAATTCCCGCTCAACATCCAGAGCCGGCTGCAATTGATAGGGCCGGGCGAGGATTGGCCGGATGGCGAATTGCAGGATGACGACGCCGATGCGATTCGCGCCGACAAGGCGATGGATGTACTGGCGCTGATTGAGGATGAGGTACTGCTGGCGCTGCCGATTGCCCCGCGACACGAGCGGTGCCACGCACCGCTGGCGAACACCGTGGAACATGAATCGTCGCCCTTTGCGGCGCTGGGCGCCTTGAAGAAGCATTGAAGACGAAGCGAAGCAAACTTACAGAGACGGCTCGACCGCGCCTGCGCGCGTTGCGCCGAAACTAAACAAGGAGTAGCGAAATGGCTGTGCAGCAGAACAAGAAATCTCCGTCCAAACGCGGCATGCATCGAGCGCATGATTTCCTCACCAAGCCGCCGCTGGCCATCGAGCCTACAACCGGCGAGGTTCATTTGCGCCACCATATTTCGCCGTCCGGTGTCTATCGGGGCAAAAAGCTGGTAAAGGCCAAGGGCGAATAATTCGCAGCAAAGAAGCCGGCCGGACGCGTGTTGCGCGTCCGGCCGTTTTTTGCAAAAAGAGCCCCGGAAGATCATCAAGCGATGGCGATCACCCTCGCAGTGGATTGCATGGGCGGCGACCACGGTCCGTCGGTAACGCTGCCCGCGGTAGTTCAATTCCTGCGCCATGACCCCGATTGCGCGGCCATTCTCGTGGGTCGCGAAGAAGCCTTGCGTCCGCTGACGGAGCCGCACACCTCCGAGTTTGGCGAGCGCCTGTCGATCCGCCATGCCTCGGAAGTCGTCGGCATGGACGAGGCCGTGGCCAGTGCCCTGCGCGGAAAGAAGGATTCCTCGATGCGGGTGGCGGTCGATCTGGTCAAGGAAGGTGCGGCGAACGCCGCAATTTCCGCGGGCAACACCGGCGCCCTGATGGCCGTATCGCGATTCGTCCTGAAGACCCTGCCTGGCATCGACCGTCCGGCGATCTGTTCGGTCCTGCCGACTCAGCGCGGAAGCACCTACGTACTCGATCTCGGCGCCAATGTCGATTGCAGCCCCGAGCACTTGCTGCAGTTTGGCGTGATGGGCTCGTTGCTGGTTTCGGCGCTGGAGCACAAGGAGCGGCCCACGGTCGGTTTGTTGAATATTGGCGAGGAGGCCTTGAAGGGCAATGACGCGGTGCGCCGCGCCGCGGAGCTGCTGCGTGCGACCGATCTCAATTTCATCGGCAACGTCGAGGGCAATGACATATTCAAGGGCACGGCGGATGTCGTGGTCTGCGATGGATTTGTCGGCAACGTAACGCTGAAGGCTGCCGAAGGGCTGGCGCACATGATCAGCGGGGCGCTCAAGGAGGAGTTTTCGCGGAGTTTCTATACTAAACTGGCCGCCCTGCTGGCCATGCCGGTCCTGAAATCCTTTCGCCAACGGTTTGATCCCCGTCGCTACAACGGAGCGAGCCTGCTGGGGCTAAAGGGCATCGTGGTGAAGAGCCACGGCTCGGCCGATCAACTGGCTTTTCGCTATGCATTGGAAAGGGCGGCCGAGGAGGCCCGGCAGCGCCTGCCGGATGCGATCGCCGCGCGCATGGCCGGCGTGCAGCCGGCTTCGACTGTCTGCGTTTGACGGAGGCCAAGGAGTGATCCACACACGAATCAGCGGCACAGGCAGCTACCTGCCCGGCGAGCCGGTCAGCAATTCGGCCCTGATCGCTGCCCACGGACTGGAATCCACGGAAGATTGGATCGTTGAACGCACCGGCATACGCAGCCGTCATCTAGCGGGGCCCGGCGTCACCAGCAGTGATCTTGCGCTGGAGGCCAGCCGGCGCGCGTTGCTGGCGGCGGGACGCAAGCCCGAGGATATCGATCTGATCATTGTCGCCACGTCGACGCCCGATTACGTGTTTCCCAGCGCCGCGGCGCTGCTGCAGGACAAACTCGGCATCACCAACGGCGCGCCGGCCTTCGACGTGCAGGCGGTGTGCAGCGGATTCGCCTATGCGATGACGATCGCCGAGAAGTTCATCCGTTCCGCCTCGCACAAGTGCGCCCTGGTGGTCGGCGCCGAGGTTTTTTCGCACATCCTCGACTGGAAGGATCGCGGCACCTGCGTGCTGTTTGGCGATGGTGCGGGCGCCGTCGTGCTCGAGGCGGCCGACCAACCGGGGCTGCTCGCCAGCGCAATCCATGCCGACGGCCGTCATCACGACATTCTTTCCGTGCCGGGCCAAGTGTGCGGCGGAGCGGTCGTCGGTGATCCTTTCCTGCGCATGGATGGACAGGCGGTGTTCAAGTTCGCCGTCAGGGTTCTGGCGGATGTCGCGCATGAAGTGCTGGCGGCGGCGGACATGAGCATCGAACAGGTGGACTGGCTGATTCCGCATCAGGCCAATGTGCGCATCCTTCAGGCCACCGCGAAGCGGCTCAATCTGCCGCCGGAAAAATGCATCATTGCCGTGGAACATCACGGCAATACCTCGGCCGCGTCGATTCCGCTGGCGCTGGACGAGGCGGTGCGCGCCGGTCGCGTTCAGCGCGGCCAGCATCTGCTGCTGGAGGGTGTCGGCGGCGGCTTTACCTGGGGCGCGGCCCTGCTCAGGTTTTGAAAACGGGAGAATCAAGTATGAAATTTGCCATCGTATTTCCCGGTCAGGGTTCGCAGTCACTCGGCATGATGGCCGCTTACGGCGACGGTGCAGTGATCCGCGCAACCTTCGACGAGGCATCGACCGCGCTGGGCCGTGATTTGTGGCGGCTGGTTAGCGAAGGGCCGGCGGAGGCCCTGAACCAGACCGTCAATACCCAGCCCCTGATGCTTGCCGCGGGAATTGCCGCGTACCGCCTGTGGCTCGAAAAGGGCGGCGTGCCACCCGCGCTTTTCGCCGGTCACAGTCTTGGGCAGTATTCAGCGCTGGTGGCTGCCGGCGTATTGCAGTTCAAGGATGCAGTGCCGCTCGTGGAACTGCGCGCCAAGGCGATGCAGGCGGCCGTGCCCGAGGGCGAGGGGGCGATGGCAGTGATTCTGGGGCTTGATGCCGCGACCGTGATCGAGGCCTGCGTCGAGGCGGCCGAGGGGCAGGTGGTGCAGGCGGTCAATTTCAATGAACCGAAGCAGACGGTGGTTGCCGGTCACAAGGCGGCCGTGGAGCGTGCGGCGGCACTAATGAAAGCACGCGGCGCCAAGCGTGCCCTGATGCTTCCGGTTTCGGCACCGTTCCATTGCTCGCTGATGCAACCGGCGGCGGAGAAGCTGAAGGCGCGTTTGGCGGAACTGAACTTGTCAATGCCGCAGGTTCCCGTACTCAACAACGTCGACGTGGCGCTGGTTTCCGATCCGGACGCCATCAGGGATGCGCTGGTGCGTCAGGCCGCGTCCCCGGTGCGCTGGGTCGAGACCATGCAGGCGATGCATGCCGCCGGCGTGACGCAGGTGTTTGAGTGCGGCCCGGGCAAGGTCTTGTCGGCGTTGGTCAGTCGCTGTGTGCACGGACTGCACGGTGCCTCGATGCACGACCTGGCCGGCATGGATGCGGCGCTGGCGGCCGTAAGGCAAGGTTGATATGGACGATTTGACGGGCCTGATCGCACTGGTCACCGGGGCTTCTCGCGGCCTGGGCCGCGCCATCGCCATGGAACTCGGCGCGCGGGGCGCCACGGTGGTCGGCACGGCGACATCCCCGGCGGGTGCCGGCGACATCCAGCAGGCGCTCGACGCCGCCGGCGTCACCGGATTGGGGATTGCGGCGGACGTGACCAAGACAGCGGATTGCGAAGCGCTGATCGGCGCCATTGAAAAGCGGTTCGGTGCGGTTGCGGTCCTGGTGAACAACGCCGGCATCACCCGCGACAACCTCGCCATGCGCTTGAAGGATGACGAGTGGGATCTGGTCATAGAGACCAATTTGAAGGCGGTGTATCGTTTGTCCAAGCTGGTAATGCGCGGCATGATGAAGGCGCGCTTCGGGCGCATCATCAACATTACGTCGGTGGTGGGCCAGGCCGGCAATCCGGGCCAGGCGAATTACGCCGCGGCCAAGGCCGGCGTGGCCGGCATGAGCCGGGCTCTGGCGCAGGAACTCGGCAGCCGAAACATTACCGTGAACTGTGTTGCGCCGGGCTTCATCGATACCGACATGACGCGGGCGCTGCCGGACGCGCAGCGCGCAGCGCTGCTAAGCAGGATTCCGCTCGGTCGTCTCGGTCAACCCGAAGAGGTCGCCGCTACGGTGGCGTTTCTGGCGTCGAAGCGTGCCGGATACATCACCGGCACAACGCTGAATGTCAACGGCGGAATGTATATGGTTTGATCCGCTGACAAACTGGCGAGGGCGTCCGGCGTTTTGCTAAAATGGCGCAGTTTTAACCACCCGAAACAATTCAGGGAAGGAGTTTCCAGATGGACAACATCGAACAACGCGTCAAGAAGATCGTCGCCGAACAATTGGGCGTCAATGAAGCCGACATCAAGAACGAATCCAACTTTGTAGACGATCTCGGCGCCGATTCGCTCGACACCGTGGAACTGGTGATGGCGCTGGAGGAAGAGTTCGAGTGCGAGATTCCCGATGAGGACGCGGAGAAGATCACTACCGTTCAGCAGGCGATTGATTACGTCAACGCCAATGTCAAGAAGTAACCTGCGCCCTCATCCCATCTTTCGGAGTTAATCGTGTCGCGACGCCGCGTGGTCGTCACCGGTCTGGGACTTGTCTCACCGGTAGGCAATAGTGTTCCCGAAGCCTGGGACAACCTGATTGCCGGCAAGAGCGGCATCGGACCGATCACCCGCTTCGATGCAAGTGCTTTTTCGGCGCGCATCGCGGGAGAAGTCAGGGAATTCGACGTGGCCGCCTACTTGTCGGCGAAGGAAGCGCGCCGAATGGACACGTTCATCCACTACGGCATGGCGGCGGGCATCCAGGCGTTTCGCGATTCCGGTATTCAGGTCAGCCCGGAAAACGCCGATCGCATAGGCGTCAACATCGGCTCGGGCATTGGCGGCCTGCCGATGATCGAGGAGACGCACAGCGACTTCCTCGGCGGCGGCCCGCGCAAGATATCGCCGTTTTTCATTCCCGGCACCATCATCAACATGATCTCGGGCAATCTCTCGATCGCTCTGGGATTGAAAGGTCCGAATATCGCCGTGGTCACCGCCTGCACCACCGGCTTGCATGCAATCGGACTCAGTGGGCGCATGATCGAGTACGGCGACGCAGACGCGATCGTGTGCGGCGGGGCGGAAGCGACCGTTACGCCGCTGGCGGTTGGCGGCTTCGCGTCGGCCAAGGCCTTGTCTACCCGCAACGACGACCCGGCGACGGCGAGCCGGCCGTGGGACCGCGACCGCGATGGCTTCGTGCTCGGCGAAGGCGCGGGTGTCATGGTGCTGGAAGAGTACGAGCACGCCAGGGCGCGCGGGGCGAGGATTTACGCGGAACTTTCCGGCTTCGGCATGAGCGGCGACGCATTTCACATGACAGCGCCGGATACCGACGGGCCGCGGCGCAGCATGGTCAATGCTTTGAAGAATGCCGGTGTCAATCCCGACGAGGTGCAGTATGTCAACGCTCACGGCACGTCGACCCCGTTGGGCGACAAGAACGAGACCGACGCCATCAAGCTGGCTTTTGGCGTCGATGCCGCGAAAAAGCTGGTGGTGAATTCGACCAAGTCGATGACCGGTCATTTGCTCGGTGGCGCCGGCGGGCTCGAGTCCGTGGTCACCGCGCTCGCGGTCCATCATCAGCTTTCGCCACCAACCATCAATATCCTCAACCAGGATCCCGAGTGCGATCTGGACTATTGCGCCAATGCCGCCAGATCGATGACGATCGATGTCGCGCTGAACAACAATTTCGGCTTCGGCGGCACCAACGGCACTCTGGTGTTCAGGCGCATTGCATAGTCGCGCGGGGCGATGAAGGAGATCGCCCCTCTGGCGATTTCGGTCAAGCCCTCGCGCCACCTGTGGGTCATCCAGTCCGCTGCTCATCTCGCGGCCGCGGCGGCGGCCCTCGCGAGCGGCCTGCCGCCATGGCTGGCTGCCATTCTATTGCTGTTGGTGGGAGCTTCGCTGGCGCGCATGCGCCGAATGTCGCCGATCGAAAGGCTGCTGCTGCGCGGTGACGGTCAGCTTGAAACGGTCGGCACGGACGGCGCGGCAGGCATAGCCCGCGTGCATCCGCACACGCTGGTGTTGCCGTTTCTGGTGGTGCTTGTGTACCGGCAGGAAGGCCGTGTGCGATCCCTCGCCATGCTCGGCGACAGCTTGGCGGCGGAAGACTTCCGCCAGTTGCGGCTGTGGTTGCGCTGGCGCGCGATTGGGACGAATCCGGCCGACAAGCCGGCCAATCAGGTTTGACGCGGATGCAGTACGGTTTCCAGTGCGCGCGGCAAGGTGTCCGGGTAGTCGCTGCTGAAGTGGAGACCGCGGCTTTCGTGACGGCGCTGCGCGCTCTTGACGATCAAGTGGGCGGTCAGCACCAGATTGCGCAGTTCGATGAGATCGTTGCCGACCCGGTAGTTTGCGTAGTACTCGTCGATTTCCTTTTGCAGCAGGCGGATGCGGTGCAGGGCGCGTTCCAGGCGCTTGTTGGTGCGTACGATGCCGACATAGTCCCACATGAAGCGGCGCAGTTCGGCCCAGTTGTGTGAAATGACGATCTCCTCGTCGGCGTCGCGCACCCGGCTTTCATCCCAGAGTGGCAGATGGGGCAGGGGCTCGACCGTCGCGGCAAGGATGTCCTCGGCGGCGGACGCCGAGAACACCAGGCATTCCAGCAAGGAATTCGAGGCCAGGCGGTTGGCCCCGTGCAGCCCGGTAAAGGTGGTCTCGCCGAGAGCATAGAGCGCCGCCAGGTCGGTCCGCGCCGCCAGATCGGTGACTACCCCGCCGCAGGTGTAGTGCGCCGCCGGCACCACCGGTATCGGCTCCCGCGTCATGTCGATTCCCAGTTCATGACAGCGCGCCAGAATGGTCGGAAAATGATCCCTGAGGAAATCGGCCGGTTTGTGCGTCATGTCGAGGAACACGCAGTCGAGGCCGTGACGCTTCATTTCGAAGTCGATGGCGCGGGCGACGATGTCGCGCGGCGCGAGTTCGGCGCGAGGGTCATGGCTGGGCATGAAGCGCGTGCCGTCGGGCAGGCGCAACAAGCCGCCTTCACCGCGCAGGGCTTCCGAAATCAGGAAGGACTTGGCGTGCGGGTGGTACAGGCAGGTCGGATGGAACTGGATGAACTCCATGTTCGCCACCCGGCAGCCGGCGCGCCAGGCCATGGCCATGCCGTCTCCCGTGGCGGTGTCGGGATTCGTGGTGTAGAGATAGACCTTGCCGGCCCCGCCCGTGGCCAGCGCCGTGTGGCTGGCGCCCAGCGTCAGCACGCGATCGCGGACCGTGTCCAGCACATAGGCGCCGAGGCAGCGATTGCGGGGCAGGCCCAGCTTGGCCGCGGTGATCAGGTCTATCGCGATGTGGCGTTCCAGAATCGTTATGTTCGGGTGGCTTCTGATCTGTTCGGTCAATGTCAGCTGCACCGCGCTTCCGGTCGCATCCGCGGCGTGGATGATGCGGCGCTGGCCGTGGCCGCCTTCGCGCGTCAGGTGAAAGCCCAGCACCGAGTCGTCCGCGGTGAACGGCACTCCGCGCGCGATCAGCCAGTCGATCGCGGCGCGACCGTTTTCGACGACAAATCGGGTGGCGGTCGGGTCGCAGAGGCCGGCGCCCGCCGTAAATGTATCGGCGACATGCGCATCCACGCTGTCCGCCGGATCGAGTACCGCGGCGATGCCGCCCTGCGCCCAGGCCGAGGCCGAGTCCGCCAGCGTCTTCTTGGTCACCAGCACCACTTTGCGGGAATCGGCGAGCCTCAAGGCCAGCGACTGGCCCGCCAGACCGCTGCCGATGACGAGGACGTCGAAATTCTGAATCGCGGCCGAATTCATGGGGGAGGACTATATCACCGGGCGGATCGCGGAACTAATCGGACAGGCGCCGGTCACTGCCAGCAACGGCCGGGCTTGCAGGGGCCGGAGCTGAAGGGAATGTGGGCGGAGTGGCTTGTTATACTCGCTTGCGGTCAAGTTGGCAGCCGCGCATTTTGATCTGGCGAGAACACAAAGCTCATGGGAGATCGTGAAGCTGACCGGATACTGGTCGAGCGGGTGCAGGCGGGCGATAAGCAGGCTTTCGGCCTCCTGGTCGCCAAGTACCAGCGCAAACTCGCGCGTCTGGTGGCAAGAATGGTGCGTGATTCGGCTGAAGTGGAGGATATCGTTCAGGACAGTTTCATCCGCGCCTACCGCGCACTGCCGGGTTTTCGCAACGACAGCGCTTTCTACACCTGGCTGTACCGGATTGGAGTCAATACAGCGAAAAACTGGCTGATGACCCATGGCCGACGTGCCTCGGCAACTAGCGGTGTCGACGGCGAGGACGGGGACGGGGACGGACAAATCGCTCCCGAGCCGCTGCGCGACAGCGATACTCCCGAGCGCCTGTTGATGACGAAGCAGATCGGCCAGACTGTCAATGCGGCGATGGAAGCCTTGCCCGAGGACTTGCGCACGGCGATATCGCTGCGCGAGATCGAAGGTTTGTCGTATGAGGATATTGCGCGGGTGATGGACTGTCCGATCGGCACGGTGCGTTCGCGGATCTTCCGCGCGCGCGATGCGATATCGGCGAAACTGAGGCCCTTGCTCGACGCGGCCCCGGACAAGAGATGGTGAAGCTATGAAGACACGGATTTCCGCCTTGATCGATGGCGAACTGGAGGAGCACGAATGCGCGGAAACCTTGCGCGCGCTGCATCACAGTCCGGAGTTGCGCAGCCAGTGGTGCGATTGCCAGTTGATCGGCGCCGCGTTGCGTGGCGAGAGGGGATTGCACATCGATGTCGCCGCGCGGGTGATGTCGGCTATCGAAGCGGAGCCCACGGTGATGGCGCCCCAGACGCGACGCCGATCGGAGTGGCGCAAGCCGGCGATGGCCTTCGCCGCGTCGGTGGCCGGCGTT
>WBZP01002468.1_pt1 | contig 21227 bp, 18 predicted proteins | sample 5204301 | NCBI WGS metagenome assembly WBZP01 (sample SAMN12412401, study PRJNA552823) | activated sludge metagenome | isolation source: activated sludge from nitrification reactor of wastewater treatment plant... | place: USA: Pennsylvania | collected 2017
GCCACTACCGGTTCACCGCCGACCAGCCCGGCTCGGTCCTGGCGCTGTGCACCGAGCTGGCCGCCGTGGGCCGCACCGCCGACGGACTCGCCCGCGACGTCGGCCGCTTGCTGCCCACGCTCCGCTCCGCCTGGTCGCGCGGCGGTGCGGGCGACGCCGCGAGCGCCGACGCGGCGAAGGTCCACGCCGCTGTCGCGACGATCGACCCGTCGCTGAACCGCGCGGCAGGGGCGCTCGACACCTACGCCCAGCGGCTGCGCGCCGCCTCGGCCCAGATCGACGACCTCAACGACGCCTATGACGCGCTGTCCTCGGCGCTGGCCGCGGTTCGGGAGTATGCCGAACCCGACACCCCACGGATGGCGATCGCCTACGACCGGGCGTACTCCCAGTACCGCAGCGTCGCGGCGCGGGTCGGGTTCACCTCGCTGCGGGATATCGACGCGGCGTACACGATGGTGATCCGGCGGCTCTGCAACGACTCCGACCACTGCTCCACCGCGCTGCGGGCCATCGTCGCGCCCTATCTGGTCGCGTCCGACGCCCGCCCGGGCGACACCCTCTTCGGCGCCTCGGTCCTCGGTGCGAGCCTGGCTCTGCTGCCGCCCGCCGGGCTCACCGCGGCCCTGGCCCGCCTCGGGTACTCGTCGATGCCGACCGACCCGGCGGCCGTGGCGCGGCTGTGGGCCGGGCTGTCCGCGGCCGAGCGGGCTGCGCTGCTGCGCCAGGACCCTGCCCGCTTCGGGAGCCTCGGCGGCATACCGGCCGGGGACCGGGACACGGCGAACCGCGAGCTGCTCGGCCGCGACCTCGCCGCCTGGCGGGCGTACTGCATTGGCCACGGCGTCATCCCGCCGCCGACCGACTACCGCTCGCTGACGCTGGACCAGAAGATCTCCCTGGGCATCTACACCGTCGACGAAGGTGCCGGGCTCGTGTTCAACCCGACGGTCGACAAGGACCTCGAGGTGTACGCCGATGCGCTGTCCGTCGCGGCCACTCTCGACCTGCACCGCGACGACAGCTACCTGCTCGCCTACGACGCCACGGCATACGGGCACGAGGGGCGCGCCGCGATCTCCTTCGGCAACCCCGACCTGGCCGACAATGTCGCCATCTGTGTCCCGGGGCTGGAGTCGCGCGTGTCGAAGATGGACCAGATCGGTGCCGACGCGTCGAACCTCTACTCCAGTGCCGGCGCACTCGACCCGAACGCGCGCACCGCGGTCATCGCCTGGCAGGGGTATGACGCCCCCGAGTGGCTCACCGTGCCCTTCCAGACCAAGGCCGAGGCCGGGGCGCAGCTGCTGACCGGCGATGTCGCCGCGCTGCGGGCCACCTCGGTGACCGACTCCGGCGCCCGCCTGACCGTCGTCGCCCACTCGTACGGCTCGACGACCGCCGGGCTGGCGCTGCAGGACAAGGGCTTGGCCCCCCTCGTCGACCAGGTCATCCTCCTCGGCTCACCCGGCGTGGGTGGCGGGGCCGTCACCTATGCGGACCTCCACCTGCGTGAGAACCAGGTGTATGTCGGCAGCGCCAGCGGCGACCTCGTCGCGACCGAGTTCGACACGCTGGGGACCAACCCGGCCGAGGAGGGCTTCGGCGGCACGCGCTTCCACGCTGAGCACCCGGACCGGGCCTGGCGCAGTGCCGACGACCACTCCCGGTACTACAGCACCGACGCGGGCGCCGAGTCGTTGGGCAATATCGCGACAATCGTCGTCGGGGATGGCGGCTCGCTGCAGGGGAGCGGGCAGGTCGCTGCCCCGAAGCACGTCGTCCATCTGCCCAGCCTGCTGCCCGGGAACACGCTGATCCTCAACGACCCGGAGACCAGCCGGCCCGTCCCGACCGCGTGACGCGACGCGGCACGGTCCGACGATCGTGACGGGGTGTACACGGTGTGTACGCAGGCCAGGCACCGCGACGTCTGCGCAGGTCAGGGTGGAGCGGGTGACGAGAATCGAACTCGCACTGTCAGCTTGGGAAGCTGATGTTCTGCCATTGAACTACACCCGCGTGCGCCTCACGACGCGCAGACGAGTCTAGCCGAACCCGACGGGTGCCTCGCACTCCAGCGCCATCCGCCGCTCACGCTCATTGCGCTGACGGACGGCTCGCTACAGGTGCTGGTGCGGCTGCCGCAGTGACGGCGCGTCGGTCGGCGCGGATCTGGCCGCTCAGCGTTGCCGTGATGTAGGCGGCGCTCGCGACCGCGGCGACCGCCATGATGAGGAAGATCACCCGGTAGCTGACGATCGCCACCAGGGCCGCCCCGATGGCCATCGAGAGGGCCTGCGGCGTGCTCATGACGACCTCGACAGCCATCGACGCTCGGCCCATGACCTCCTGCGGGGTGCGCTTCTGGAGCAAGGTGGTGAACCCGACGAAGAGCGGGGGCAGGGCCAGGCCGATGACCGCGCAGCCGGCGAGCATGACCCACAATGCCCCGGTCGCGGCGACGACACCGAGCCCGGCTGCGAGGACGACAAAGCCGACGACCATGGTGGCGACCTCGCCGATCGCCCCGATGATGCGGCTCGACAGCAGACCCGCGGCGACGGCCCCGACACCCTGGATCGTCGAGACCACGGCAACGAAGGTCGGCGGCTTGCCATAGGCGTCGAGGACGGCATACAGGGAGGTCTCGGCGAAGCCGATGACGACCAAGGTGAGGACGAAGCCGACGAGCACGTGGCGCATCACCAGGTCCTGGGCCAGCGAGCGGACCCCGGCGGTGAGCTCGTGCCACAGATGGCTGGCCCGGCGGACCGGCGCGGCTTCGGTGACCCGAACTCCCGCGATGAGCGCGGCCCCGACGAGGAAGGAGACGATGTCGATGAGGACCACCGGCCACGCGCCGAGCCAGGCGAACAGGATCGCCCCGAGCAGCGGCCCGCCGAGACGGAAGCTCTCTCGGGTCGCCTGCATGGCGCCGTTCGCCTCGGCGAGCAGGTCCTCCGGCAGCAGCTCCTTGAGCAGCCCGTTGAGCGCCGCCGGCAAGACGATGAAGGACACCCCGTAGAGGAAGGCGACCGCCCAGATCAGCCAGACGTGCGCCGCGTCGGTGACGAAGAACAGCGGTACGACGATGAGAGCGGAGGCCAAATGCCCCCAGACGAGCATCGGGCGGCGGCGGACCCGGTCCACCCAGACGCCGAGCGCCGGGGCGAAGAGCGAGGCGGCGAGCATGAAGAAGAAAGTGATGCCGGCCGCGGCGTTCGACCCGGTCAGTGTCTTCACCCAGATGCTGAGGACGAGCAGCATGACCGAGTCGCCGAAGGCGGACACGGTGATGCCGACGAAGAGCCGGGTGAAGCCGGGGTAGCCGAATGCCTTACGCACGGTCCACCCTCGGCGCATCGGCCAACGTGACGTCACCGCTGCCGACCTGGGCGCGCAGCTCGACATGACCTTGCCCGTCTTGTGGCGTCCCGCGCGGGGTGAGCCGGTTGGTCACGTCACCGAGCGCGCTCACCTGCGTCCATACCGGTATGCCGTCCTGGACCGCGACGCGCAGGTCGCCCGAGCCGGCGCGGACCCGGACCCGGCCGCCGGCCACGCTGGCCAGGGTCACATCGCCAGAGCCGGTCCCCACGTCGAGGTCCGCGGCCGAGCCGTGGACGAGGACGTCGCCGGAGCCCGCTTTGACCTGGCATGGCTGGTCGGCGCTGGCGATCGTGACGTCGCCGGAGCCGGTCGTCGCCGAGAGCGAGACGGTGTACGCCTCGATCGAGAGGTCGCCGGACCCGGAGAGGAGGGTGAGCGCGCCGGGGCGACCGGTCGTGACGATATCGCCCGAGGCGCTGCGGACGTCGATGGACCGCAGGTCTCCAGCCAGGGTGCAGTCGGCGGACGCGGTACGGATGACGGCGCTGCTGGTCGCGGGCACGGTCGCCCGGATGGTGGCACCGACAGTGCGGCGGAAGAAGCCGAGGCCGCTGACCTTCGGGCCGATGACGCGGACAGCGGACCCATCGTGCTCGACCCGGATATCGGTCTCGTCGCCGACCACCTCGATCGTGGTGGTGTGGGTGTCGGACGCCCGGACGGTGATGTCGCCGTTGTGGATCTCGACGAACAGGTCGACCGGCTCGGGGGTGTCGAAGGTGCGGATCATGGCTGCCTCCTCGGGCATGGCGCGATGACGTCACCTGGCAGTGACGGTGGGGTGGTGACGTGTGGGTCAGAGCCAGCCGGAGAGCTGGCGGCCGGTGGCGCGGCCTTGGTCGGTGGTGCGCCCGAACCGGCCGAGGTCGATGTCGAACTCGAAGTGTGGCCCACTGCGCTCGCGGGTCGCGGCGCGCAGGGCCGTGACGATCCAGGCGTTGAGGCTGCGGCCGCTCTTCGCGGCGAGCTCCTCCGCCCGAACCTTGACCGATTCGGGTATCCGGACGGTGATCCGAACGACGTCGCTGTCTGTCTCGCCCTCTGGCAGGTCGGACGCGTCGACGGCGTCCTCCGGGCCGGGAGTGCTGAACTGCGCCGTCGGCGGTGGGACGTCGACGACGAACTCGGCGTCGCGGCCCCGGAGCCGGACGTCGACCGAGCCGCTCGGGACCAGGGTGGTGATCTCGGCAGCGGCCTGGGAGAGCAGCTCGAGCATCGTCATGCGGACCGCCGGGTCGAGGGCCATCGTGACCCGTTCGGCGGCAGCTCGGACCTCGGGTGCCGCGGCGTCGGTGACCGCCATGAGCTCTTGGCGAAGCCGGTCGACGTACGGGGTGAGGTCCATGCGCACCACTATGACGTCAAATTGACGTCACTGTCAACACCAGTATGACGTCACGAGTGTCTCAACCGCCGACGGCAGCCGCCCCGGCGGCTTGTCCGCGCCTCGTCGCGCCGGGCGCTAGCCTGAGTCCGTGCTGCTCTCCGACAGGGACATCCGAGCCGAGATCGCCTCAGGACGGGTCGTCCTCGACCCCTGGGACGCCTCGATGGTGCAGCCGTCGAGCATCGACGTCCGGCTGGACAAGTACTTCCGGCTCTTCGACAACCACCGGTATCCGTACATCGACCCGGCCCAGGAGCAGCCGGACCTCACCCGCCTGGTCGAGGTGGGCAGCGACGACGAGGGCTTTGTCCTGCACCCCGGGGAGTTCGTCCTCGGCTCGACCCTCGAGGCGGTCAGCCTGCCGGACGACCTCGCCGCTCGGGTCGAAGGGAAGTCGAGCCTGGGCCGGCTCGGGCTGCTCACCCACGCGACGGCCGGCTTCGTCGACCCCGGGTTCTCGGGGCATGTCACCTTGGAGCTGTCCAATGTCGCGACGCTGCCGATCATGCTCTACCCCGGGATGAAGATCGGGCAGCTGTGCTTCTTTCGGCTCTCCTCGGCGGCGGAGAACCCCTACGGGTCGAAGGCCTACGGTTCCCACTACCAGGGCCAGCGCGGACCGACCGCCAGCAGGTCGTTCCAGAACTTCCACAAGACCCCGCTCTAAGGGGGGCGGCTCGGGCCCTCGCGCGGCTCGGCCCGAGGGGGCCCCGAACCGCAACCAGTCATCAGGCGGCCCGCGTCATGACGTAGTGCGTGGTGTGTTGGTCGCTCGGGTCGAAGAACTCCGCCATGGACTCCCGCCACCGGAGCACGCTGCGGTCCGTGGACCCGTCCACGAGGGTGGCGGTCTCGGCATATGTCGCGGCGTCGTGAGCGACGAGGAAGTCACCTGAGCCGCCGACCGAACCGTCCCCGCCCGCAAGGTCACGGCGCACGGTGACCCAGGCCGCCGAGTCCTCGTTGCGCCGCCCGTCGAGCATCGGCACGACATCCTGTTCGTGCTCCAGCGAGAGCACCGTAACCGAGGCCGGGACGTCGATCCGCGCGATCGGGGAGCCGGCCGTCACGACGCTCGTCACGTGGAACCTCGAGGTGAACCCGGTGTCGGCGGCCAGGCTGGCCGCGGCGATCCCGCCCAGGCTGTGCCCGGTGAGCATGACGTCCTCCGCCGGCCCCGCGCCGGCCGCCTCCAGGGCCGCCGCGACGCAGTCGAGCAGCTGGGAGTGGTCGTGCGCCATGAGCCGCGCCGAGCTGGTGAGGTCGAGCGCGGACGTGCCGCGGACCGGTGACCAGTCCTGGGTGCCCGGGATCTGGACGACCCACGAGCGAGTGCCATCCGGATGGCGCACCTCACGAACTGTGAGCAGTCCGTCGTGCCCGTCCGAGCCGAGGTAGACCTGCTCCCCGAGCAGCTCAGCGAGCGTGTCGACGGGACCGCCCTCGGCCTCAGATCTGGCGCGCCCCTCCCGCACCGGGCGGACGACGAACCGCCCGTTGTCGACCAAGAGCCCAGCGACCGAGGCCAGCCCCAGCAGGGCGTCGAGGAAGCCGTCGAAACCGTCCGAGGGCCAACCCGCCGGCCCGAGCAGATCGGAAGCGTGGGGGCCAAGGACGCCGGTCAGCATCCCGTCGAGCACCGCGGGGGTCGCGCCGACGAGCTGCTCGGTCACCCACGGATGGTCGTAGAGCTGCGTCAGCAGCCCCTCGTGGACGGCGCCGTCGGTGAGCAGGTCGGCGGCGCCCAAACCGAGCCCGACGCTGACGACGATCGGGAAACCCTCCGTGGTCACCCACACCCCCACGGCCCGGCCAGCGGTCCACCGGACCGACTCGACGGCCTGCGTGGCGAGCCGGTCCGCCTCCCGATAGGTCGCCACGGACTCGCGGACCACCAGCCCGATGGCCTCGGTCCCGAGCGCGACGACACCGGCACCGGATGGGCCGAGCGCGCTCGCGCCTACAGCCGTCTCGGCTCGAAACGCCTCGACCGGGCAGATCAGTGCCGCCTGGGCCACCTCGGGCCGTACCGCGAAAGCGGCGGTCCGACCGGCGACCGCGCGCAGGTCGTCGCCCACCCGGTCCAGCAGGGCCGCCGCGGCGACCAGGTCGTCGAGGGCGGCCGCGACCGAGCCGGCGCCGCCGCTGATGCTCAGCCCCTCAGCCATGGTGGCCTCGGACGTGCACCGAGGCGGCCACGTCGAGCCACTCGGGTGACCCCCGGAGCGGCGGACGCCCGACCCGGTCGACGACCTCGTGCGCCGTCGCGAGGCGGTGACGGTCGGCCTCGAAGAGCTCCTCATGCGAGATCCCCACGAGGGACTCGATGGTGTCCCGAGCATGGGCGAGCAGGCCCAGGACCGCGTGCTCGGCTGCCGCGATGGCCGCCTGCCGCTGGCGCAGCGCGTCCGCCAAGACGGCGAAGGCGGCGGCCGCGTCGAGCACCTCGTCCCGGCAGCTCAGCACCCAGCGCCCGTGTGACCTCAGCCGGTCGCGGAAGCTCTCGGCCGCGGTGCTCGCCCAGGCGACACCCTCGCCCGTGGCAATGCGCTCAGCCGCGTGGGCCACCTCCGCGCCGAGGGCGCGCAGCTGCCGGGCCAGGTCGTCCAGGTGGGTGGGGTCGCCGCCGATCATGCCCGCGACGGTATGCCGAACCGGCATACGGAATCATGTCGGCGACCCGGCCCTGTGGAGGACGGGACGACGCGCGCGAACCCTGTGGACGACCGTCGCGACCGACCATCGGGACCGACCATCGGGACCGACCGTCGCGTCGCGGCGCGCGCAGAGTGGCATGCCGCGGACTGCGCGCGGCGGGCTACTCCGCGGCAGCGCCCACCGGAGCGGCGTCGGCCTCGGGCCGGACCGCGGCGAGCAGCATCTGGGCGATGTCGACGACCTCGACCGCACCCTCGACCGCGGCGCCCTCCTGGACCTTGGCGTTGACGCCGTCGGTCAGCATGACCTTGCAGAACGGGCAGCCCACGGCAATCCGTTGGGCGCCGGTGGCGAGGGCCTCCTCGGTGCGGTTGATATTGATCCGCGTCCCGAGCTTCTCCTCCATCCACATCCGTGCCCCGCCGGCGCCGCAGCAGAACGAGCGGATGCCGGAGCGGTCCATCTCCTTGTACGCCACCCCGGGCAGTGAGCCGAGCAGCTCACGCGGCGGGGCGTACACGTGGTTGTGCCGGCCGAGATAGCACGGGTCGTGGTAGGTCACCGAGGCGGCCATCGACGCGGCGTCCTTCGTCGTCGACACCTGGTCGGGGCGCCGGACCGGGACGAGCTTGCCGGCCTTGACGAGGGAGTTGAGCAGCTCGGTGTGGTGGACGACCTCGTAGTGGCCGCCGAGCTGGGGGTACTCGTTGCGCAAGGTGTTGAAGCAGTGCGCGCAGGTGACGACGATCTTCTTCGCGCCGATCTCGTTGAGCATCTCGACATTGCCCTGCGCGAGCATCTGGAAGAGCATCTCGTTGCCTGAGCGGCGGGCCGAGTCACCCGTGCACGCCTCGGAGTCGCCGAGGACGGCGAAAGTGACCCCCGCCGTGTGAAGCAGCTCGGCGACCGCCCGGGAGGTCTTTTTCGCGCGGTCCTCGAAGGCCCCGGCACAGCCGACCCAGAAGAGGTAGTCGACCTCGGCCATGTCCTCGACGTCGGCGCCGAAGACCGGGACCTCGAAGGGCAGGCCCTTGGCCCAGTCCATCCGGGCGCGCGGCGCCATACCCCAGGGGTTCTGCTTCTGCTCGAGGTTGCGGAACAGGCCGTTGAGCTCGCTGGGGAAGGCCGACTCGAGGAGCACCTGGTAGCGGCGCATGTCGACGATGTGGTCGACGTGCTCGATGTCGACCGGGCACTGTTCGACACAGGCGCCGCAGGTGGTGCAGGACCACAGGACGTCGGCGTCGATGACCGCCTCGGGCCCCAGCGCGTCGTACGCCCGCAGCGGGTGGTTGTGGTCGTAGCCGGTGTCACCGATGAGCGGGATGTCGGCGAGCTTGACGACGTGCGCGGGCAGGTCCTCGCGCTCCTCCGCGGTCGCCATGAGGTATGGCGCCTTGGCGTGCGCGTGGTCGCGCAGCGTCATCATGAGCAGTTTCGGGGACAGCGGCTTGTCGGTGTTCCAGGCCGGGCACTGGCTCTGGCAGCGACCGCACTCGGTGCAGGTCGTGACGTCGAGGAGGTCCTTCCAGGAGAAGTGCTCGGCCTTGCCCACGCCGAGGGCGGCGCTCTCGTCGAGCTCGTCGAGCTTTTCGAAGTCGAGCGGCTCGCCACCGATGGTCATCGGCTTAAGCGCGCCGAGCGCGGTGCGGCCGTCCGCGTTGCGCTTGAACCAGATGTTGACGAAGGCGAGGAAGCGGTGCCACGCGACGCCCATCGTCGGCTGGAGCGAGACGGTGATCATCCAGGCGAACGAGGTGAGGATCTTCACCGCGGCGACGACATAGATCGACTCGCGCAGCCACTGCTCCGACAGCCCGCCCCAGATGCCCCTGGCCCACCCGGTCAGCGGGAAGTGCAGCCCGATATTCGTCCCTGGCTCGATCCGCTGGATGAGCGCGGCCTCCTGGGTGCGCAACGAGATGATGCAGATCATGACGACGAGGATGGTGAACTCGACGTAGTAGGCCTGCCACCAGGTCGACCCGTAGAACCGGCTGCGCCGCCCGCGGGCACCCTCCGCGCTGCGGGGGTGGTTGAGCTGGCGGACGATGATGAGCACGACGATGCCGATGAACCCCATCACGGCGAAGAGCTCGATGAGCCACTCGAAGGGCGCGAAGTGCCCGATGAGCGGGAGTCGGAAGTCGGCCCAGATCAGCTGGAAGAAGGCGTTGACCAAGGTGGCGAAGAGCAGGAAGAAGCCCAGGGCCGTGAACCAGTGGGCGACCGCCACCAGCGGAAGCCGGGCCATCCGGGTGTGCCCGAGGAACTCCCGCACCACCGTCCAGGTCCGCGTGCCGGGGTCGTTGGTCCGGCTGGGGTCGGGCTGACCGACCCGGAAGACCTTCGAAAACCGGACCACCTGGCGGGCCAGGAGCGCCCAGCCGAGGAGGGGGATGGTGAAGCACAGGGCGATCGCAGTGATCTGCAGTGCCGACATACGCCGATCTTAGGGCTGGGGGGTGACCCACAGCAGGGGCCGTGGTGGGCGAGGGGGTGTGACGCGGGTCGCCCGAGACGAGCGCCGACGATGTCCGATTCGGCTCCGGGCGGGCCTGACATATAACGTTGCGTTGGAATATGCATAAGGCGAGGAGGGTTGTCGCCCTCACGAGCCCACGATCGGGAAAGGTCCCCCAGTGCCCATCTACGACGACGTCACCACGCTCATCGGCAACACCCCGCTGGTGCGGATCAACCGGATCATCGACAGCGGCGCCACGGTGGCGGCCAAGCTTGAGTTCTACAACCCGGCCAACTCCGTCAAGGACCGGATCGGCGTCTCGATCGTCGACGCCGCCGAGGCCTCGGGCGCGTTGTCGGCCGGGGGGACGATCGTCGAAGCCACCTCGGGCAACACCGGGATCGCGCTGGCCATGGTCGGGGCGGCCCGGGGTTACCACGTCGTGCTCACCATGCCGGCCTCGATGTCCAAGGAGCGCCGCGCGCTGCTGCGGGCCTTCGGTGCCGAGCTCGTCCTCACCGACGCCTCCACCGGCATGAAGGGCGCCGTCGAGGCCGCCGAGCAGATCGCCGCCGAGCGGCCCGGCGCGGTCCTGGCCCGCCAGTTCGCCAATGCCGCCAACCCGGAAATCCACCGCCGCACCACGGCCGAGGAGATCTGGCGGGACACCGACGGCGCCGTCGACATCGTCGTCGCGGGCATCGGCACCGGCGGAACGATCACCGGCGTCGGGCAGGTGCTCAAGTCGCGCAAGCCGTCGGTCCAGATCATCGCCGTCGAGCCGCAGGAGTCGGCGATCCTCAACGGCGGCCAACCCGGCCCGCACAAGATCCAGGGGATCGGCGCGAACTTCGTGCCCGAGATCCTCGACACGACGATCTACGACGAGGTGCTCGACATCTCCGCCGACCAGGCCGTGGAGTGGGCCCGTAAGGCAGCCACCCAGGAGGGCCTGCTCGTGGGGCTCTCCTCCGGCGCGGCCCTGGCTGCCGCCGATATCGTCGCCCGCCGGCCGGAGAACGCCGGCAAGACGATCGTCGTCATCATCCCCTCGTTCGGCGAGCGGTACCTCTCGACGGTCCTTTTCGAGGGCTTGGTGGACTGATGGCGATGGTCAACCTCGTCTCGCCCGAGTCAGCGTCACGACGCGGTATGACGGCCGTCCCCTCCAGCGCCGCCGCCTCCGGACGCGGGGCGATCGATGCGCTGCGGGCGGCATACCGGGTCATGCGTGAGGACGTGGAGGCGGCCATGGGCCGCGACCCGGCCGCCCACTCACGGCTGGAGATGTTCCTCGCCAGCTCGGGGCTGCACGCGATCTGGGCGTACCGCGTCGCGCACCTCATCTGGCAGCGGCCCTCGGGGAAGCTCCTCGGCCGGGTCATCTCCCAGGTCGTCCGCGCCGCGACCGGCGTGGAGATCCACCCCGGAGCGACCATCGGGCGGCGCTTCTTCATCGACCACGGGATGGGTGTGGTCATCGGCGAGACCGCCGAGATCGGCGACGACGTCATGCTCTACCACGGGGTGACCCTGGGTGGGCGGTCCATGGCGAAGACGAAGCGGCACCCCACGCTCGGCGACCGGGTCACCGTCGGCGCCGGGGCGAAGATCCTCGGGCCGGTGCTCATCGGCTCGGACGCGCAGATCGGCGCCAACTCCGTCGTCGTCAAGGATGTGCCCGCGGGCGCCGTCGCCACCGGCATCCCCGCGGTCGTACGGATGCCCAGGACCCCGGGTGAGGACCCCTATGAGGCGCTCTTCCGGGAGCCGGCCCTCTTTATCTGAATCCGGGTATATCGGACAACAGACTTTTTCTCTAGGGTGGCGTATCACAGACCTCGCTCACTCCTCTGCATGGGTGTCAGACCTTCGCGCCTGGTTGAACCGGCCGAGGCGCCCACGCAGGGGGTGGGCGCGCCGGGGTTCCGTGGGGAGCAGGGTTGGTGAACGCCGCCGACGTGGATCAGGGCCCACGTCGGTCGGGGATGGTGGTTCGGCCACCATCGCGCCCGGGGGCGGCCCGGTGGCGTCGGCCCGCCCCGCCCGCCCGCCCTCCTCTGCTGGGCCTCGACGCCCCCGCCCCGCAAACTAGGATGGGCCTGCTGTCGGCCCGGCTCCCACGAGCCGTATGCCGCCAGGAGGGCTCGCATAGTGGACTAGTGCGGCGGTCTTGAAAACCGCTAAGGCGAAAGCCTTCGTGGGTTCGAATCCCACGCCCTCCGCTCGCTGACGCTCAGGTCTTCCGGGTCGGGTGAGCGGGATCGACCGCTCACCCGAGCAACGGGTGACGTGTCGACGCTGTCGCGGCGCAGGTCGAGCGCCCTACGAACCGGCTGCGGCGCGTTCGAGCGCGGCGATGTCGAGCTTGACCATGGCGAGCATCGCCGTCATACAGCGTTGCGACGCAGCAGGGTCCGGCGAGCCGAGCAGCTCACCCAGCCGGGTCGGGACCACCTGCCAGGACACCCCGAACCGGTCCTTGAGCCAGCCGCACTGCACCGGCTGACCGCCATCGGCCAGGAGCGCGTCCCAGTAGTAGTCGACCTCGGCCTGGTTGGCGCACGAGATCGAGAAGGACACCGCGTCGTTGAAGGTGTGGTGTGGGCCGCCGTTCAACATTTGGTATGGCCGGCCGAGAAGTTCCACCGTGGCCATGAGCAGCGAGCCGGCCGGGAGCGGCGCGCCCTCCCCGTAGCGCGACTCGTCGAGCACACGCGAGCCCTCGAAGACGGACAGGTAGAAGGGCACCGCCTCGTCGAGCCCGGACTCGAACCACAGGCAGGGGGTGATCGTTGGCATGGCGGTCTCCTCGTCGGGTGAAGGGGCCACGGTAACCGATGCTCTCCGGGTCGCCGCCGGCTCCCTCGGGCCACCAAGGGTGGGAAAAGCACGCTAAGGCCCGGATTCCTGGGCCCATACGGTGCTTCTCCCACCTTTGGTTCTCGGTCCGGCGGCTGTGGGAGGCGGAGGAGGCGTCCGCGGTGGCGCGGCTGCGGTGGCGCGGCTGCGGTGGCGGCGGCAGAGGCAGGCTGTGGGAGGCGGCGGAGGCGCAGCGGGGGTGGCACCGCCGAAGGGCGCGGAGGATCGGGGTCTCGCGAGGTCAGTGCAGCGCGCGGGTCAACCGCCGCAGGGTGGCGATCTGCGCGACGACATACGACAGCGCCAGAACCACGACGACGACGCCCACCCATGGGGTGCCGCTGTTCTGCGTGCAGGTCGTCTCGGCCACCCCGCCGCCGGGCGCGCTCGTTGACGTGCAGACGGAGGAAACCATTGTGGCCAGCAGCCCGGCACCGACGAGGCTGCCCAAGAACATGGGTAGCCCCGTCGCCACGAAGGCCCAGGCGAGCACCCGGTCGCGGCCCTGCCAGGCCGTGGCCAACGCAAGACAGACCAGCCCAGCGACCCACAAGAGCACCGACAGCGGCAGCAAGAGAGCGATGAGCTCGGCGGCGACGAGGAGGACCAGCGCAGCCTTCTCGAGCCGGTAGGTCGGCGCGGCCGGGGTGGTCGCCGCAGCCGGTAGCCCGCCGGTTGTGCCCGGCCCGGCATACGACGTCGGTGGTATGCCGACCACACCCGAGGCCGAGCCGAGGGCTGCGGCGACCACCTCGTCCGGCGAGCCGAGCCGGTCGATCGCGCTGCGGACCGTCGCCTCGTCGGCCGTCCCGCCGTCCGTGGCCGTGTCGAGGTGCTCGGTGATATCGGCGAGGAGGTCCTCGGCCTGACCCTTCGGCAGCGCGGCGACCGCCGTGGCGTGCAGCCGGCTGAGGTACTCGTGGACGAGGGGGTGTGACGACACGGTCATCATGACCTGGCCTTTCCATCGACGATGTGGTCGACGCTCTCCCGGAAGCCGCGCCAGGACTGGCGGAAGGCCTCGAGTGACGCGCGCCCTTGGGGGGTGAGCGTGTAGTAGCGCCGCGGCGGACCGGACGGCGACTCGCGCCATACGGTGTCCACGAGCCCGTCCCGACGCAGCCGGCTGAGCAGGGGGTAGACCGTTCCCTCACTCGCCACCAGACCCGCCGCGGCGAGGTCGTTGACGAGGTCGTAGGCGTAGCGGGCCTCATGCTCGGTCAGCGCCAGGACGCAGTGCTCCAGCACGCCGCGTCGCAGCTGGGCGACGACATTGCTCGAGCTGTCCACGACTCGAAGGTACCGCCTGGTACCTTGTCACGCAAGATACCCTGCGGAGAAAGGCAGTGGCGCACCTCACCCGCCCCTGCGCCACCTCGGGGAAGGAAGGACTTGCGGCGGGAGCTATGGTCTGTGTCAACGGCTTGCGGCACAGGCGCCGCATCGCAAGGGAGGCCCTCATGGCACGGTACGACGCCGACACGACCACGCTCGGCACGCTTCTCGACGACCCGGATGTCGTCGCCATCCTCGACAAGCACGCCCCGGGTCTGTCGACCAACCCGATGATCGGGATGGCGAAGGCGATGCCGGCCAGCCAGGCCATCGGCATGGCCAGCGGCATGATCGGCGCCGACAAGGCCGAGGCCATCCGCGCCGAGGTCGAAGCCCTGGAGTGACCGCTCCGGGCGACGGTGTGCCGTCGGACCGTTCTGTAGCTCACCGTGTGGGGGCCGCCGACGCGGCCCCCACAGGCATGTCCGGTTCCCTCAACTCCTTGAGGTATGCCGGCCCCGTCGCTCAGGGTCCGCCACGCCCGGATAGCGGCGGGCGCCGCTCAGAGTCCGCCGCGCCGGTATGCCGGTGCCGTCTTTGGCGTCAGCCGATCCGCTCGGTGGTGACGGTGAAGCCCTGACCCCGCAGCCGCTCCGCCAGCACCGCCCCGATGCCGGTGGCGGGGGTCAGCACGCCGGCCCGGTCCGGGAGCAGGCTGGGGTCGCCCGCCAGCGCCAGCGCCGACTGGCCGAACATCACCGCGGTGCCGTCATACCCCGGGTCGAGGTGAGCACCGACGACCGTTCGGTACCTCGCTCCGGTGACCGTCGACGCGAGGAGCTCGACGAGGAAGCGTCCGCTGCGCCGGGTCTGCTCGGACGGGCCCTCGCCAGGGGCGGGCAGCCATCGGTCGACCACGGGGCGCAGCAGATCGCTGCCCATCGCTGTGAAGACGCCGCCCATCGCCGCAGCCATGCCGGTGCCGATCAACGGGGCGGTGGGGGAGCTGCCGAGGTCGAGGACCTCACGATATGAGAGGTCGCGGCCGTACGACCATCCGGTGAGGGAGTTGCTGCGGCGGACCAGCCGGGTGTTGAAGGGGGCCATGACGAAGGGGCCGTACCAGTGCCCGTCGGAGGCGTCCCGGCTGACCGGCACCATCGACCGGGCCACCTTGGCCGACCGGGTGAGCGCCCCGAGTACGGCGCCGACCGAGGAACCGCTCGCCGCTCCGGACCCGGACCCAGAACCCGACCGCGTCCTGCGCCTCGGCTCGTGGTCGCGGTCGGCGCTGAGCGCGTACGGGTCGGTGAGCACCTTCTTCGCCCACGGGTCCTCGGCCATGGCGATGGCCTGTTGGCGGGCCGAGTCGACGGTGCCGCCGCTGAAGCCCGCCCGGAGCTTGCGGACGTAGAGCGTCGCGTCGGTCAGGCCGCCGTCATGCGCCTCCAGCGCCGCGGTCGCGGTGAGGAGGACCGCGAGGTCGGAGGGGACCGAGTCGAAGCCACACGAGTTGACGATCCGCGCTCCGGAGCGTCGGGCCTCCTCGTGGAGCATGTCCGCGCAGCGACGGACGAAGAGCACCTCGCCGGTGAGGTCCGCATAGTGCGTCCCGCGCAGCGCACACGCGGCCGCGAGCGGCATACCGAGCTTGTGGTACGGCCCTACCGTCGTCGCGACGACGCGGGTGCGTGCGGCGAGCGCCCGCAGCCCATCGCTGTCGTGCGCGTCGACCTCGATGATCGGCCAGTCGGCGGCCGCTGCGCCGAGCTCGTCGCGGACGGCGGTGAGCCGGGCCGTCGAGCGCCCGGCCAGGGCGATCCTGGCCGACCCTGCCTCCGCGGCGAGGTGGGCGGCGGTGAGCTGACCGACGAAGCCGCTGGCCCCGACGAGGACGACGTCAAGCTCCCGATCGGTTCGCGCCGGCGGGGTCGTGCTCATGGTGTCGCCTCCAGGGTCGGGTCGAGCATGCGGGCCAGGGCTGGGACGACTCCCCAGCTGGTGGACAGGGCGTCATCGGCGGCGACCTGCGCGGGATCGGGGGTGGCGCCTGTGCGCCGGGCGCGGATCATCGCATTGCGCGGGGTATGCCGTGAGTCGACGAACTCGACCACATCGACACGGTAGCCGTGCCGGCGCAGGACGGCAGCCCGCAGGGCGTCGGTGAGGACGTCGGCGAAGCGTTCCCGCAGGATCGGGTGGGTGGTGATGCTGCGGTACTCGGGAGGCCCAGGTGGCCCGGGCGGCCCAGGTGGCCCGGGCGGCCCGGCCGATCCAGCCGGTCCGGCCGCGGCGGGCGAGGTGGTGAGCTGGCGCTGGATGTCGTGATGGCAGCACGGCGCCGCGAGGACGACCGGGGCCTGCCAGCGGACCGCCCGGGCCAGTGCCTCGTCGGTGGCGGTGTCGCACGCGTGCAGGGCGAGGACGACATCGACGCCGTCGAGCCCGGGGTCCGCGGCTGCGATGGTCCCGGAGACGAAGGTCAGCCCGTCCAGCCCTGCGTGGTCCGCGCGAACAGCGGACCGGTCGACGAGGTCGCCGCGCAGCTCGACCCCGACGGTGACGGTGCCCGGGCGCTGGGCGCACAGGTACCGGTGGGCCGCCATCGTCAGATAGGCGTTGCCGCACCCGAGGTCGACGACCCGCAGCGGCCGACCCGCCGGGAAGGCCTTGTCGACGACCGGGGCCATGAGCCGCAGGAAGGCGTCGACCTGGCGCCTCTTGTCCGCATCGGCGCCCGCGCCGAGGACGTCGTAGAGCGGGTCGTCCGGGTCGATGAGCCGCGCCTTGACCCGGTCGTGGCTGCGGCTGGCGACACCGCGTCGGCTGGTGGCGGCTTCATGCACCTGCGCTTGGCCGCGCTTGGTCACCCGCAGCTGGACGGTTGTCGACTCGGTTTCGACATGCCAGGTCCGCAGCGGCAGCGCGAGCAGCTCGTCGACGAGATCGGCCCACCCGGCGGTGTCGCCGAGGGCGACATTGCGGGTGTCGACCCGAGGGCCGGTGCGCCATACACACTGCACGTGTGGACCCGGCTTGAGGTCTACGACCCGTAGCTCCACCCGATCCACCCGCTCCACCGAGGAGAGTTCCGTGCCGCGGACCGGGCGCGAACCGGCGGTGCCGACCGCCCGAACCAGCGTGGCGGGGTCGAGCAGCAGCGCCCGGACCCGGGCCAGCCCCTGCTCGAGCGGTTCCGGCATACCGCTCATCTTGGCACCGCGTACGCTGCGGAGGTGACCAGCGTCCCTGTCAGCGAGCCGAACCCGCCGGTCCTGCCCGCACCCGCCGCGCTCGTCCTGCGCGGTCGGCGGTATGACGCGGCCCGCCCCGCGGTGATGGCGATCATCAACCGCACCCGCGACTCGTTCTGGCCGGGCAACCGGCATGCCGACGACGACTCGGCCCGGGCCGCGCTGGCCCGCGCGGTCGAGCTCGGCGCGGACATCGTCGACGTCGGTGGGGTCCGGGCCGGCCAGGAGGGTGAGTGGGTCGACGCGGCCGAGGAGATCCGCCGGGTCATCCCCTTCCTCACGTATGCGCGGGAGACCTACCCCGACCTGCTCATCAGCCTCGACACCTGGCGCGCCGAGGTGGCCGCAGCAGCGCCGGACGGGGTCGTCGACATCGTCAACGACACCTGGGCTGGCGCCGACCCCGAGCTGGTCCACTGCGCCGCCGAGCGCGGCGCGGCGATCGTCTGCTCGCACAGTGGCGGCCTTCCGCCGCGCACCGATCCCATCGCCATCACGTATGGCGACGACCCGCTCGACGTCGTCCGACACGTCCTGCGGACGCTCGCCGACGGGGCCGAGCTGGCCCTTGCGGCGGGGATCCCGCCGGAGCGGATCCTCGTCGACCCGACCCTCGACTTCGGCAAGACGACTCAACACTCGCTAACCGTGCTGCGGCATACCGCCGATGTCACCGCGCTGGGGTTTCCTTTGCTGCAGGCTCTTTCGCGCAAGGACTTCATCGGCGAGTCGCTCGACCTGCCCGCGGACGACCGGCTCGAGGGCACCCTGGCCGCGACCGCAGTGGCGGCGTGGCTCGGCGCCACCGTCTTCCGGGCGCACGACGTCCGAGCGACGCGACGGGTCATCGACATGGTGGCCGTGATCCGCGGCGACCGCCCGCCGGCGCTGTCGGTGCGCGGGGTCCCGACCGGAGTGGCGACCCAAGGACCGGCGGCGTCGTTGTCGGCGTCGGCGACCGCGTCGGCGGGTGCAGTGGCGGGCGGGGGTGCGGCCAGGGGTATGGCCGGGGGTGCGGCCTCGTCGGGCGCGCGAGATCCTGAGGCGAGGCGAACCTGACCGTTCACCGCTCCAGAGGCGACATCGGTGTCGGTACCTGGTAGCGTCATACCTGGTTGCAATTGCAGTTCCCGCAGTCGCTATGCGCTCGCTGTGGTACTACGCAGCGGGCGCTTCGCTCTATCGGGGCCTCCTCGGTGGTGTGGGGTGTGCGGCAGCTAGGGAGTCATGACGTGTGTCTCCCTTCGCTTAGACAGACAAGGAAAAACCCCATGGCACAGGGAACCGTGAAGTGGTTCAACGCGGAGAAGGGCTTCGGCTTCATCGCCCAGGATGGCGGCGGGCCGGACGTGTTCGTCCACTACTCGGCCATCCAGATGAACGGGTACCGGGTTCTCGAAGAGGCGCAGCGCGTCGAGTTCGAGATCGTCCAGGGCCCTAAGGGTGCACAGGCCGACGCTGTTCGCCCGATCTGACTAGACGTCGTTCAACGACCCCCGAGCCTGCAGGCTCGGGGGTCGTTGTCGTTCAAGGGGCTACGGTGGGGTGAGCGCGGCGCGGCGGCGCCGGTTCACTCCTACCCGACGCCCGTCTCCCTCCTGCTCGCCGCCTGTCTCCCTCCTGCTCGACGATCGTGTCCCTCCCTCGCCTCGCCGCCTGTCTGCCTGGGGCTCGACGCCTGTACCACTCCTGCTTGACGCCCGTCTCCCTCCGGCCCGCCGCATGTCTCCCTCCGCTCGCTGCCGAGAGATGGGAAATGGCTGGTATGGCGGGTGTGCTGGGGCGGCATACCGTGCGTTTGCCATCTCTCGATGTGGGGTGGGGAGGTTCCGCGGGGCCGCCGCCGGTCCGTCCTTTACGCCACCCGGTCCTGTCCTGTTGGCCTCGGTCGACCAGGGCGGGCCGCCGGTCCACTCCGGCTCGACGCCCGTCTCCCTCCTGCTCGCCGCCAGTCCAGTCCTGTTGGCCGCCGGTTCACTCCGGCCCGCCGCATGTCTCCCTCCGCTCGCTGCCGAGAGATGGGAAATGGCTGGTATGGCGGGGGTGTTGGGGCGGCATACCGTGCTTTTGCCATCTCTCGATGGGATCAGGGCAGGGCGCGCGTGAGCTAACGGCGATGTGAGGCAGCCGGGGGCCCGCGCCCGTCCCTGGGGACGGCCGCCCTGGGGACGGCCCGCCCCCTAGGGGACGGCCCGCCGGGGGCGGAGCGTGCTGGTGGTCGCTCAGACGGAGTCGTCAGCAGGCGGCGCCGAGGTCGACCGCAGTGCCGGGGTCGACCGAGGTGGACGGCGACGACGTCGGCTTGGAGGTCGCCGTCCCCGACGGAGTGTTTGATGGGGACGTCGTGGTCCCGGTCGGGGTTGACGTCGGAGCGGCGAGGGCGTCGGCGACCATCCGTCTGATGGCGGCGAAGTCGGGGCGGACGACGGAGATATTGTCCGGGGTCAACGCGAGCGAGCGCACCGAGGCCTTCTGCACCTTCAACACCAGATCCGCCCAGTCCGACAGGGCACCCACGGGGATGTCGGTGCTGACGTTCTCCTTCACCGCGCCGGCGATCTCGGGGTAACGTCGCAGCAGGTTGCCGGGGTTGGCCTGCTTGAGGAAGGCGTTGACGACGCACCGCTGGCGCTTCATCCGGTCGAAGTCAGAGCCTTTCGAGTAGACGCGGGACCGCGCGTACCAGAGAGCGTGGTAGCCGTCGAGAGTCTGCCGTCCGGCACGGATCCACGAGGTGATCGGGTAGTTCGGCGGCGGGCCGTAGATCGCGATGTCCTCGACCACGTTGATCTCGACGCCACCCATCGCGTCGACGAGCTGGCGGAAGCCGGCGAGGTCGGCGATGACGGTGTAGTCGATGCGTATGCCGAGGACCTCCTCGAGGACCCCGCGGATCGTCGTCAGGCCCGGGTTCGGGTCGCCGACGAAGAGCTCCTTGTGGTCTTCCGCCTCGACCCACAGGGCGTTGATGAGGCACTTGTCGCCGCAGTCGTAGCCATTCGGCCAGATCTTGATCAGCGGGTTGTCCTTGGGGATCGGCACGCGCTCGAGATTGCGCGGTATGCCGATGAGCACCGTGTCGCCGGTGCGCGTGTCGATCGAGGCGATGATCATCGAGTCGGTGCGGACGCCGGTGCGGTCCGGTCCGGCGTCGGAGCCGAGGAGGAAGACGTTGACCCGGGGGGTGTTGGCCCAGGGGGAGGCCTCCGGCGAAGGCGTCGGCTGGGGTTTCTGGACCAGGCTGCCGCCGAAGACCCCGCCAAGGGTGTCCCGAGTGATCAGCGCGTAGCGGACCACCTGAGCCGACGGGGCGAGGACGACGAGGCACAGCGCGGCGGTCACGAGCCGCAAGAGCCCCCGGTGAGAATGGGGCAGACCCCGGGGGCGGGTCACCCGATGCGTGACGACGATGGCGAGGACCCACACGGCCGCCGCGACGGTGGTGACGACAGCGAGGATGAGGAGGAGGCCCTGGCTGGTACCCAGGGCCACCGCCGCCTTGAGCGGCCCGCTGTGGACCACGACGAAGGCGATCCCGGCGACCAGGAGGGCAGCGAAGAGACCGAGGAGCACCTTGCCGAGCGCGCGTCGGGTCGTGGCGAGCAGGCCGGACCCCGGTGCCACCGTGCTGGCCAGCGTGAGGACCAGCGAGCGACGAGCCCTGCGGGAGCCCTCCTCTCGGCGGGCGGACCTGCTGGTTCGTGAGGCGACCGCAGCCGTCGGCGCATGCTCCGACGTCATCGCGGCTCCTTGTCGGTCTCGCTGGTTTCCGGGGGTGGCGTCGGGCGCCGTGCCTGCCGCCGACCACCGTGGGTGTCGGAGGCCATTGTGCACCGTCGCGCTGGGGCTCGCCTGAGCCCTTCGGCTCCCGACGAATTGGCTTGCACGCACCCCGGGCCGGTAACCTATCGGCGCTGGCCGCCCCGTGCGG
>WBZP01002469.1_pt1 | contig 21220 bp, 19 predicted proteins | sample 5204301 | NCBI WGS metagenome assembly WBZP01 (sample SAMN12412401, study PRJNA552823) | activated sludge metagenome | isolation source: activated sludge from nitrification reactor of wastewater treatment plant... | place: USA: Pennsylvania | collected 2017
ACCTTTCCCCTGTGTTATTGGTATCAGTAATTTTTTGAGATGTGATATACATGTGCGCCTGCCAGAAGTATCCACCTAGCAATAATACCTAAATCCGCAGCCTGCACCCATAGGAGGGGATTGACTCATCATCCATCTCCCTCGTTATCACCCCTTAAGAGTCGTATACGGTTATAAGAGATTGTCGGGCACATGGGCTCTGTACCTGCCTCTCGGCTTCAGAGAGGTACAATGGTATATTCCTATTTCTCCTCTTCTAAGTTCGATACCCAGAAGTTAGAAAACAGCAGATCTGGCGCCATCGACATAGGAGAATTCCGCCTTAATCCCCACCTGCAGGAATCGGATAGCCTCATCTATTTGAACCGACGCCCTATCCTGACAAAATGGCTGACTGCGCTTCCGGGTAACAACCTAGCACTGCTTGATGTTGGCGGCCGCATTCAACCCTATCGTCCATTAGTGCAAGGGAAAGTAGGCCGCTACGTCGCGATCGACTTACAGATGGAAGGACTCGTCGATGTCGTGGCAAATGGGGAACAATTGCCGTTTAAGGACGGTAGTTTCGATGTCGTTCTTTGCAGCGATGCATTACAGTACATTCCCGATGCACCCAGCGCAGTCACAGAGATGCACCGCGTGCTTCGCCCTATTGGCACGCTGTTGCTAGCAACCAGAGGGTGTTATCCCGAAGACCACAGCGAGTACTGGAGATTCATCCCGAGTGGATTGCGGTATTTGACACGGATGTTCGGCACGTGCGAGATCGTTCCAGAAGGCCGCACCGGAAGTGGCCTAGCTATTTCAGTCAACACACTCCTCCACCGCGATATCACAACGCCATGGGCCATGCGACTCGCGCGGCGCACAACCACTCCCCTCATCAATCAATTGGGGTTGCTCTTAGATCGTTTTCTACAATCTGATTCCAGAAGTTCTTGCAGCTATAGTCTGCGTGCGAGAAAAAGACCGACCGAAACCGGCTGATACCCTTGATGTGATGACTGGTTGCAAACGGACAAACAGGCGGAACCTCCCCTTCTAACCGGCGTTTCAATTAACTGGCGGTTTCATCGATTTTCCTGAGCCGCCTTTAGAAATTTATTCTATCGCCTGAATGTGACTCCTTATTCAAGCACTGCGCTGATCATTGCAGGCACCCTAAAATAGTTTTCATCGCAGGAGGCATGCCGTGCGCTGCACTTTGCCATCATCCACTTCTAGCCGCACTCTCCACGCTGGCGATCTTGTGGAAGTGAACAGTGCCGACGAGATACTGCGGGAAGCGTTTTCGAGTCTTCAAGCGCGCCACAAACATTAGCGACACCATCGAAAACACCGGCTTCGAGCGCATGCACCGAACCATCCTGTTGGACGGCGTGCAATGCGACGGAGCAAGCCATGGCGAATGCCAAGCCCGATGCATGATCTTTTGGAAAGAACAGTAGCTCATCAAGCCGGTATCGGAAGAATCACCGGATACCCTGATCACCATCCGTGCCACTAGCAAACCCACAAGTGACGTCCGGCCAGGTGAGACCCACTCTGAATCCCGTACCGCCCTCATGAAGACGACAATCCACCGTACTGAACCGGAGGGTGAACCCATTTACCGATGCCAGATAACGGAACTAGCGAAAGCCAGCCTCCCACTGACATGGTGGGATCTCCGTCACTACCTGGAAAAATGTGACCTCTGGAAATCGGCGACTACCTGAAGTTGGTACCGGCATTTTGATTATGCTCTTTAATTGGGTCCAGCGCCGGCGTGGTGGAGATGTCTATCCTCACATGGACGCTGGGAGATCGAAGCAAACGCCCATAAATCCGTTGAATCTTCAGCCAGGCGATACGGTAAGAGTCAAGACTCGCGAGGAAATTCTTGCGACCCTCGATAGGTCTTGGAAAAATAAAGGATTGCACTTTGAGGTTGGGATGGCCCGCTACTGCGGCAAGACGTTCCGTGCGGCCGTTCGCACGCACACCATAATTCATAAAAAAACAGGGAAAATGGTCACGACTTCAGAGGACAACCCTATGATCATTCTTGAAACAGTCTTCTGCAATGCAGACTATCAAAAATTCTGTGCGCGGAGCGAATATGTGCCTTGGCGAGCGATCTGGCTGGAGCCGCTTGAGGGAAAATCTCTCATGCCGTAAGCTATCACACGCTATTCCACTTGCTATCTCCCCTCACGCCTATGTCCAGAGGCTCTCCCCCCTGTCGGCCCTCTGGCAGTTGAGAAGATGGTTCCTGCCTTTTCACCGACTGTGGCCCATTTTGCTTTCCGTTCCATTCCAAAGGCGCTCAATGTTTGCCTTGTGCTTCAACACAATCAGCCCACTGACGATCACGGAGAAGAGCACGAACTCCACGGTCGGACGAGCCAATGAGGCAATCAGCGGGAAGAGTCCGAAGGCAGTCAGCGCGCCGCCAGACGAGTAGCGCCAGAGCGCGACGGCGCTGATCCAGGCCAGGAGCAACAGGAATCCGATCGCCGGCTCCACGCCCAGGACGGAGCCGAGCGCAGTCGCCACGCCTTTGCCCCCTTTGAATCCGAGAAACGGCGAGAAGAGGTGGCCGAAAAACGGCGCCAGGGCCACCAGGAGAATCATCCATTCCTGTTGCAGCATCTGCGTTGCCGCAAACCCCATGAGCCAGCCTTTGCCCATGTCGCCGATCAACGTCAGGATGCCGGCCTTCTTGCCGGACACCCTCAGCACGTTGGTGAAACCGACGTTCTTGCTGCCGACCGTTCTCGGGTCGGGCAACCCCATCGCTTTGGACACGACGATGCCGAATGGAATAGCCCCCAGCAGATAGCCGGCCATTGCCATGAAAACCCAGAGAATTTCTTGATTCATAGTTCAGAAAGAGAAACAAGGAGAATGGGGCGTAACGAGTGGCTGCCTTCGAATTCAGCAGGATGCTCAAAAAGCTCGTCCAGCAAGGCCGCAGCCGAGAAGGCACCGGAGGCGTAGCCTCTGGGCTACGTTGAGGACGCGTTCGAGGCGAGAGCGCCGCTGGAGGACTTTTTCAGCATCCTGCCATGGGCCTACAGGCCTTTTTCCACGACCTGCTTCCAAAAACTCCACACATACTGCCCGCCTGATATATAGCCCAACACCAGCGACAGATAGAGCGTCACGATGCCGGCCAGATGCAGGTTCCCCAACGCGGCCAGGCTGGTTCCTTCAAGAATGAGCATGACGATGGCCACAACCTGCAAGGCCATCTTGTACTTCCCCGTCGTCTCCGCGGCGATGATGAACCCTTCACTGGCGGCAATCGCACGAATACCCGTCACGCCCAATTCCCGAGCAATGATCAAAATGGCCACCAGAGCACTGACCCGGTCCACGTTCACGAGCAGAATCAGCGCCGACAACACCAGCAACTTGTCGGCAATGGGATCGAGCAACTTTCCGAGCTTGGTGACCTGACCCGACCGTCTCGCGAGATAGCCATCAAGCATATCCGTCACGGCAGCTACGACAAACACGATGGCGGCCAAGAGCGAACGATCCGGATCCGGCGTGACAAACAGCACGACGAACACCGGAATCAAGAGAATGCGGGTAAGCGTAAGCAGGTTAGGCAGATTCAACGAATCCTGCCCGATTTCCCGCCATGCTGCTAAGACGCGATTCATAGCTGATTGAGATCCTCTTGCAGACCACTGAAAACCAATGAGAGCCACCTGAACTTGATAGCACTACTCGCTTGGAACAACAAGATATTACCCTGCAGAATGCTCAAAAAGCTCGCCCGGCAAGGCCGCAGCCGAGAAGGCACCGGAGGCGTAGCCTCTCGGCTACGTTGAGGATGCGTTCGAGGGGAGAACGCCGCTGGGCGACTTTTTCAGCATTCTGCTAGACAATGCCGCTCTTCAACAAATCATGCAAATGAATGACACCGCGGATGTTCCGATCGCCTTCGATCACCACGAGTGTCGTAATGGAAAACCGCTCCATCATTTCGACCGCTTTGGCGGCCAGATCGTCGGGTCCGATAGTCCGAGGCTGTCTCGACGCGAGCGCGCTCGATGTCGCCTTCGTAAAGTCTCCGCCGCCCTGAATGAACCGCCGCAAGTCTCCGTCAGTGATGATCCCGGCCAGTTTTCCCGCTTGATCAACGACCGTGGTCATCCCAAGCTTCTTCGCGGTCATTTCCAACATCGCCGTCGTACCGGGCACCGACTCATCGACTTTGGGCAAATCGGCCCCATGATGCATGAGATCCTTCACCCGGACCAGTAACCGCCGCCCGAGCGTGCCGCCCGGATGAAATTGCGCAAAGTCTTCTTCTTTGAATCCGCGCTTCTGCAACAGTGCCACGGCCAGCGCATCGCCCAGTGCCAAGGTCGCCGTCGTGCTGGCCGTCGGCGCGAGCCCCATGGGACAGGCCTCCTCCGACACCGAGACATCCAGCGCCACATCACTCTGTTTGGCCAGAGTTGAACTCATGCGGCCCGTGAGACCAATGACCGGAATCCCCATGCGTTCGACATAGGGCAGAATCTGCAACAGCTCAGCCGTCTCGCCGCTATTGGAAATGGCAATCAACGCGTCGCGGCGGGCCAGCATGCCAAGATCGCCGTGCACGCCTTCGGCGGGATGGAGAAAAAACGAGGAGGTGCCGGTGCTGGCCAGCGTCGCGGCGATTTTCTGCCCGATCAACCCGGACTTGCCCATACCGGACACGACAACTTTGCCTTTGCACTGAGCCAGCAGGTCAACGGCTTTTTCGAACTTGCTGTCCATCCGGTCGACGAGTGCCTGGACGGCGCGCGCTTCGATTTCGAGCACACGCTTCCCGTCACCTAGACTCCCCAGGCTCTTCACTCCCTTGGGCGCGGGGGAACGCTTCGGCTTCGGCTCTAGCTTCGTGGTTTTGCTGCGTCGCATATCCGCATGACCCGTTCGAGCAAAGCTTTCAGTTGATGCAGCGGCACCATGTTCGGACCGTCGGACAACGCCTCATCCGGGTTGGGATGCACTTCCATAAAAAATCCGTCCACACCGGCGCCGGCTGCCGCGCAGGCCAACGGCTCGACAAATTCACGCTGACCGCTGGACTTCGTGCCACCGCCCCCTGGCAGCTGCACGCTATGGGTCGCGTCGAACACAACGGGATAGCCGAAGCTCCGCATAATGGGAAAGGAGCGCATATCAACGACGAGGTTGTTGTAACCGAAGGACGATCCGCGCTCCGTGAGCACGATGCGCTGGCTCCCGCACTCTTCCACCTTCTTCACGGCGTTGGCCATCTCAGGCGGCGACAGGAATTGGCCCTTCTTCACATTGACGACTTTGCCGGTCTTCGCCGCGGCGATGAGCAGATCGGTTTGGCGACACAAAAATGCGGGAATCTGCAGCACATCGACGACCTTCCCCGCCTCCGTCGCCTGCGCTTCCGTATGGACATCGGTCAGCACCGGAAGCCCCAATTGGTCTTTGACCTTCTTCAAGACCGCCAAGCCATTCTCGATGCCGGGGCCGCGGTACGACTTGATGGAGGTCCGGTTGGCTTTATCGAACGATGACTTGAAGACATAGGGGATACCCAGCGCCTTGGTGATCTCGGCAATCTTCCCGGCCGTATCCAGCACCAGCTGTTCACTCTCGATGACACAGGGACCGGCAATGAGGAAGGGCCGATTCCCTGCTCCGACTTTGAACGAACCGATTTGGACTTCGTGCGCCATAGTTTTACTTTCTTCCAATTTCCCTTGAGATGCTCAAACGGGCTATCCAACAAGGCCACAGGCGAGACAAAACCGGAGGCGTACCATCAGGGGTACGTTGAGGATTTTGTCGAGCCGAGAACGCCGTTGGGAGCCCGTTTCAGCATCTCAGTTAATGCCCCAGCTTTTTACGCAACGCCGCGCCAACAAATCCACTAAAAAGAGGATGCGGATGATGCGGGCGCGAACGATACTCAGGATGGAACTGCGTCGCGAGAAACCAGGGGTGTTTCTTCAGCTCGACGATCTCAACCAGCCGCCCGTCGGGCGACAGGCCGCTCAGCACCAATCCCTTGGCCGCAAGTTGCTCGCGATAGGCGTTGTTGAATTCGTACCGGTGCCGGTGCCGTTCACCGATCTCGTTGACGCCGTACATCTTCTGCGCCAGCGTCCCCTCTCCGAGTTTGCACAGATAGGAGCCCAGCCGCATGGTTCCGCCCTTGTCGCTCACGGACTGCTGGTCGGACATCAAATGGATGACGGGGTGCGGCGATTGCTCGTCGAACTCCGAACTATTGGCTCCCGCCAGGCCCGCCACGTTCCGTGCAAACTCGATCGTGGCGCACTGCATACCCAGGCACAGCCCGAGGAACGGCACTTCGCGCTCTCTCGCATACTTGATGGTGAGAATTTTCCCTTCGACCCCGCGCGTTCCGAATCCGCCTGGAATCAGAATCCCGTCAGCTTCGCGCAAGATCCGCTCGGTCCCCTGGCGCTCGACATCTTCGGACTCGATCCACGTGATATTGACCTTCGTCTCATGGTCGATCCCGCCATGCACCAGCGCTTCAGCCAAACTCTTGTAACATTCCTTCAGCCCCGCATATTTCCCCACCAGCGCGACGGAAATCTCGTGCTTCGGATGCTTGATCTTCTGCACCATCGCATCCCATTCACGGAGATTGGGCGGGCCGGTCTCGATATGCAACAACCGGACGATCAGTTCATCCAAGCCTTCTTTTCGAAAGACAATAGGCACTTCATAGATCGTCTCCACATCTTTCGCAGTGATGACGGCGTCCTTCTCGACATTGCAAAACATCGCGATCTTGGCCTTCATCTCCGGCGGAATATAGCGATCGGTGCGGCAGAGCAAAATATGCGGCTGGATACCGATTTCACGGAGCTTGTTTACGGAATGCTGCGTGGGCTTGGTCTTCAATTCACCGGCCGCGCCGATGTAGGGCACCAGCGTCAGATGGACATACAGCACATTGTCGCGGCCCACGTCGTAGGGCATCTGGCGAATCGCTTCGAGAAACGGCAGACTTTCAATATCGCCGACGGTCCCGCCGATCTCGACGATCGTGACATCGATCCCCTGCGAGATCCGCATGATGCATTGCTTGATCTCGTCAGTGATATGCGGCACGACCTGGACGGTGCCGCCGAGATAATCGCCCCGGCGCTCTTTCGTGATGACGGAATTGTAAATCCGCCCCGTCGTGTAATTGCTTTCCTTCGTCAGGGAGAGCGAGGTGAACCGCTCGTAGTGCCCCAGGTCGAGATCCGTCTCGGCGCCGTCTTCGGTGACAAAGACTTCGCCATGCTGATAGGGATTCATCGTGCCCGGATCGACGTTAATGTAGGGATCGAGCTTCAAGAAGGTGATCTTGAGTCCGCGGCTCTCCAGGAGATTCCCGATCGACGCCGAGGCCAGTCCTTTCCCCAGCGACGAGACCACTCCACCTGTCACAAAAATAAACTTGCTCATGGCTGCCCCCATCATCGGCTCGGTGCGGTCCGCTTGAGGTTGAGTTCCTGCTTCAGGGATTCATACTGCCGCAATTTCTCTTCGGCCTCCGGAACATCCTCAGGCGTATCGATGCGTAGCGACGCATAGGGCGTCTCCCAGACACGCACACGGACGCCGTTTTCGAGCGCACGTAACTGCTCCAGTTTTTCCGCATCTTCCAAGACGCCCGTCTTCATCGCGGCAAAGCGCAGCAGAGTTTCCTTGGTATAGATATAGACTCCGAGATGAATGTAATGCAGTCCGCTTACCACACGCCGGCTCGGATCGTCACGGACCAGCGGAATCGGCGCGCGCGAGAAATAGAGCGCATAGCCCTTGGCATCCGTCGCTACTTTGACGATCGCCGGATTCTGCAGATCGTCGGTCGCATCCATCTTGCGCTTCAACGTGCCCATTTCGGCGCCGCTCTGGAGAAACGGGTCGATGAGGTCCGACAGCAGCTCGGGATTCAGAGGAATTTCGTCACCCTGCAAGTCCAGAAAACAGTCACCCGCAAACATCCGCGCCACCGCCGCCACACGATCGGTGCCCGTCCGGTACTCGCCGCCCATCATGATGGCCCGACCGCCGAACTGCTCGACGGCCTGCTTGATGCGCTCATCATCCGTGGCCACCAGAACTTCGTTCACGGACCGACAGGCTCGCGCCCGTTCGTACACATGCTGAACCATCGGTTTCCCGGCCAACTTCACCAACGGTTTCCCCGGAAACCGCGACGAGCCGTACCGTGCCGGAATCACCACGATGACCGACGACAATGATTTAGCCATTGCCGACCGCCTCCAGGAGCTGCTTGGGCGAGACCGTCGCCGTGCCGACCATCCCCACGACGATGCCGGCCGCATGGTTGGCCAGCGTCGCGGCTTCCCGCATGTTCGCGCCTGTTGCCAGCGCCAAGGCCAAGGTCCCGATGACCGTATCGCCGGCCCCCGTCACATCGTAGACTTGCCGGGCCTGCGTCGGAAGATGCCAGGACGTGCCCTCGCCCTCGTACAGGCTCATCCCTTTTTCACCGCGTGTGATCAGCACGGATTGGCACCCCAGCCGCTGGCGAATAACGGCGCCGGCCTGATTGATGGTCTGATCATCATCGCCATGCAAGCCGGCCGCCTGGGTGGCTTCCAGATGATTCGGCGTCATGACCGTCACGCCCTTGTAGTAACTGAAATGCTCGACCTTCGGATCGACGATAATCGGGATCTTGCGCAAGGCCGCCATCCGCGTCAATTCGGTCATGAGTGCCGCCGACACGACGCCTTTGGCATAATCTGAGACAACAATGCAGGACAACTCGCGAATCCGCGATTCGACGTAGCGCAGGAGACGTTTCTGAAGCGTTCCTTTCAGTTCCTGTCGGCCCTCCATGTCATAGCGCACGATCTGCTGATTATGGGCGATCACCCGGCTCTTCCTGGTGGTCGGACGATCATGGTCGATAATCACACCGCCCCGCCCTGAGCGCGACTTACCCAACTCCTTCAGCAGCAACCGTCCGCTCTCATCGGCGCCGATCACGCCGCATAAATCCGCTTTCCCGCCAAGCGCGAGGATGTTGTTGAAGACGTTGGCCGCGCCGCCCAATCGCAGCGTTTCCGACTCGACATGCACGACCGGCACAGGGGCCTCCGGAGAAATCCGGCTCACCCGTCCCATCACATAATGATCAAGAATCAAATCTCCGATGACCAGCAGACTGGCCTGAGGAAACCGCTGGAGGTACTGGCGAAGCGCCTTCTGTGAGACGGATTGATTCTGCGTAGTCTGCGGAGCCATGACGTGCGCGTCCTTCTATTGAATGGCTTTACCGAACCGATCCCATCGAACCCACTCAGTCCATTGCCCCTGGCCGCTCCAGGACCAATAGATTCGGAACGCCTTCCCACGAATCTTCTCCTCCCGCACATAGCCCCAGAACCGGCTATCGAGGCTCTGGTCGCGATTGTCGCCCATGACAAAATAGGCTCCCTCCGGCACCGTCACCGGACCGAAGTTGTCGCGGGGATTGATCGTGCTATCGATAATGCCCGGGTCGATCCGTTGCGTAAAGGCCCGATCGTCGAGTACCTGGCCGTTGACGAGCACCTGCTTATTGTGGATCTGCACCGTGTCGCCGGGGGTCCCCACGATGCGCTTGATGAAGTCCTTCTCTTCGTCTTCCGGAAAGCGAAAGACGATCACATCCCCCCGCTGCGGCTTGCCGAACGGCATTACATTGGAGGACGTGTAGCAATTCACCGGAGGAAAGTTCCATTGCAACTTGCAGTCGGTCGGCCATTGCAACCCGTAGGACAACTTGCTGACCAGAATATGATCCCCGATCAACAGCGTGGGAATCATGGATCCGGATGGAATCTTGAATGCCTGCACGACGAACACCCGAATGGCAAACGCGAGCAACATCGCGACGACGATAGCTTCGGCATACTCCCGAACGATAGACTTCCCGCTCTGGCGAGCCTCGCCTGCCGCCGGGGCTTCGGCCTGAGCCGTGCCCGGAGCGACACCGGATACGTCCTCAAGATTAGGCGGAGTCGTCGGTTCGGTACTCATTCATCCCCCACTTTCAACAGCGCCAGGAAAGCCTCTTGCGGCACTTCCACGCTCCCCACCGACTTCATCCGCTTCTTACCCTCTTTCTGTTTTTCCAGCAGTTTCCGTTTACGCGAGATGTCGCCGCCGTAGCACTTCGCGATGACGTTCTTCTTCATTGCGCCGATCGACTCGCGGGCAATAATCTTCGTCCCGATCGCCGCCTGAATGGCAATCTCAAACATCTGGCGAGGGATCAGCTCTTTCATCTTTTCCGCCATCTGCCGTCCGCGATGGACCGATCGCTCTTTATGCGTAATGAACGACAACGCATCCACCGCCTCGCCATTGAGCAGAATATCCAGCTTCACCAGATCGGATTCGCGATAGCCAAGCAATTCGTAATCCAGCGACGCGTAGCCTTGCGTGCGCGACTTGAGCTTGTCATAAAAATCCAGGATGACTTCGTTGAGCGGCATCTCATAGCTGATAACGACACGCGTCGGATCGAGAAAGTGGATATCCCGCTGAATGCCACGGCGTTCCTGGCAGAGCTTTAAAATCGCCCCCATGTAGCGTTCCGGCGTAATAACGGTCGCCAGGATAAAGGGCTCCTCAAACGACTCGATGCTGCTGGGCTCCGGCAGATCGGCAGGATTGTCGATCTCCAGTACCTCCCCTTTGGTCGTCATCACGCGATAGACGACGGTGGGGGCAGTCGTGATCAACGTCAGGCCATATTCCCGCTCCAGGCGCTCCTGGATGATTTCCATGTGCAGCAAACCCAGGAAACCGCAACGAAAGCCGAAACCCAACGCCAAGGAACTCTCCGGCTCATAGACAAAAGAGGAATCGTTCAATCGCAACTTGACGAGCGCATCCCGCAGATCTTCATACTTCGCCGTGTCGGTCGAATAGAGCCCGCAGAAGACCAGCGGCTTCACTTCCTTATACCCGGGGAACGGCGTGGCCGTCGGGTGCACGGCATCCGTTAGCGTGTCGCCGATCTTGACATCGGCCACTTCACGCATATTCGCACAGAGATAGCCGACCTCACCGGTCAGCAGCTGGGTCGTCTTCGAACGCTTGGGAATAAACTTCCCGACTTCCATCACTTCAAATGTCCGGTCATTGGACATGACTTTAATCTTCATCCCCGGCCGCACTTCGCCGTCCACGATGCGGATCAGGACAATTACCCCCTGGTAGTTATCAAACCAGGAATCGAAAATGAGGGCTTTCAGCGGGGCCTTGGGATCACCGGACGGCGGCGGAATCCGCTGGATGATCGCTTCGAGCACCTCCGGCACTCCCTTGCCCTCTTTCGCACTGATGGGCATCGCATCACTGGCATCCAGCTGCAACACTTCTGAAATGGAATTCTTGGTCCCCTCGACATCCGCGCTCGCCAAATCGATCTTATTGATGACGGGGATAATGGTCAGATTGTTCGCCATGGCCAAATTCACATTGGCGATCGTCTGCGCCTGCACCCCCTGCGTGGCATCGACCAGCAAGAGCGCACCCTCGCACGCCGCGAGGCTACGGGAGACTTCATAAGTGAAATCGACATGCCCCGGCGTATCGATCAAATGCAAATCGTAGGTCTTCCCATCCTTGGCCTTGTACCGAATGGCCACCGCATGGGCCTTGATCGTAATGCCGCGTTCCCGCTCAAGATCCATGGCATCAAGGATCTGCTCCTTGGCCTCTCGGGCGGTCACTGCACCAGTCGCATCCAAGAGCCGGTCGGCGAGGGTTGATTTGCCGTGATCGATATGGGCGATAATCGAGAAGTTTCGTATAAGGCTTTGCAAATCCTAGCTCTTTTCAGAAAAAAATCGGTTCATTATAGTAACTGCCCCCTGGGTTGTCAAAGTCAGGACTCACTCGTATAATCGCCGCCGCACCGTGATTTTCGAGCCTTTCTACGCACTTCAATTCCGCCCGGCTTCGCAGGAACTCTGAATCGCATGGCGCCACGCACCCCCCCGGACAGACTCGCCGATTGGGACCGGAAATATCTCTGGCATCCTTTTACGCAGATGCAGGAATGGGAACAGGAGGCTCCCCTCATTATCGAGCGGGGGAAGGGCGCCTATCTGATCGATACTCAGGGCAGGAAGTACCTCGACGGAACCTCGTCTATCTGGGTGAATCTCCACGGACATCGGCATCCGACGCTCGATCGCGCCATCAAAAACCAACTCGACAAGATTGCCCACTCGACTTTTCTAGGCCTCTCAAACCCGCCGGCTATTCGCCTGGCGCGCGAGCTGATCCGAATCGTACCCAAAGGTCTCACACGGGTGTTTTATTCCGACAACGGGTCAACGGCAGTTGAAGTCGCGCTCAAGATGGCGGTCCAATATTGGCAGCAACACCGTCCCGAGGCCGGACCCAAAAATACTTTCCTGCATCTCAAGCTGGCCTATCACGGCGACACGATCGGGGCCATCAGTGTCGGAAATATCGAGCTGTTTCACGGCCGATTCAAACCACTTCTATTTCCAACTCTCGACGCCGAGCCCCCCTACTGTTACCGCTGTCCGCTCGCCCTCACCTATCCCTCCTGCCACATGGCCTGCCTCGATCCGATCGAACAGCTGCTCAAAACCCGGCATCGCGAGATCGCCGGATTTGTCATCGAACCGTTGGTGCAGGCCGCAGCCGGCATGATCATGTCTCCGCCCGGCTACTTGAAACGCATCCGTGAACTCTGCACTCAATATAATGTGCTACTCATCGCCGATGAAGTGGCGACAGGATTTGGCCGCACGGGGAAGATGTTTGCCTGTCAGCATGAGGGCGTCACTCCGGATCTGATGGCCATCAGCAAGGGGCTGACCGGCGGATATATGCCCTTGGCCGCCACTCTGACGACTGAAGCCATTTACAACGCGTTTCTGGGGAAGTTCGAAGAGTTCAAGACGTTCTTCCACGGCCACAGCTATACCGGCAATCCCTTGGGCTGCGCGGTGGCACTGGCAAATCTCGAGATCTTCCGCAAAGAACAAACCCTTGCAGGACTCCGCCCGAAGATCGCCCTCTTGAAACGCCTGCTCAAGCCTCTTGCCGACCTGCCGCTCGTGGGAGATATCCGCCAGTGCGGCCTGATGGCCAGCATCGAACTCGTTCGGAACAAGACCACCCGCGAAGCCATCCCCCTGCAGGCCAGGATCGGCCACCGGGTTGCCATGGAAGCGCGCCGTCGAAGGCTCTTGCTACGCCCGATCGGCAATGTGATCGTCCTGATGCCGCCGCTCTCTTCATCACGTGACGAAATATCGAGAATGGTGGAAATTCTGACCATCTCCGTTCAAACTTGCACTGCATTCAGTCAATCACAAACCGAGAAATAGAAACGGCAGAGGCCCCACTTGCCAAGGAGCCAAGACAACAATGACAACTACGTGTGACTTCCTCGTCATCGGCGGAGGCGTCATCGGACTCAGCATCGCCCGTGAGCTTAAAGCCCGCCGTAAAGACGCGCGCATAACCTTGATCGAAAAAGAATCATCCTGCGGGGCCCACGCCAGCGGACGCAACAGCGGTGTGCTCCACGCTGGATTCTACTATTCCCCCGATAGCCTGAAGGCGAAATTCACCAAGCTCGGGAACGAGCGAATGACCGCCTATTGTGAGCAGAAAGGCATCCCCCTCAATCGCTGCGGCAAACTCGTCGTGGCCAAAGATGCCGGCGATCTTGCCTCCCTCGACGAGCTTATAAAGCGCGGCCGAGCGAACGCGATTGAAATTCAGGAGCTGACCGAAGCGGAAGCCAAACGGATCGAACCTCGCGTCAAGACCTACCAGCGCGCCTTGTTTTCACCCCGCACCTCGACCGTGAACCCCTTGCACGTCGTCGACGCCATGCAACGCGATGCCATCCAAGAAGGTATCGAGATACGATTCGGCACCGCTTATATCAGCCGAACCGATCAAGGAGTCCAGACCAACTCCGGCACGATTATCGCCGGATATGTCGTCAACGCCGCGGGATTGTACGCGGACAAAATCGCGATGGCTTATGGCTTCTCGGAAAAGTATCGGATCCTGCCCTTCAAAGGGCTCTATCTCTATTCAAACGAGCCGCCGGGCGCGATCCGCACCAATATCTATCCGGTCCCCGACCTGAGGAATCCGTTTCTCGGGGTGCACTTCACCATCACCGCTGACGGAAAGGCTAAAATCGGCCCCACGGCCATTCCGGCCTTCTGGCGCGAGAATTACGAGGGCCTCAGCAATTTCAAACTGGGTGAGATGATGGAGGTCGCGGGCCGTGGACTCGGCCTGCTGACCAATGCGCAGTTCGACTACCGGCGCCTCGCCATGGAAGAGATTGCCAAATACTCCCGCAGCAAAATGGTCGAACTCGCCTCGGTGCTCGCCGAAGGGGTACAGGAATCGAACTATCAGAAGTGGGGACGGCCCGGCATTCGGGCGCAACTCCTCGACATCACCAAAAAGAAACTCGAGATGGACTTCGTCCTGGAGGGAGACCACCGCTCGATGCATGTCCTCAATGCGGTCTCACCGGCCTTCACCTGTTCACTGCCCTTCGCCGCTCATGTGTGCGATCAGATCGACCAACGCCTACGATAACTCATCATCAGCCATTCATCTCGACGACGGCCCCGACGCCAATCTTCAAGCACTCGCTTGCCGGCCTTTCCTTGAGAAAGAACTCCAGCATCCCATTGCTGTTGATCAAGGCATGCAGAACATCGGCCTGACCTTGACTATAGTTCGCCACCAAGCTTCCAATGAGATGCTCCCCGACCCGGATCTCCGGCCTGCCGATCTTGCCGGCTTCAATCTGAGTTTGGGAAATGTTCGAAATCAGATTGCCGAAACGGTCGATGTAGACAATCTCTCCGATAATCGTTCGCGCGGTCACCTTGGGTTGAGGCCAGTTCATTCTGACCGGATCAGAGACCAATCGGCCGAACGACAACAGCGCCGTGCCTCTGGCCAGCCAGGCTGCCGCCGGGGCAAACACATCCCGGCCGTGGAAGGTCGCTCCTGGGGACTGCAATTGAAACCGCCGATTTTCTATTTCCCGAATCTCAACATCTTCTTCCAAATACAAAATCGGCGAGAGCACACCATTGTCCGGCGCCACGAAGTAATAGCGACCCGTTTTGACCAGAATCGGCCGTCGGTGGCTGCCGACACCGGGATCGACAACGACAACGTGTATGGTGCCTTCGGGAAACGTCCGGTAGCAGGACTGGAGACAGTAGGCGGCTTCGTCGATTCGATGCGGAGTGATGTGATGGGACACGTCTTCAATGCGGGCAGCGGGGTGGATCGTCAGGATCACCCCTTTCATACTGGCCACAAAATAATCTTTAGAGCCGAAATCGGTCAGGAGAGTAATGAGCGGGAGGGCCGGAGGCACGTCACAGTTCCTCGAACTTGATCTCCACGACTTCGTATTCCATGACCTTCGTGGGCGTCGTCACCTCGACGAAATCTCCGACCCGCTTCCCGATGAGCGCGCGGCCGACCGGCGACTGCACGGAGATTCGGTTGACCTTCATATCGGCTTCGTCCTGGCCGACCAGCGTATATTGCCTCTTCGACTGCGATTCCTGCTCGATCACCAGCACCGTCGCGCCGAAGACCGCGGTGTCCGTCGTCCGGCCGGTCGTGTCCACCACCCGGGCCTCAGCAATCTTGGTTTCGAGCTCAGCCATACGCGACGCAATAAACCCCTGCCGCTCCTTGGCCGCATCATACTCGGCATTCTCGCTCAAATCGCCATGCGCACGGGCTTCGGCAATCGCTTCGATATTCTTCGGCCGTTCAACCTTGCGTAAACGATCAAGTTCGGCCTTGAGAGCCTCATAACCTTTTCGAGTAATGGGTGTCGGCATACCGCAGAACTCCTCTTACACCTGACTTCGATGATACTCTTGCAGAGAGCGAATCGACAATTCTTTCTTTGCCAGGGCTTCAATACCCATCACCGCCGCCAGCGCTCCCCGCATCGTCGTATAGTAGGGCACTCCTCTCTGCAGAGCCTCCCGACGAATAGACAGTGAGTCCGTATGGGCGGAAGCCGTACGCACGGTATTCACGACTAACGCGACGGCCCCGTTTTTAATGTGATCCACGATATGGGGACGCCCCTCTTTTACTTTATGGACGGTCTCCACCTCAACCCCTTTATCTTTCAAGAAACTGGCCGTCCCGCTGGTCGCCTGAATCTTGAACCCTAGACTGTGCAATCGCTTTGCCACACCCCACGCAGCCAACTGATCGGATTCTTTCACGCTGATAAAGGCAGTACCCGATTGCGGCAGGGTGGCCCCGGCTCCGGCTTGGGATTTAGCAAACGCCCAGCCGAAATCGCTGTCGATGCCCATGACTTCCCCCGTCGACTTCATTTCCGGTCCCAACAGCACATCGACTCCAGGGAACTTATTGAACGGGAACACCGCCTCCTTCACCGACAAGTGCGCAGGCTGGGGGGCGCTCGTAAAGCCGAGGTCCTGGAGCGATTTCCCCAGCATCACTTTCATGGCCAGCTTGGCCAGCGGAACACCGATCGCTTTGCTGACGAACGGCACCGTGCGTGAGCCCCGCGGATTCACCTCCAGCACAAACACCGTTTTGTCCTTCACGGCGAACTGCGCATTCATCAAACCCACCACGCCTAACTCCAACGCCAAGGCCTTCATCTGGCGTTCAATTTCTCGAACGAGGGGCTTCTCCAAGGTGTACGGCGGAAGCGAACAGGCCGAATCACCCGAGTGCACGCCGGCTTCCTCGATATGCTCCATGATGCCGGCGACGACGACGGTCTTGCCGTCGGAAATGGCATCGGCATCGATTTCGATGGCATCCGAGAGATACTTGTCGATCAACACAGGATGTTTAGGCGATGCCTTCACCGCCGAACGCATGTACTCCAGCAAATCGGCTTCATCGTACACAATCTGCATCGACCGCCCGCCCAACACATAGGAGGGACGCACCATCACGGGATAGGAGATCTTCCCCGCGATCCGCACCGCTTCATCAACGGAACGAGCCATGCCGCTCTCGGCCTGACGTAGTCCCAGCTTATCCAAGAGATCACGGAACCGCTCACGATCCTCCGCCCGGTCGATGGCTTCTGGGCTGGTCCCGAGAATTTTCACTCCGGCTTTCGAGAGCGGCAAGGCCAGTTTCAACGGAGTCTGCCCGCCGAACTGCAGCACCACTCCGAGCGGTTGCTCCCGATGGATGATGTTCAGCACATCCTCCTCTGTAAGCGGCTCAAAATAGAGACGATCCGACGTGTCATAGTCGGTGCTCACCGTTTCGGGATTACAGTTCACCATAATCGTTTCGACGCCCTCTTCACGCAGGGCCATTGCCGCATGCACGCAGCAGTAGTCGAATTCGATCCCCTGCCCGATCCGGTTGGGGCCGCCCCCGAGAATGACCACCTTGGTGCGATCGGAGGGACGCGACTCACATTCACTGCCGTAGGTCGAATAGAGATAGGGGGTATTGGCTTCAAACTCCGCCGCACAGGTGTCGACACGCTTATACGTGACGGCCCTGGTTGGCTTGGCGGACTTACCGGATCCCATGCGCGCCTTCCGAACAGCCGCGCCATCGGTTCCGAGCAGCTGGCCGATTCGGTCATCGGAAAATCCCAGTTCTTTGGCTTGCCACAGTAGATCACCGGCAAGAACCGCAGCGGCGTTGTCGGCCTTGCCGATTAACAACTGCTCAAACTGGATCAGCTCACGAACCTGCTCCAGAAACCAGGGATCGATTTTGGTAATCGCGAACAATTCGTCATTTGTGAAACCAAGTCTGATCCCGTCGGCCAGATACCAGAGCCTCTCAGGTAACGGTGTTTTCAAGGTACGCCGGATTTTTTCGGCAGCCTCGGCACGATTGAACTCGGCAGGAATCCCGCGATCGATACCGACCCGTGAGGCCAATCCGTTGAGGTCCAGTTCCAACGAACGGATCGCTTTCTGCAACGACTCCTTGAACGTCCGGCCGATGGCCATCACTTCGCCCACCGATTTCATCTGCGTCGTGAGCGTCGGATCGGCCCCTTTGAATTTCTGAAACGCGAAGCGAGGAATCTTGACCACGACGTAATCGATAGTAGGCTCGAAGGACGCTTTGGTCACGCCGGTGATGTCGTTGGTGATCTCGTCCAAGGTATAGCCGATTGCCAGCTTCGCCGCGATTTTCGCAATCGGAAATCCCGTGGCCTTCGACGCCAAGGCCGAGCTCCGCGACACGCGCGGGTTCATCTCAATGATGATCATTTCCCCGTTGTCGGGGTTCAGACCGAATTGAATGTTCGAGCCGCCCGTGTCGACGCCGATCTCGCGAATGATCCGCAGAGCCGCATCGCGCATGCGCTGATATTCCTTGTCGGTCAGAGTCATGGCCGGCGCCACGGTGATGCTGTCGCCGGTATGCACACCCATCGGATCGAGATTCTCGATCGGACACACGATGACGACGTTGTCCTTGAGATCGCGCATGACCTCCAGCTCGTATTCTTTCCACCCGATCAACGAGCGTTCGATCAAGACCTGACTGGTCGGGCTCATGGCCAGCGCCCAATCGATGAGCTTCTCAAACTCTTCCCGATTATAGGCAATGTTGCCGCCGGTCCCGCCCATCGTAAACGAAGGCCGGATGATGGCGGGAAATCCGACTTTCTCCAGGATCCTGGCCGCCTCATCACGATTGTGCGCCGTGCCGCTCTCCGGCACCTTCAACCCGATCCGCTGCATCGCCTGCTTGAACGCTTCCCGATCTTCGGCCTTGTGAATGGCTTCCGCCGAGGCCCCGATCAGCTTGACGCCGTACTTCTCCAACACGCCACGTTTCACCAACCCCATCGTCGCATTCAAGGCCGTTTGTCCGCCCATCGTCGGCAGGAGCGCATCGGGCCGCTCACGTTCAATGACTTTTTCCACCACCTCCAGCGTGATCGGCTCAATGTACGTGCGATCGGCCAGCTCGGGATCGGTCATAATCGTCGCAGGGTTGCTATTGATGAGGATGACCTTGAAACCCTCTTCCCGCAACGCTTTGCAGGCTTGCGTCCCGGAGTAGTCAAACTCACAAGCCTGGCCGATCACGATCGGCCCGGATCCAATTAACAGTATCGACTTGATATCAGTGCGTTTCGGCATGCGTCCTCAACAATGTGAATCTAACTCATTTGCGGCATGGGGCCGATCAACGGCCGGTAGGGTGCCGGAGGCGGCGCCGGGGGGACATTGGGTCCATGGTAGCGCTGCATCGCGTCCGGCAACCAGGCCTCGATTTGATTGATACGGGTGAGGTCCGAGGGATGGGTCGACAGAAACTCCGGAACCGCCTGCTGCGACCGGAAGCACACCTTCCCGATCATCTGCCGAGGACAGCCGCTCATACGTTCCCAGAACGGCACCGCTTCACGCGGGTCGTATCCTGCGTCCGCCATCAGGCGCAGGCCGATATAGTCCGCTTCCGACTCCTGCTTGCGATTGAAGGGCAGCGAGACGTTCACACCGTAGGCGCCGAGCAGCCCCTGCATGGCGCCGCCTCCGGCATGCCCCGCCGCCGCGGCCCCGATGGCGCCCAATTGGGCGATTTGATCGATGATGCTGCGGCTCATCCGCTCGACTCCATGCCGCTGCAGCGCATGGGCCACTTCATGCCCCATCACCGTCGCCAATCCTGCCTCACTCTTCGTCACCTTGAGAATGCCGGTAAAGACCGCCACCTTGCCGCCGGGCAAACAAAAAGCATTCACCATTTTGTCGTCTTCAATGACGGCAAACTCCCACTGATAGTCCGGCTTATTCGCCGCCTTGGCAATCCGCTGCCCGACCTTCTGAACCAGCTCATTGATTTCAGCATTGTCACTCAGCGTCGCCTGTCGCAAGACCTCCCGATAGGCGCCGAGCCCAAACTCCTGCTCTTTTTCTTCCGAGAAGAAAATAAGCTGATCGCGGGCAGTGCCAGGAGCGCGATAACAGCCGGTCAACGACGACAACAGTCCCAGAGCCGTGCAAGCCCCAAGTGCCGCATAAATTCCGGCTACTCCCTGTACCCCGAATGCCAGGACTGCGCGACGCCCGACCGGGGTCGCAAGAAATTGGTCCACGTTATGATCAACCTGTTGTGCCATGACGTCACCCAACCGAACCGGCCTGGAACGATGTCAACCTGGCCTAGGGCATCCACAAATACATGAACTGCGGCGCGCCACCCCTAACAAACGACATCACATCGAAGTTGCCCAACGCCGCCAACGGACCGGGCGCCATAAGCTTGGTGTACACATTGTTCGAATAATCGCCCGGGCGGTGATAGGTCACCACTTTCGCCTCGGTCAGTCCCGCTCTCTTCTTGGCCGCTTCAATGGCTTCTTCCAGATAGCCGATCTCATCGACCAGCCCGGCCGCTTTCGCCTGATCCCCGGTATAGATCCGGCCATCGGCCAGCTTCTTGATCTGCTCCATCTGAAGATTCGGCCGGCCTTCCTGCACAACGGTCAGGAACCGCTGATAGAACGAATCGATCAACCCTTGGAAAATGCCCCGCTCTTCCGGAGTCATCGCGCGAAACGGTGACCCCATATCCTTCCGAGGGCCGGACGTAATCGCGGTGGCCTCTACCCCCACTTTCTCCAACAGTCCGTGCGTATTCACCGTGAGCATGATGACGCCGATACTCCCTGTCACCGTCGAGGGATGGGCCATGATCCGGTCCGCGGCTGAAGCGATGTAATAGCCGCCCGAGGCCCCCACATCCATGATCGAGGCAATGACCGGAATCTTGCGGGACGCCTTGAAGAGTTTGAGTTCATGATGAATGATATCCGATGCCGTGACCGTGCCGCCAGGCGTATTGATCCGCAGCACCAGCGCCTTGACCGACTCATCACGTGAGGCCCGCGTCAGCTCCTCTTTGATCGTCGCGATCATGCTGGGTTGCGTATAGAAGCTCGACTTCTCTTCCGAACTGATCATCCCGGACACGTCCACGAGCAGAATCTTGTCCTTGCCGGTTCCGCTGACCTGCCGCTCCTCCAGTTGAGCGGGCGGAGGCGGAATCTGAATATTGACGCAGCCCGAGTGCAACACACTCAAGACCACGACGAACAGACCGGCGACGGATTGACTGAATCTATCCATGGTGTTTCTCCATGAGCTGCACAAAC
>WBZP01002471.1_pt1 | contig 21205 bp, 17 predicted proteins | sample 5204301 | NCBI WGS metagenome assembly WBZP01 (sample SAMN12412401, study PRJNA552823) | activated sludge metagenome | isolation source: activated sludge from nitrification reactor of wastewater treatment plant... | place: USA: Pennsylvania | collected 2017
CATGGTGCCCACGACACCGAAATAATCGCCTTCGGCCCCACAACCCTGACTCGTCGGCTGATTGAGCCAAAGGTCCAAATACCCCCCATCACCGGCGGCGTTACCCTGGTTCTGTACCGTAATAGTGGCATTGAAAGTCCCCCCAGTAGTCGGGGAAGTCGGGCTCAGGCTGATCGAGGTCACCACGAAGTCGGGTTGACCAGAGCTGGTGCTATTGCCACTGAGAGAGATCGTGCGCGGATCTCCCCCGCAGTCTCCACCATCAATCGTGAACGATCCCGATCGCGGCCCGCTGGCGGTTGGTGTAAGTACGATCGCGATGGTGCAACTCTGTTGGGGGCTGAGCGTCGTGCCGCAATCGTTCTGGCCGCTGGAAACGCGGGAAAAGTCCCCGCTCGGGCTCGCGATGTACAGCGGGAGGGAAGCCGATCCCTGGAGACCATGGTTGGTAAGGGTGATCGTCTGCGCCGGACTTTGTTGACCCAAGGCCACCTGGCCAAAATTCAACGCAGTTTTGTCGGGGGCCCAATCAATCACCATGAAACTTGACATGGTCAAGCTATGACTCAGGGTATTGTCACTCGAACGGGTAATCCAAAAATACCCGGTATAGAGACAGGCATTCGTTGTCCCTCCAGGGGAAAAGGAAACGGTCAATGGACAGCTATCATGCCCTGACGTCTTACACCAAGCGGGATAACTAATCGCATAGGCGCCAACATAAATAGGATTTGGGGCTGAAGGTTCAAGAAACTCGGATGAGGATTCCCAAACCAAGTTGGTGGATTTGTCAGCTATATTGGTTTGGGACGTAAGGACAGGCCCAAAATCGAGATTATCGGGAGAAAAATAAATATTATTGGTCGGTGTCGGTGGGTCCGCCAATCCTCTCTCCCACCCGCTCAAGCCTAGTATCACTAAGATGGCAGCCAACCAATGCCTGAAAACAACATTTCCAGTCTTCATAATCTGCCCTTTTTTCTCTTAAATAAATCTAAGTATAAATCGGCGCACTGGATATTTATAGAATTGCACGTAAATCATTCGGGACTTCAATATAAATTCCTATTAGGTTGTCCGTACTCGATGGGTAAAGATGTGGCACCCAATGCCATTAAGTTAAGCCGCTCATGGTGAGCTTGTCGAATCATGAGCGGCTTAACCGTCCGCCCTTCGACAGTTCGACAGGCTTACAGCTCAGGGCGAACGGTTAAGCCTTAACTTAATGGCATTGATGTGGTAACTGAACCCACTCGAGCCGTTGGAATCACGGAATGCCTTGAGAAAGGCATGGGATAGGCTGATGGTGAACGAAGCGAATCCCAGCACCTTGTCCGCTGGGTGGCGGCGCTTGGAACCCAACCTTGAACTCAACCCTTGATAAAAAATTACCTCAGTTCTGGCGTTTGTAGCCTTTGGCTTCATAGCTCTTGACACAGTCCTCGTCATTCCGCTTTTGCATCTGATGGCCGATATAACCGCCGAGCACGGAACCACTGGTGCCGCCGCCACAGACCACGACCTTGCCTGTGGAGGGATTTTTCATGGTGACCTGGGGCGTCGCGCAGGCCGCAAGAACAACACAGAGTACGGAACAGAGTATGAGCCTGGACATCGAGTCTATCCTCCCAAGGTCGACTAACCAGTAGAACGGCGGCAACAACTAGTGTATCCGGGTCTCATGATAAATCGAGATCCGATCGAATCCCTCTTCGGCTCCTCGGTGAGGTAACCCTTCACTCGCCTCGGCCTAGACCTTCTCCCCCATGTATTGTGGAGATGGAACTGAACGGTTATCCCATACCATTTCCTATTAGTTTATCCGCCTAAAAGCCATGAGGTAGGCTGGCGATGAGCGAAGCGAATCCCAGCTACTGAGAAGCTGGGTTTCAGCGCTTCGCGCCTCAACACCAGCCTACGAATATCGATAATACCTATCGAGAAATGGTATCACTACCTATCAGTAATGGAGCCTGCTCCAGCCTGGGCCAAGGAGGAGACAGGACTCCTCTTCGGGAAGGCCGGCTTGGTCCAAGATTCCGCCGTTATGAACCCCCCACCCCGGAGTATCCAGAGGGAAGATACAAGGATGGGGGGAATCCCGATTCCCGGGAGGTTCGAGTTCGCAGGCCGTGGTGAGCGAAGCGCACCTATCGCCGCACCCGAAGCGGCGTGCGGAAAAACGGCGAGAGACAGGGAAGCCGTCACGGCTGGCCCGATCTGGTTCCGCGTTTCCCGGCATGGGCGCTTTGAGCTGGTTTTTTGTTCTCTATATAAGAACAATAACTCTTAAATAAGGTGTATTGTTCTCTAAATAAGAACGAAAAATAGCCGTTTTCGGTCAATGCCCGGAACCGTTGCCGCGAAGGGGCGCTCCGGCCTCTGGTCCGGCGGCTCAACCGGCCCCGACCCGTTGCGGATTCCCTTCCGGCAGGACGCGGGGAGTCTTGTTGTACAGCATCTCCACCTTTCCCGGCCCCAACAACCGCTCCAACCGCTTGAGAAGTTCGTCCCGGGGGGCGAGGCGCCATTCCTGGGCCAGGCTGAGGCTGACCCTGGCCTCGGCGGACAGATAGTCGATGCGAACTGGACAGATACCCCCCGCGTACTCGTGCAGGAGGTTGGTGAATTCCCTGAACCGGGAGGCTTCGGCCAGGGCCGGCTTGGGTCCGGAATGGTCGATGAGAACCTGAAGATGGCTGCCGAAACCTTCTCGCGCCTGCTCCATGGTCCAGATCCGCTCGGCGCGCAGACTGACGGCCCCGCGGAACTCGTCGTACCCAAGATGGCCGCTGACTACCAGGATCCGATCCGGGGCGATGAGTTCGCGGTGACGTTCGTACACCTCGGTGAAGGCGGTGACCTCGAGCCGACCGCTACGATCATCCAGGGTCATGGAGGCCATGCGTCCGCGCTGGGTGCGATTCTGCCGCATGGCAACCACCAGGCCGGCGACCACGGTCGCCGGTTCGTTGTTGCGACCATTGCCAAAACCGGATGGCCGCGGTGGCGGTTCGTCGGCCAATTCGCCCAGACGGGCGGTAACGATCTGATCCAATTCCTTGCGGTAGCCTTCGATGGGATGGCCGGTCAGGTAGAGACCCAGGGTCTCCTTCTCGCCCTGCAGCCGGAGATCCTCCGGCCACTCGGATTCCTCCGGCGGTACCACACCCAGCACGCCCCCCTCGGGTTGGGGCTCGGTCATGCCGAAGAGATCCGCTTGCCCGACCAGGCGCATGGTCTCGAACTGTTCCGCCGCTCGCAGGGCGAGGGGAAGTTGGGCCATCAGGGTCGCGCGGTTCTGTCCCAGCGAATCCAGTGCCCCGGAACGGATCATGGCCTCCAACACCCGCCGGTTGGCGCGGCGCAGATCGATGCGGCGGCAGAAATCGAAGAGGTCGCGAAACACGCCGCCGCTGTTTCTGGCCTCCTGAACCCCTTCGATGGCCGACTGCCCTACCCCTTTGATGGCCCCCAATCCATAGAGGATCCTGCCTTCGCCTTCGGCGCTGAATCTGTACTCGGAAAGGTTGACATCGGGGGGATCCACCCGCAGGCCCATGACCCGGCATTCCTCGATGAAGCCCACCACCTTGTCGGTGTTGTCCATGTCGGAAGAGAGCACGGCGGCCATGAAGGCGGAGGGATAGTGGGTCTTGAGCCAGAGGGTCTGATAGGACACCAGGGCATAGGCGGCGGAATGGGATTTGTTGAAGCCGTAGCCGGCGAACTTCTCCATCAAATCGAAGATATAGGTCGCCGTATCCCGGACCACGCCGGCCGCCACCGCCCCTTCGGTGAAGACGCCGCGCTGCTTCTCCATCTCCTCGGGCTTTTTCTTCCCCATGGCCCGGCGCAGCAGATCGGCGCCGCCCAGGGTATAGCCCGCCAGCACCTGGGCGATCTGCATCACCTGCTCTTGATAGAGGATGACGCCATAGGTGGGCTTGAGAATGGGCTCCAGCTTGGGATGGGGATAACTGACCGCCGCCCGTCCATGCTTGCGATTGATGAAGTCGTCCACCATGCCGGATTGCAGCGGCCCGGGGCGATAGAGGGCGACCAGGGCGGTGATGTCATCGAAACAATCCGGTTGCAGCTTTTTGATGAGTTCCTTCATGCCCCGGGATTCCAACTGGAAGACCGCGGTGGTCTCGCCGCGCTTCAAGAGCTTGAAGGCCTCCGCATCGTCCATGGGGATCCTGGCGATGTCGATCGCCGGCAGACTCGACTGCGCCCGCTCCCGGTTCACCCGTTTCAAGGCCCAGTCGATGATGGTGAGGGTGCGCAAACCGAGGAAGTCGAACTTCACCAGGCCGATGGCCTCGACATCATCCTTGTCGAACTGGGTCACCAGATTGCCGCCGCCGGCCTCGCAATAGAGGGGGGAGTAATCCGTCAGCACCGTCGGGGCGATCACCACGCCGCCCGCATGCTTGCCGACATTGCGGGCAAGGCCTTCCAGTTTCCTGGCGAGGTCGATCAGGGTCTGCACCTCCTCATCGTTGCGGTAACGCTGGTTCAACTCCTCGCTCTGCTCCAGGGCGCGCTCCAGCGTCATGCCGATCTCGAAGGGGACCAGTTTGGCGATACCGTCCACGAAGGGATAGGGATGCCCGAGCACCCGGCCGACATCCCGCACTACCGCCTTGGCCGCCATGGAGCCATGGGTGACGATCTGGGAGACGGACTCCCGCCCATAGCGATGGGACACATAATCGATCACCCGGTCGCGACCCTCCATGCAGAAGTCGATATCGAAGTCCGGCATGGAGACGCGCTCGGGGTTGAGAAAGCGCTCGAACAGCAGATCCTGGGCGATGGGATCCAGATCGGTGATACCCAGGGAATAGGCAACCAGGGACCCGGCCCCGGATCCGCGTCCGGGTCCTACAGGGATGTCGTTGTCCTTGGCCCAACGGATGAAGTCGGCGACGATCAGGAAATAGCCGCTGAACCCCATCCGGCTGATGACGTCGATTTCGGTTTCCAACCGCTCCAGATAGCCCAGTCGGCGTTGCGCGTAATCGGCGGCCTCGGGGTCCAGAACCTCCCTCAAGCGGCATTCCAGGCCGTTACGGGACTGACTGGAGAAATAGTCCGCGAGGCTGACGCCGTCCGGGATCGGCGAGGCCGGCAGGTAGTTTTTTCCCAGGGTGAGTTCGAGCGTACAGCGCTTGGCAATCTCGACACTATTCTCTAGCGCCTCCGGGATATCGGCGAACAACTCACGCATCTCGTCCGGGCGACGCAAATATTGCCACTCGCTGTAGCGCCTGGGGCGACGGGGATCGTCCAGGATACGCCCCTCATGGATGCAGACCCGGGCCTCATGGGCCTCATACTCCTCCCGTTCGAGAAAGCGCACATCGTTGGTGGCCACCACCGGGATATCGAAGCGGGCCGCCAGATCGACGCTGAGATGGAGACACGCCTCTTCCTGAGGTCGCGCCGTCCGCACCAGTTCCAGGTAATAACGATCCGCAAACAGTTGCCGCCAACGCCGCACCAGTTGTCCGGCCAGGTCCTCGTGACCGGCCAGAAGGGCCTGCCCCACGTCTCCTTCGCGACCGCCAGAGAGCAGGATCAGCCCCGTGCCCGCCTCTTCCACCCATTCCCGTTGCAGCCTGGGCTCACCCAGGTACTGCCCTTCGAGATAGGCGCGGGACACCAGGCGGGTGAGGTTGCGATAGCCGGTCTGGTTCTGCACCAGCAGGGTGAGGCGGAAGGGTTTGTTTACGTCGGCCGGGTTCTGTAACCAGGCATCCACGCCGATGATCGGCTTTACCCCCGCCGCCATGGCGGCTTTGTAAAACTTCACCATGCCAAACAGATTGACATGATCCGTCAGTCCTACCGCCGGCATCCCGCTCCGGGCCACCGCCTCGGTCAGGGGTTTGATGCGGACCAAACCGTCTACCAGGGAATATTCGGAATGGACCCGCAGGTGAACGAAGTCAATCGCCATCGAGCTGTGTCTATTCGCAAGGGTTGCAAGACCGCCCCTTCAGGGGGCGGAAGCTGCGGCGGTGGATCGGTGTCGGCCCCAGGGATTCCAGTGCCCGCAGGTGCTCGGCGGTGGGATAGCCCTTGTGTCTGGCCAGGCCATACCCAGGATAGAGGGCCTCGAGCGCCACCATTTCCGCATCCCGTGCCACCTTGGCCAGGATCGAGGCGGCGCTGATGGCCGCCACCTTGGCATCGCCACCGATGATGGCCAGCACCGGCATGGGCAGGGTCGGGCAGCGGTTGCCGTCGACCTGCACCATTCGCGGCACGACAGAGAGGGCCGCCACCGCCCGTTCCATGGCCAGCAGACTGGCACGCAAGATGTTCAGACGGTCGATCTCTTCCACTTCGGCCCGCCCCATCCCCCAGCAGAGGGCCTGGGTGCGGATCTGTGCCGCCAAGACCTCGCGTCGGGCCGGGGAAAGTTGTTTGGAGTCGGCTAGTCCCGGTATGGGGCGGAAAGGATCCAGGATCACCGCCGCGGCCAGCACCGCACCAGCCAAGGGACCACGCCCTGCCTCGTCCACCCCGGCGACGAGATCCAGGTTCTCGCTCATGCCGACCTCAATAGGGCGAGCACCGCCTGCGCGGCCTGTCGGCTGGCCTCCCGCCGCATCGCTCGATGCATTCGGGTGAAGCGTTCCCGCAAAGCGGCCACAACTTCAGGCCGCTCGACATAGATACCCAGGGCCTCTGCCAGAAATTCGGGGCGACAGCGGTGTTGCACGAATTCGGGTACCAGGGGCGCCTCCGCCAGGAGATTCGGCAAGGCGATAAAAGGCACTTTCACCAACCTGAACAACCTCAGTAGCCAATAGGTCAGTGGATGCAGCCGATAGGCCACCACCATAGGCCGATGCAGCAACATGGCCTCCAAGGTAGCGGTCCCCGAGGCGGCAAGCACCCAATCCGCCGCCGCCATCGCCTCCCGGCTCTGGCCATCCAGGAACAGGAGGGGGAGATTCGCACCCATCTCATCCAGCACCCGACGTATTCCTGCCTGTAACGAAGGCCGCGCTATGGGAACGACCACGAACAAATCCGGGACCTTGTTTCTGAGCCGCAGGGCGGCCTCGATAAAAACCCTGGCGAGACGACTCACTTCTCCCCGCCGACTCCCAGGCAACACCGCCAGCACCCTGGCCTCGGCAGGAATCCCCAGCCTCGCCCGCGCGGCCTGGGTATCAACCTCCAAGGGGATCTCATCCGCCAGGGGATGACCGATAAAACGGGCGGGGATGCCGTGCTGGGCCAAAAAGGCCTCCTCGAACGGCAGGAGGCTCAGCACCAGATCCACCGCGCGCCGGATCACCTTGATCCGCCCGGGTCGCCAAGCCCAGACGCTCGGGCAAACATAGTGAACGGTCGGGATCCCGGCTTGTCGCAAGCGCTTTTCCAGTCCGAGATTGAAATCAGGGGCATCGATGCCGATGAACACATCCGGAGGATAAGCGAGAAAATGGCGCAGAACTTTCCGGCGCAGGCGAAGGATCTCCGGCAGATGACGCAGGATTTCGACCAGCCCCATGACGGATAACTGTTCCAGGGAAGAGAGGCTGAGGCAGCCCTGGGCCTCCATCCCAGGTCCCGTGATCCCTTCGAAAACGGCCTCGGGAACCTGCTCCCGGATCGCCGCCATGAGAGAGGCGCCGAGGATATCTCCCGACAACTCGTTGACCACCAAGCCAATGCGTACCCCCCCGAAGGCGGGTTCACCGCCTGGAGCCGGTTTCGTCTCCGGCACCCGGGATGGGTGTGATGACCCTTTCCGAACTATCTTGTTCACATAAAGCGAACAAAGATCCTATGACCTTGACTAGAAGCGGTGGTCCCGCGCGGTGCACATGATGTTGTCAACCACAACGGCCACCTGACCATCGACCCGGGCCGTCCCGGAGAACATCCATATCCCCCGTTTGTTCCCTTTCATGATCACTTCAAGCAACAACTGGTCTCCAGGCTCGACCGGGCGCTTGAACCTGGCCTTATCGATGCCGACAAAGAAATAAATGGTGTTTTCATCCACCTTGTCGGGATGGGATTGCATGCCCAATATCCCCGTCGCCTGGGCCAGGGCCTCGACAACGAGTACCCCCGGCATCACCGGGCGGGCCGGAAAATGGCCGTTGAAATAGGGCTCATTGAAGGTAACGTTCTTCACGGCCACCAACCGTTCGTTCGGCACGAACTCCACGACCCGATCAATCAGCAGGAACGGATATCGATGTGGGAGAAGCCGAAGCACCTTACTGATATCCATGAGCGTCGGTTTGGCGATTCCCCCCGACGAAGCCGGAACAGCGAGCCCAGTGGAAATCTCAGCGACGTTATTCATTCTCAGGCTCCAGGTCATGGGGTTGGGGGCCCAGGTCATCACCGCGCAGTGCGTCTTCGAGGGCACGTAGGCGACGGGCCATGTCGTCCAGGTGCCTCATCCGTGCAATACAGCGTTTCCATTCTTGATTGGAGACCGCCGGAAGCCCCCCGCTGTAGTATCCCGGCTCGGTAAAGGAGCGGGTGACAAGCGATTGACCGGAGAAGCTGACGTTGTCACCAATATCCAGGTGCCCGGCGAAACCCACCCCACCTCCGATCAGACAGTGACGCCCGATACGGGTCGAACCGGATATACCCACACAAGCCGCAATCGCGGTATGTTCTCCGATGATTACGTTGTGAGCCACCTGGATCTGGTTATCCAGCTTCACCCCGTCATGAATCTGGGTGTCCTCGATGGCGCCACGATCAATGGTGGTATTGGCGCCAATCTCGACATCATTCCCAATCTTCACCCGCCCGAGCTGGGGTACCTTGACCCAACCATGGGCATCCTTGGCTAAACCAAAGCCATCACTCCCGATCACGGCCCCAGGATGAATAATCGCCCGCTCACCTATCTCTGTTCCCGCGCAGAGGGTAACCCTCGCCACCAGTCGAGTATCGGCACCCACCCGGCACTGAGGTTCCAGGATACAGCCGGCGCCAAGGTATACCCGAGGACCGATCCACACCCCCTCGGCCAGGACGCAATAAGGACCCACCCAGGCGCTGGCATCGACCACGGCATCGGCATGAACCACCGCAGTGGGGTGGCGCCCGGCGAGTACAGGCCGTGCCGGATTCAAGAAGGCGGCCACCCGGGCAAAGGCCAGGTAGGGATTGTCACATACCAGGGCCGCCACCGGGCAATAGGCGAGATGTTCGGCGGAGAGTATGACCGCCGTGGCCCGAGTTTCCCGAAGTTGACGCCGATATTTGGGGTTGGCAAGAAAGGCGATGCTCCCTGCCCCCGCCTTCCCAAGGGTCGCCACCCGTTCTACAAGCTGGCGCTCATCCCCACCCACCAAACGCCCAGCCGTCAGGTCGACGACCTCTCCCAGAGTGCAACCCACTAGAGAAGACCCGCCAATTCCCGCCTTGGCCGGGTAGTTCCGACTAATCGCGCTTCTTTTGCTTGAGGCGCTCAAGCACCTTGTCGGTAATATCTATTTTCGGATTGATGTAGACCACCACATTTTCATTGACCACCATGTCTATATTCTCCGCCTTGGCGATCTCCTCGATCACTTCGTTGACGATCTTTACCAGCTTGAGGCGCAATTCATTGCTTCGAAGGGCACTATCCTGCTCCAATTCGCCTTTGGCACTCTTGATCCGCCGCTCCATAGTCAGGAGTTCCGCCTGCTGCTTGCGCAACTGCGTCTCGCTCATGACGGACTGGTTCTTCTCCAATTCTTCCCGCATCTTCGCATACTGCTTTACCTTGGACTCGATATCCTTAGCACGGGGAGTGAAAGTCTGCTCGAGCTCCTTCTGAAAAGCCGCATATTGGGGAGAATTCTCCACAGCCTTTTCCGCATGGACAAAGGCGATTTTCACTCCCTCAGCCGCGAGGGCATAACTGGATGCTCCCAGCATCATCAACACGCCCATGATTCTAAGTGCCGTCATCTTTAATAACATCCCCTGCATTTGGAACATTACAAACCCACCCCGAAATTGAATTGAAAGACTTCCCGCTTATCTTCACTACTCGCATTGAGCGGGAATCCCAAGCTAACTGTAAGCGCGCCGATTGGAGATAGCCAGGACCCAGCCAACCCCGTGGAATACCTGATTTTATCTACAGCAAAGCCGGTGCCGGAACCAGACTCCAAACCATGGGTATCGAATACATTACCGAGATCGAAAAAGGCGCTCAGCCGGAGAGTATCCTTGAAAGCGTCCCCAGGAGGCGGAAACTGAAGCTCAATATTAGCTACCGTCAACAGGTTACCGCCGAACGGATCATCATTGGAATCCCGGGGTCCCAGCGTCCATTGCTCGTAACCACGGACCGAGCGAGGACCACCGGCGAAGAAATTATAAAAGAACGGCAAAGTATCAAGCTTACCGTAACCATCGCCATAGCCGATCTGGCCTTTCAGCATCAAGGTCAGATTCCGGGTCAGAGGGATAAATCCCTGCCCGATAAAATCGGCTTTGTAATATTCGAGATCGCTTCCCGGTAACGCAGCCTCCACCGCGAAGGTATGCAACATCCCCTTGGTGGCGAACAAGAAATTATCTCTGGAGTCATAACTCCAATTCGCCAGCAATCTAAGATCATTAAATTTATCGCCATAAGCGTCGATGAAGTTCTGCACTTCGTCGGAGGGTGCACTGCCCGTTTTCAGAGTGATATCGTCGATATCGGCAGAAAATCCCGCCCGTTGGAACTCGCTAATGGGGAAACCGAAGTTCATGCCCGCACGACCGATATCTGTGGTGTAGTTGGATACGTTCAGCTTGGAAAAATCAGTCGCCCGATAACTGAGATTGAAGCCTCTGCTGATGCCGTCGATAGTGTAATAGGGATTGGTATAGGCGACCTGGTAGATGGTCGTCGCTGTACTGTTATTGAAAGCCAGCGTCATTTTCTTGCCGGTGCCGAGGAAGTTGTTTTCGGTGATGCTGGCATTGAGGATGATGCCATCACTGCGCGAAAAACCGACGCCAGCCAGAAAATTGCCGGAAGGACGCTCTTTTACATTGACATTGATATTGACCTCATCGGTGGAACCCGCCACCGCTGGCGTCTCAATGGTGACGTCCTCAAAAAATCCCAGCCGCTTCAAGCGGTCGCGCGATTTATTGATGCGCTCGGTGGAAAACCAGGAAGCCTCCATCTGCCGCATCTCACGCCGCAACACCTCATCGCGCGTCCGCGCATTGCCGGCCATGTTGATACGATGCACGTAAACCCGCTTGCCGGGATCGACGAAAAAGGTCAGGGCCACCTCTCGTTTGATATCGTCGATCTCCGGGATACTGTTTACATTCGCGAAGGCATACCCATAATTGCTTAACAGCTTGCTGATCTGCTCGGTGGTATTGGTGACCCGCTTACGGGAAAAAGGCTCATTGCGTCGCACATCTATGAGCGGATAAATTTGCTCGGGTTCCACCACCAGATTTCCGGCCAGTTTGAGATCGCTGACTTTATATATCTGGCCTTCGTCAAAGACGATGGTGATATAGATATCCTTCTTATCCGGACTGATAGAAACCTGAGTGGACTCGATACGAAATTTCAGATAGCCGCGATCGAGATAATAGGAACGCAGTTTTTCCAGATCGCCGGACAACTTTTGTTTGGAATACTGGTCGTCACCGGTCCAGAACGAAAACCAGCCAGTAGTGCTTAGTTGAAACTCTTTCAAAAGCACTTTATCGGAATATGTCTTATTTCCGATCAGCTTGATTTGCTTGATCTTGGCCGCCTTGCCTTCTTTGATGTCGATGGCTACAGCCACACGGTTTCGTTCCAGAGGTGTCACCGTGGTAGTAAGCTGAACACCGTATTTGCCTTTGCTAAAGTATTGACGGCGTAATTCCTGCTCGATCTGATCCAGCACGGAGCGATTGAACACCCGCCCCTCAGCCAGACCGATGTCTTTCAGCGCCTGGGTGAGCTTGTCGGTTTCGATCTCTTTGTTGCCGCTGATGTCGATTTTGGCGATCGAGGGCCTCTCAGTGACCACGACCACCAATACATCTCCATCCCGTTCCAGGCGGACATCCTTGAAAAAGCCGGTCTTGTAGAGCGCCTTGATGATCTCGGCTGTTTTTCCTGGATCCACCCTCTCCCCCACGCTCACCGGGAGATAGTTGAACACGGTACCCGCGGCGATCCGCTGCAGCCCTTCGACCCGTATGTCTTTGACGAGGAAGTCTTCAGCCCCATAGACGGGCGACCGGCTCAATAGTAGGAACAGAAAGAAAGCGAAGAGATTCCGGATGAACGGATGCATTACCTGTCTTTTGAGCTCGATTGGGTTGAACTAAGGATACACCCAGCCTTGGCACGATCAGAAGCACAAGGCGGGAATATGGCCGGTGAACGTTTGAGTGGCCGATCTTCTCCAGATAGGGACCGCACCATCACCGGCGACTGTCGATACTAGGGGCCAAGTATAAAGGAACTTCCTGGGCTATCCCAAGAAACGCGAGATATCCACGTACATGGCCAGGGTCATCAGGGACAGCAGGATGGCCAGTCCAATCCTCTGCCCAATGTCCATTATCCGATCAGAGAGAGGGCTCCCCTTGATCCACTCCATCATGAGGTAGAAAAGATGCCCACCATCAAGAATGGGGATGGGTAACAGATTCAGCACCCCGAGACTGATGCTGACTACGGCCAGGAACTTGAAAAAGTAGCTCAGACCATAGCTAGCCGAGCGTCCAGCCGATTCGGCGATGGCGATGGGCCCACTGAGATTGTCGATCGAGGCTTGGCCGATAAGCATCCGCCCAAACATATTGAGCATCAGCGCCGACATCTCCCAGGTTCGGCGGGCCGCTTCGCCCAAAGCTTCCACCGGGCCATACCGCATCTGTACGCGGTATTGATCCTGAAATCCTTCCGGAATCTGGACACTTGCGCCAATACGCCCGACAGCCTCATGCTCCGCTCCGGTGATCCTGGGGATCAAATACAGCCATTGACGACCATCCTGACGCTGGATCTCGATCTGAATTCGCTGACCAGGTTTGGCCCTCACCAACTCCACCCAGGAAGACCAATCGGCCACCGGAATACCGTCTGCCGTGAGAATTCGGTCGCCCTGCCGCAACCCCGCCTCGTCAGCCGCCTCCCCGGAAATCACCTCCCCCAACACCGGAGGCAAGGCCGGTCGTTTCGGACTCAGCCCAAGCCTGTGCATCACCTGCCCGTCTTCAGTGATCCTTTGGAGTTGTTCAGCCGACAACCATCTGACAGTTTCCTGCTCATCATCCCGGCGAATCCGCACGGCAATGCCACCACTTTTCAGGGATTCGGCCAACAGGCCATAAACGACGGATTCCCAGGTCGGGCTGGGACGATTTCCGATGGCGAGAATTTCATCGCCGCTTTTGAATCCCGCCTGTTCGGCGATCGATCCCCGGTCGACCATATCCACGAGCGGGCGAAGGCCGGTTTCCCCCCAGACCAGAACCAACCAATAGGCGAGCACGGCAAATAACAGATTGCATATTGGACCAGCGGCAACAATAGCCGCCCGCACACCGAGCGACTGCTGATTGAAGGCGCGATGCCGTTCTTCGGGAGCCACCTGTTCTTCCCGTTCATCGAGCATCTTCACATAACCGCCCAAGGGCAAGATGGCTACCACGAACTCGGTTTGGTCCCTCCCCAGACGGCGAGACCAGAGAGGCTTGCCAAAGCCGAGAGAAAATTTGAGAACCTTGACCCCAAGTCGTCTGGCCACCAGGAAATGACCGTATTCGTGGACGGTAATCAGGACTCCAAGTGCAATCAGAAAGTAGAAGGCGTATGAGAGGTAGGAAGTCATGGCGTCCACCCTTTCCGCGTCAACCTATCATGTGTCGGGCCAGCCTTCGGGCTTCCCGGTCGCTCTCGAAGACATCATCAAGATCCTGAAGCGTTCCGTATTCAAGCTTTTCCAAAGTCTGCTCAACAATACCTGGTATATGGCTAAAACGGATTCGCCTATGCAGGAAGGCCTCCACCGCCACCTCATTGGCGGCATTGAGTACCGCTGGCGCCGTTCCGCCAGCCTTCAACGCCTGATAGGCCAAACCAAGACAGGGGAAGCGCTCCAAGTCGGGGGCCTCGAACTCGAGTTTGCCTATTTCTAAAAGATCGAGACTGCGGACACCGGATTCAAGCCGTTCCGGCCAAGCTAGGGCGTGGGCAATGGGAGTGCGCATATCCGGATTACCTAGCTGGGCCAGAACCGAACCGTCGATAAACTCCACCAGGGAATGCACGATGCTTTGGGGATGAATCAATACCTTAATGAGATCCGGTTCGGCATGAAACAACCAACACGCCTCGATGACCTCCAAACCTTTATTCATTAATGTAGCCGAGTCGACGGATATCTTGCGCCCCATGTCCCATTTAGGGTGGGCACAGGCTTGCTCGGGTGTCACCTCATGGAATGCCTCTAGGGGGGTGACGCGAAAAGGCCCGCCAGAAGCCGTCAACAAGATGCGGCGCACGCCAACCGTTCGGAGCCCCCGCCTAAATCCTGGGGGGAGGCATTGAAAGATGGCATTGTGCTCGCTATCGATCGGCAATATCTGAGCCTCATGACGCTCAGCTTCTTCGATGAACAAGGGTCCAGACATGACCAAGGCCTCCTTGTTGGCCAACAGGATCCTTTTTCCGGCCCGGACCGCGGCCAGGGCCGGTCGCAGTCCGGCAGCCCCGACAATGGCCGCCATGACGTACTGGACCTCGGCCATCGCGGCCACCTCTTCCAGTGCCCGGCTCCCCGCCAGTACCTGGGTGTCCAAACCCGACTCGGTGAGACGCCGCGAGAGCTGATGGGCTGCCGAGGCATCCACCATCACGGCATACCTGGGCTGAAAGCTGAGGCACTGCTTGAACAAGGTTTCCCAATCCCGGTTGGCCGTCAGCGCGGCCACAAAATACCGATCACGGTGTTGGTCCAATACCTTGAGGGTATTGAAACCAATGGACCCGGTGGACCCGAGGATGGTCAATCCGATCATGAGATGAGTCCGAAATGGAGCACCCCTGCGGCGAATACGGGGGCAGCGGAAGTCAGGCTGTCGATGCGATCGAGTAATCCCCCATGTCCGGGGAGAAGCGCCCCACTATCCTTGACCCCGGTTGATCGCTTCATCCAGCTCTCGAAGAGATCGCCGACCACGGAAATCATCGCCGCAAACATGGAGAGACCAATGAAACCGGCACCTCCGGCCAGGCCGAGACCAAACCCCAGCGACCCAAACAACCCCAACAGTCCGGCTCCCAGAACCCCCCCTAGCACCCCCTCCAGTGTCTTGGCCGGACTGATCCCGGGAGCCAGTTTATTTCGTCCCCAGCGACGGCCAACAAAATAAGCCGCCGTGTCCACCCCCCAGATCAACATCAGAAAATACAGCACCACCAAGGGACCGACGGGAGAACTGGCGTGCAGATGGACGACCGCCAGCCAGGGAGGAATCAATATCAGAACACCGATAAGGAGACGTCCAAACCCCATTCCCTGGGTCTTGAGAGGGGGCGATATGAGACGCTTGCGCCAAAGAACAACCCCAAGCAAAACCCAACCGATAGAGACCAGACTCAACAAACCTGGGATCAGCGCCTTATCCCTGACGCCATAGGTCAACCCCATCATGCCAACGGCTATCATCAGCAGAAAGACCAGTCTCCCGATGCGGCTGGTTATCCCGGCCAATCTCGACCATTCGATGGCCGCACCAAGCAGAATAATCCCGAAAAGCAGGGCCACATAGAGGGTGTTCAACAGCGTCACCGCCATGATTATGGGAATGCCCAGCAAAACGGCGGTCATGACTCGTTGACGCAGCATTCGTATCCGCTATTCCTCAATGGCTTCTAGTCTTGAACAGAAGGGCTCTTCGGTGAGAGTACCTGCCCGAATCGACGCTCCCGCCGGGCGAACTCCATCAATGATTGGTCAAAGGCAGAAGTATTAAAATCCGGCCAGAGCACCTTGGTAAAATACAACTCAGCGTAGGCCGCCTGCCACAACAAAAAGTTGCTGAGGCGCTGTTCGCCGCCGGTTCGGATATAGAGATCCGGATCGGGAATACCCTCAAAGGCCAAAAACATCGACAAGGTGTTTTCGTCGATCTGCTCCAGCGTCAGCCGACCGCCGACCACCTCTGCGGACAGCCGACGCACCGCCTGGGTAAGATCCCAGCGCCCACCATAGTTGGCGGCGACCAACAGCTGTAATCTCGAATTTTCCTGCGTCAGGTATTCGGCCTCGCGGATATGCTCCCGCAGCTTGATGGGAAAGGCGGAGAGATCCCCTATCACCCTGAGTCGCACACCATTTTTCAGCAGTCTTTTTACCTCCTGCCGCAGAGCGGTGATAAACAACTCCATCAAGAAGCTCACTTCCTGCCGAGGACGTTTCCAATTCTCGCTACTGAAGGCAAACAGGGTGAGATAAGGGATGCCAAGTTGCACGCAACGCTCCACGGTGCTGCGAACCGATTGCACGCCAGCGCGATGACCGGCATGGCGCGGCAGGCCCCGCTCGGACGCCCAACGGCCGTTTCCATCCATAATAACGGCCACATGCCTCGGCAAACGATCGGCGGGGATCCCAAAAGGGACTAGCTCCTCACCGACGCCGGGCTGTGTCGGAGAACTAATCAATGATCACCAGACGCACACCGAGGGCTCAAATGGCCATAAGATCCTTTTCTTTCTCTTCCAGGATTTTATCGACCTCTTTGATGTGTTCGTCGGTAAGTTTCTGAATAGCCTCTTCCCCACGGCGCTCATCATCCTCTGAGATGGTTTTCTCCTTTTCCTTAACTTTCAGATCCTGGATAGCCTCCCGGCGTATACCCCGGATAGCGACCCGGCCGGCTTCAGCCTCCTGGCGAGCGATTTTGATCATGTCGCGACGCCTGGTCTCCGTCAAGGGCGGTAGTGGAATGCGCACCACCATGCCGGAAACGGAAGGATTCAGACCCAGATCGGAATTCCGGATGGCCTTATCCACCAGGGTCACCATGCGCTGCTCCCATGGTGTTACGGTCAAGGTACGGGCATCCTCCACATTGATGCTGGCCACTTGGCTGATGGGCATCTCTGAACCGTAATAATCGACCAGCACGTGATCCAAAAGGCTGGGATGGGCCCTCCCGGTACGGATCTTCGCTAAATCCTGCCCGAGGGACTCTATGGTTTTGCGCATGCGCGCCTTGGCTTCTTTTTTAATGTCCTCAATCATTTCGGTAATCTCGTCACCAAAGAACCGATGTCCTCACCCTGCAGCAAACGCTTCAGGGCTCCTGCTTGATTGATATTCATAACGCGAACCGGCAGGTCATGGTCCCTACACATTACTATCGCCGTGGCATCCATCACCCCAAGCTTATCGTTTAGAGCCTGGTCATAATCAACTACTGGGTAGAACAGCGCCGCGGAATCGGTGACCGGATCAGCGGAATAGATACCGTCTACCTTGGTCGCCTTGATCAGCAATTCGGCGCTGATCTCGATAGCACGCAAACTGGCCGCCGAATCCGTGGTAAAAAAAGGATTTCCCGTGCCAGCCGCGAACACCACCACACGCCCCAGTTCCAAGTGGCTCACCGCGCGACGGCTGGTAAAACCTTCGCCGATATTCTGGATGCTCAGAGCCGACATGACGCGCACCTTCAGCCCCAGGTGCTCCATGGCATCCTGCATGGCCAGGGCATTCATCACGGTCGCCAACATCCCCATCTGGTCGGCGGTAACCCGATCCACCCCGGCTTTCGCCAAATTGGCACCACGAAAAATATTGCCGCCACCGACGACAAGGGCAATCTGCGCCCCGGCCTGGACCAAGCTGAATATCTCGACCGCCAGGCGGCCGAGATACTCGGGATCGATGCCGAAACCTTGTCGTCCCATGAGAGCCTCTCCGCTGAGCTTGATCAGGACACGGCGATAGTGCAGATCAGTCATGCTTGATTCCCCTCATGGTCGGCATCGGCTCCACCCAGCCTCTGCGGTCAGCCTCGCACCTGGGCCATGACCTCTTCGGCAAAATCCACTTCCTTTTTTTCGATCCCTTCACCGACTTCAAAACGCTGGAAGCGGACGGCCTCGGCCTTAGCCTGATCAAGCAGTTTTCCCACCGTCATCTCCGGGTCCTTGACAAAAGGCTGGCCGAGCAGGGTGACTTCTCCCAGATATTTGCGCATCCGTCCGTCGACGATCTTTTCGACGATATCCGCCGGCTTACCGCTATCCAGCACCTGTGCCCGATAGATCTCACGTTCCTTGGCCAGAAGGTCTGCCGGAACATCGTCCGCCGCCACACAAATGGGATTGCTGGCGGCGATATGCATGGCGATATCCTTACCCAATACCTCATGGCCGCCCAGCAATTCCACCATCACCCCGATACGATTGCCGTGACGGTAACTGGCCAGGTGGCCCTGCTCGGTATGGTAACGAATGAAACGACGGACATTGATGTTTTCCCCGATTTTGGCAATGAGCGCCTCGCGCGCTTCGTTGACGGTCTGTGGGTCAGTTTCTCCGAGCGGCTGCAGCAGCAGTTCCTCCACCGTCTGGACATCGCAACTCAGCACTCGTTCCGTCACGGCATTGGCGAAAGCCTGGAAATTGGCGTCCTTGGCAACAAAATCGGTCTCGCAGTTGATCTCTACCATCGCCGCCTGGGTCCCAGCGGCATTTTGCTTGATCAGGATGGTGCCTTCGGCGGCGATGCGTCCGGCCTTTTTGGCCGCCTTCGCCTGACCCGATTTGCGCATCAATTCGATGGCCGCTTCGATATCGCCACCGGTATCGGTCAGGGCCTTTTTGCACTCCATCATGCCGCAACCGGTGCGGTCTCGAAGCTCTTTTACCACAGAGGCAGAAATAGACATCTTCCGTCAATCCCCTTCAAAACGATTCGCGAAAAATTTGGCACGGTGGCGATTTCCGTCAAAAGCCATACCATCCTGCCGGTTCGTTATCCTCCCCCAAGAGGCGGCACACCGCTGCCGCCCAGTTTACCAGGCGCCGGTGGACGCACCTTGCAGGTGCGCGAACATTCAGCGCAGCTGGTAGATCTTTGCCGGCAATCGCCTTTAAGTCACCCGGATGGAGCCAGCTCAGCCCCTGCGCGAGGCGGGACGATCCTCGTCCACTTCGATGAAGTCATCTCCGCTGGCGGCGATGTGGGCCACGCTCGCCCTCCCTTCCAGAATGGCGCCGGAAATGCCCTGAACGTAGAGCTGCACGGCCCGCATGGCATCATCATTGCCGGGGATGACATAGTCGATATGGTCGGGATCACTATTGGTATCAACCACCCCGATAACCGGAATCCCCAGTTTTCTGGCCTCGCTGATGGCGATCTTTTCATTGCCGACATCGATGACGAAGAGCGCCTCCGGAATACTGACCATATTTTTGATGCCGCCCAGGCTCCGTAGCAGCTTATCCAGCTCTCGCCTCAGGCTCAGAGCCTCCCGTTTGTTGAAGCGCTGTTCCAGGCTGCCGTCTTCCACCATGGTCTCGAGTTCCTTGAGTCGTTTGATGGACTGCTTGACGGTACGAAAGTTAGTCAGCATGCCGCCAAGCCAGCGATAGTCCACATAAGGCATCCCACAACGTTCGGCCTCCTCGCGGATCACATCCCGCGCGGACCTCTTTGTCCCGATAAAAAGGATCTTTCCACCATCAGCCGCCAAGGAACCGGCAAAATTGATGGCCTCGTGGAACATCGGGACGGTTTTTTCGAGATTGATAATGTGAATCTGATTCCGTTCGCCAAAGATGTAGGGACCCATCTTGGGATTCCAGTACCTGGCCTGATGACCGAAATGCACACCGGCCTCAAGCATCTGACGCATAGAAATAGTAGGCATGAGATTCTCCTGAGCTATTGGGTTTCACCTCCATGCACCCCATGAAACAACCCACTGGAGGGGCACCCGATCTCATGTGTCGGTGCATGTGTGGAATGGGTTCTTGCGAACCCTTTGCGATAAAGCGGCGCGTTTTATACCATACCCCGTGGTTCCCGACAAATTTCCCACCATCATCAAGGTCTTAGTTTTCCCTATTTAGCATCCTTCCCATGGGCGTCACGATCAAAACCACCGAAGAGATCAATAAGATGCGCGTCGCTGGGCGCTTGGCGGCGGAAGTCCTGGAAATGATCGAACCAGCGGTACGACCGGGTGTGACCACCGACGAAATCGACCGCCTCTGCCACGATTTCATCGTTCACCAACAGAAGGCCATCCCGGCCCCCCTCAATTACCGCGGCTTCCCCAGGTCGATTTGCACCTCGGTGAACCACCAGGTTTGCCATGGCATTCCCGGCGACAAGGTGCTGAAGAAGGGCGACATCCTCAACATCGACATCACCGTGATCAAGGATGGTTATCATGGGGATACCAGCAAGATGTTTCTCATCGGCGAGCCCTCGATCCTGGCGCGCCGGCTGGTGGACATCACCCATCAAGCCATGTGGATCGGCATTGCCGAGGTACGTCCAGGCGCCCGCCTCGGCGACATTGGTCAGGCCATCCAGGATTTTGTTGAAGGCCATCATTTCTCCGTGGTACGGGAATACTGTGGCCACGGCATCGGTCGCGAATTCCATGAGGATCCCCAGGTGCTCCACTACGGCCAACGTGGGACAGGTATTGAACTCCAGGCCGGGATGTGTTTTACCATCGAACCCATGGTCAATGCCGGGAAACGTCATGTCAAACTACTTCCGGACCACTGGACGGTAGTCAGCAAGGACCGCTCTTTGTCCGCCCAATGGGAACACACCATACTCGTGGTCCCCGGCGGCTTCGAGGTGCTCACCCTGCGCCAAGAAGAGATGTCGGCCTGGCCGTCCGATTCCCCATGAACGATATCCTGCTCGATATGGCGGAGGAGATTTTCGACAGCGAAAGCCTCAACGCTGAGCTGTGCAACACGGGAAACGCCCTGCGCGTCTTTCGTCAGGCCCTGCAAAACGGTAGTCAGCGGCTCGAGAGCTGGTTCCAGGACGGCCACGACATCGTTCAATTGGTCTATGGACGCGCCCACCTCGTCGATCATCTGCTGATCAAGGCCTGGGAACTCTTCATCCCACCCGAGAAAGAGGCCGCCTTGGTCGCCGTCGGTGGCTACGGTCGGGGCGAACTGCACCCGGCTTCCGAT
>WBZP01002472.1_pt1 | contig 21203 bp, 16 predicted proteins | sample 5204301 | NCBI WGS metagenome assembly WBZP01 (sample SAMN12412401, study PRJNA552823) | activated sludge metagenome | isolation source: activated sludge from nitrification reactor of wastewater treatment plant... | place: USA: Pennsylvania | collected 2017
GTTCCGGGTCCCGTCGTGGGCGCCCGGTTCATCACCGGAGATCGCGGGCTGGTCATGCCGCGTCATCATCGAACGGGGTGGCCGCGACATCGACACCCACGGCGAGTTCGCGGTCAGGGTGGGCCGTGGGGACGTCGCGGCGGACATCGGGGGAGTCAAGGTCATCATGGGCGCCGCGGAGACTGTCATCGCCGTCGACCTGGAGTCACCGGTGTGCGCGGCGGGCGAGGCGATTCGTGGCATCGTCCGCTTGACGCCCCGGGACGCTACAGCCGCACCGCGATCGTCGACACCGCAGTCACCGGCGCATGACGACCGCCGGTGACCGCGCACCGTTCGACACCGGTTCCGACCCGCACTACTTCCCCTGCTGGACCTACGACTCCGAGCTTGCCGACGGCCCGGCCGCCGACTCGACGCACCGCGACTTGCAGAACGCATGGTTCAGCTGCGGCCTGGCAGAACGCAAACCCCACATCCACGCCGGAGCCGCCGCCGGCCCCGCCGCCGCGCACGAACCACTGACTCCCACCGAGCGGTGGCGGCGTGAGGTGGGTCAGCAGTTCACCTATCGCATTGCCCGCTCCGCACCCACCAGCGTCCACGTGTACCGGGGGATGATCGTGCCCGCCGCGTGGCTGCGCGCCGCACGGCGCACCGCCACCATCACCCTGCCGTTGTCGTCGTTTGACACCGATCCCGGCACCGCCGCGTTCTACGCCACCCAGGACCGGCCCCACCCCCGCCTCCACAGCGTGCTGCTGGCTCTCGAGCCGGGGGCACACTCCTACGCCATCCTCACCTCCGAGCACGTCACCCACGGGGTTTTCCAGGTCCACCACGTGCGGGAGATGACGCAGGAGCATGTCACCGACGTCGTCGGGGCGGCTCATGCCGCCGAGATGCGGGCCAAAGGGATAGCGCTTCCGGTTGCGCTCGGCATTCGCCAGCGCAGCGTCCCCGCTCCCCCGCCGGCCGCTCACCACAGCCGGTATTGATTGGGCTGGCCGAGCAACGCCGCCTCGACCGCGTCGTCGTCCCAGCCGTCGCGCACCGCGTCGCGCAGCGCCCGCGAGCGCTCCAGCCGCGCCGCCAGGCCCGCCCCGTGCGCGACGATGGCGCGCCGCCCACCTCCCCGCGCCATGAACGCCATCCGCCGCATGTTCTCGCTCTGCGAGCCCAGGACGATATGCGCGCCGACACCGGCCTCAACGTCGGCGGCCGTCACCGCGCGCACACACAACGGCAGGTCGCACAGGTGCAGCACCAGGTCATTGGGCGCCAGCACCTCGCCCTGCAACGCCACCGCGGCCGCGTAACGCGACGTCCGCACCACATGCGGGTACGCGCCGCGCCGAATGGCGAACCGCCCATACCCGTCGGATCCGATGGCGCCCACCCACAGATGGCAATCGCGCGGTCGGGGACCGCGCACCACGCGCGAAAAGAAGCGGTCCCGCTCGGCGGCGTCAGCGGTCGGGTCGACCCGCAGCGCTAGCGGTTGCGAAACCCGCCGCCGCCCAGCCGCCCGCGCCCCTGAGACGCCCGCAGGCGCGGCCACGGCGCCCCTGCTGCCCGACCGATGGCCGGAGCTGTCACACCTCACCACAGGGCCGTCAGAGCCGCGCTTCGGCGGCAGCGTCGGCAGCGTCGATCACACCGGCGACATCGGTGTCGGTCAGTGGCGCATCCAGGTCGCCCGATAGTGGCGCCGCCGGTCGCGCTGCCCCGTTCTGCGCCGCCGGCTGGCTGTCGGCCGCACCGCCGCCGGCCAGGCTCAGGTACGTGCGCACCTTCGCCACCGTGATCTCGGCCTGCTCGGCGATGGCCGACAACGTCTCACCACGATCCAGCATGGCCTTCAACGCCGCCCCCGCGGCGGCCCGGTGCTGCTGGCGCCGGGTTTTGGCTTCGGAGGTGACCTTGGCGATCTGCTCGCGCAACCACCTATCGACATCGTCGTGCAACTCCGATTGCACGAAGAACTCCGTCAGATCGGTGATGTTGGCCCGCTCGCGGGCCTCGCGCTCAGCGGCGCGCTTAGCCCGCACCTCCATCAACCGCGCCCGCGTCGCGGCTTTTCGCCCCGGCGTCCGCGGCGCCTTTTCTGCTGTTCGCTCATCCATTCTCCGATGCTAAGACACCTTGCCGACGCCCCCCGTACTCCTTGGCTCACGTCCCCAGTCACCCCTCATCCCCACTCCCGCACCCCCCTTTTGACCCCAGTTCCGATCCGTTCACAGGCCCACTTTCAGACCACCACAAAGCCCACACACCTCTTGCATTTAGGTCACGGTTGGGTAACTGCTGGTCAGAACGGTGCGGCTTGGAAAGCGACCGGGGGCCGTCGCCAACCTGTCTTAGGGTCCGATTCATGAGGTGGATGCGGCGATGATGGGCATCCACAAACTGACCGCCGGCGACGGATATCTGTATCTGGTGCGGCAGGTGGCGGCCTCGGACGCGACCACCAAGGGCCGCACCACGCTGAGCGACTACTACAGCTCCAAGGGCGAGTCCCCGGGGGTGTGGACCGGCCGGGGCCTGGCCGCTCTGGGTGCCCCCGCGCGGGGATTCCACGACGAGCAGACAGCGGACCAGCCGCTGCCTGCAGGGACACCGGAACGGCTGTCCAAGCTGCCACGCAGGATCAAAGAGGCGGCGGCGCAGGTTCAAGCGCTGTGGGCGGTACCGGAGGGCTCGGCGGTCACCGAGGATCAGATGCGCAGCCTGTTCGGGCTGGGGTTGCACCCCAACGCGGTGGCACTGACCGACGCGCTGGTGAAGGGAAAGGCCGGTAAGGCCGGGGCGGCGGCCGCGGTGAAACTGGGCCGACCCTTCCGGATCAACCCCGGCGAAACCGAATTGAACCGGCGGCTCGCGGTGGCCTACCGGGACCACAACCTCAGCCTGGGCAAGCCGTGGAACACCGCCATCGACAGCGCGCTGCGGGCGCAGATGAAAACCAGCATCGCCGGGGAACTGTTCGCGCAGCAGTACGGGCGGGCGCCCAGCGACGACCGGGAACTGAGCGGTTTCATCGCCCGCGAGTCCCGCGAACTGACGACCTCAACCGCCGGCTACGACTTCACCTTCAGCCCGGTCAAGAGCGTGTCGACGCTGTGGGCGTTGGCGCCCATCGAGGTGGCCCGCGTCATCGAGGAATGCCACGACCGGGCGGTCAACGACGCCCTGGACTTCCTTCAGGACGAGGCCTGCTTCACCCGCACCGGCACCGACGGCGTCGCCCAGGTCGACACCGAAGGGTTCATCGCAGCGCGGTTCACCCACCGCGACAGCCGCGCCGGTGACCCCGACCTGCACACCCATGTCGCGGTCAGCAACAAGGTCCGCGCCCTGACCGGGCAGTGGCTGGCGCTGGATGGGCGGCCGCTGTTCCGGTCCACCGTCGCCGCATCGGAGGTGTACAACACCCGGTTGGAGGGCTACCTCGGGGCGGCGTTGTCGCTGCGCTTCGCCGACCGCGGCGACGCCGCCGAAGGCTTGCGGGCGGTCCGCGAGATCGTCGGTATCCCCGCCACGCTCAACGAGGGGTTCTCCGCGCGGCGCAGCGCCATCACTGCGCGGGTGGCCGAGTTGTCCAAGGCGTTCCAGGCCGACCACGGCCGCGAACCGAGCACCCCCGAAGCGTTGGCCCTGAGCCAGCAAGCCACCCTGGAAACCCGGCAAGCCAAACACGAACCGCGCTCCCTGGCCGAGCAGCGCCAAGCGTGGCGCACCCAGGCCACGGTGATCCTCGGCGACACCCGCACCGTGGGCGAGGTGATCTCCGCGGCACTGAGCGGACCGCCCACCGTCGCACCGGAGATCACCGACGCCTGGATCGCCCAGACCGCGGCGTCGATCATCGCGACAGTGTCGACCACCCGATCGACCTGGCAACGCACCCACGTCTTCGCCGAAGCGCAGCGCGCCGTCAGGGCGGCGGGACTGGGCAGCGACGACGGAATCGCAGGGCAGTTGACCGAGGCTGCGCTGTGCGAACCGTTCAGCGTCGAACTAGGTCTCGACGCCACCGCAGAGCTGGGCGAACCGCGCCGGCTGCGCCGCCGCGACGGCACCAGCGTCTACCGGGTGCACAACACCGCGAGCTACACCAGCGAGGAGATCCTGGCCGCCGAGACACGCATCCTGCGGGCCGCAACACTGACCGACGGTCGCACCGCCCGCCCCGAGGATGTCGACATGGCGCTGCTGCGCCAGGCCGCCGAAGGCCGCGCACTCAACGACGGCCAGGCCGCCCTGGTGCGGGCGATGGCCTGCTCCGGCAACCGGGTGGCACTCGCGTTGGCCCCCGCTGGGGCCGGGAAGACCACCGCGATGGCCGCGTTGGCGCGGGCCTGGGAAGATTCCGGCGGCCACGTGATCGGGCTGTCCCCCAGCGCCAACGCCGCCCAGATCCTGCGCGCGGAGATCGCCGTCGACGTCGCCGACACCGTCGACAAGTTCAACCACATGGCGGCCGACCCCGACGGCGGTGCGCACGGCGACCCGGCGCGGCAGTGGTTCGAGGGCATCGACGCCAACACCCTGCTCATCGTGGACGAGGCCGGCAAAGCCGGCACCCTGGCCCTCGACAGCGTGATCGCCACGGCGTTAGTCCGCGGGGCCAGTGTGCGGCTGATCGGCGACGACCGGCAATTGGCGTCGATCTCCGCAGGCGGGGTGTTGCGGGATCTGGCCGAGACCACCGAACTGACCACACTGTCGCAGATCATGCGGTTCGCCTCGGCCGCCGAAGCCCAGGCCGGGGCCGCACTGCGGGTCGGTGACCCCGCCGGTCTGGCGTTCTACGCCGACCACGGACGCATCCACGTCGGGGCCACCGACACCGCCGCGGCGATGGCCTTCGCCGGGTGGCGCGCCGACGCCGAAGCCGGGCTGGACTCGCTGCTGCTGGCCCCGACCAACGACATCGTCAGCGACCTCAACGCCCAGGCACGGCTGTGGCGGCTGACCCGCGAGGCCGAGTCGGCCAGCGACGCCGACCCGGCGGCGGTGCTGCCCGAAGCCCGGCTGGCCGACGGCTTGTCGGCCTCCGTCGGCGACACCGTGGTCACCAAAACCAACGACCGCACACTGGCTCTGGGCCGCACCGACTTCGTCCGCAACGGCTACCGGTGGACGGTTACGGGGGTGTCAGCCGACGGGTCGATGACCGTCACCCACAACGGATCGGGCCAGCACCTGCGGCTCCCGGCGGCTTATGTGCGGGCCAGTGTGCGGCTGGGATACGCCGCCACGATCGACTCCGCGCAGGGCGCCACCGCCCGCCACCGCTGCCACACCGTCGGCCACGACCGACTCAACCGCCAGCAGGTCTACACCGCGCTGTCGCGCGGCGTTGTCGAAAACCATGTGTATCTGTCCACCGCCGAGGTCGACCCGCACCGCATCCTCAGCCCCAAGGCCACTCACCCCGACACAGCGATCGACGTGCTCACCGCCGCGTTGGCCCGCGACGGCGCCCAGGTGTCGGCCACCACGCTGCGCCGGCGTGACACCGATCCCGTCCTCGGGTTGGCCGCCGATGTCGCGCGCTACACCGATGCGGTGGGCAGTGCCGCCGAGGCGCTGCTCACCCCCGCGCAGAGCGCCAAGCTGGACACCAACGCGGAGTTGATCCATGCCGGGATCACCCGCTGCGAGGCGTGGCCGGTGTTGCGCAAACACCTGGCGCTCATCGCCGCCAACGGGCGTAACCCGCTGCAACGGCTCAAAGCGGTCGTCGAACGCGGCGGCCTGGACCACGCCGCCGACGCGGCCGCCGTGGTCGATTGGCGTCTTGATCCCAGCGGTGCGCACTCCGGTGGCACAGGCCCGTTGCCGTGGCTGCCGGGCCTGCCCGAAGGTGCCCGCGGCACCGCCGACTGGCACGACTACCTGGCCGCCCGCCACACCCGCGTCACCGATCAGGTCGACGCGATCCGCGCCGCCGTCGCGACCTGGACCGTCGCGACCGCGCCGCGCTGGGCGCGGCCCCTGTTGGACACCGACCGGGGGCTGCTCGCCGATCTGGCGGTCTTCCGGGCCGCTACCGGCGTGCCCGCCGAGGACACCCGAATCGCCGGCCCGGAGGTGTTCGCCGACCGCACCCGCGCCGAACAGGCACGCCTGGAAAGCCGTGCCGCGGCGATCATCGGGCGCCCCGAAACCGAGACCGGCCGCTACAACGACCTCCTCGACAGCCTCAACCCGCACCTGCGTCGCGACCCCTACTGGCCGCACCTGGCCAGCCACCTGGCTTCGGCTGCCCGCACCGGAGTCAACATCCACCGGCTGGTCACCAACGCCGCCGAACAAGGGCCGCTGCCCGACGAGCTGCCAGCCGCCGCCCTGTGGTGGCGCATCAGCGGAACCCTGTCCCCCGCCGCCCTGGACACCGCCACCCCCGGTCTGCGACCGGTGTGGCTGCCGGCGCTGAGCACCGTGTTCGGCACCGCGCTGGCTGAAACCATCGCCGCCGATCCCGCGTTCCCCGCCCTGGTCAGCGCCGTCGCCGCCGCCGACCCGCAACGCTGGACACCGCTGGACCTGCTCACCGTCGCCGCCGAACACCTCGCCGACGCCGACCGCCGCCTGACCCACCCGATCCGCCACGACGAGTACGCGCGGCTGATGACCTACTCCATCGACCTGTTCACCACCGCCGCGCCCTACGAGCGCGACCTCAACGCCGAACCCGTCGCCGCCGAGCCGCCGATGACCCCCGAGGAGGAAGAGGCCCTGCACCATCTGCGCCCCGACCCCGGTGCTGCCACCGGCGACTACCCGCCGGCCGCTCTGATCGACTTCGACCGCGACGACGACGCCCTGCTCGCCGCGCTCGGTGTCGACCTTGACCAGGAACCCCCGCAGGACGACGAGGTGCTGCCCCTGGACTTCGACGCCCTGTATGCGCCGTTCGAGCCGGGCACCGGTTTCGAGGATCAGTACCCCCGCGCGGTGCTGCCCGAGGTCGGGTTGCGCTGCGCACTCGACGATGTCCACGGGCTGCGCGACCGCTGCACCGCCCAGGCCGCCGCCGTGGCGGCGTTAGCCGTACAGGTCGAGAGCTTCCACGGGCCCGCCGTCGAGGCCGCCATGCCCGCCATTCGTGATCTGCGCGACCGCGCCGACGCCGACCGGCCCTACCTGTCCGCGGTCCAGGCAGTGCTGGCTCAGTGGTCCGACGCCGATGACGCCTACGAAGCGGCGATGACCGCAACCCGGCAGGCGCGGGACTACCTCGCCGCGCTCACCGCCGCCCCCGACACCACCCCCGAGGACCTCGCCGCCGCCCGAGCGCACTACCAGTGGACCCAGACCAAGGTTCCCGACACCGCCCCCGCCACCCAATTCTGGGACGAGCTGACCGCGGCGAAAACCGCCCGCGAACACGCCGCCGGCGGTGCGGGAAACATCGTCACCCACGCCGACGCCGACGCCGCCCTCGCCGCCGCCAACAACGCCGACCGCCGCCAACTCCAAGAAGCCCGCAGCGAGCTGCGCCGGCTGCGCCACGACCTCACCCGCGCCGAAAAAATCGCCGCCCGCTCCTTCGCCGCCGCCCAACTCACCGACGCCGGTCATGTCGTGGATCAGATGGACGCCATCGGCACCGAACTGCGTGTCCTGGCCGCCGCTGGTGACCTCATCACCCAACCCCGCCTGACTCTGCCCGAGGGGGCCACCGCACTGGCGCCCATGACCGCCCACGCCCTCGCGCGCCTCGCTCACACCCCCTTTGCGCTCACCGTCGTGCACGCCTCAGCGCGAGCGCCGTTCCTCGACGCCATGGCTGTGCTGCACCAGGCCGCCGCCGCCCAGAACCGCCACGTCCTGTGGTGCGACGCCGCCGAGACCGCCACCGATGACACCGCCGGCGCCGCCGACCGCTGGACCGTCCTGGCTCAGACCCATCATGACTTGCAGTCCGGCTGGCGCCCCGAGCCCGGCACCCTGCTGGTCGTCGACCACGCCGCCGACGCGCCACCGGAGGTGATCGCCGACCTCACCGCCGCCGCCGCCGCTGCCCAAACCCGCGTCATCCTCATCGACACCGACCCAGGAACCCGCTGGCCCCAACCCCCCTCAGCGCCGCTGCTGCGGCTGCTGCAAGCCGACCTCCCGTGGGCGGTCACACTCACCACAGACAACCGCCCCCTGACGTGGCTGCCCAGCGGCCCCGACCTCGACCCGGCCCTCGTGCAGGCCGCCGCCCTCGCACCCCACCTGCACACCCCCGAACTCGCCGCCGCCGTCGCCCAGCGCACCGCCCTGCGCACCTCCCTGCGCACCGCCGCCACCATCGACACCCGACTCACCGACATCGCCGCCCGCACCCGCGACCAGGGCAACGGACGGCGGCGCTAACTTGTGTCAGATATGACCACGCCACCTTTTGATTCCCCGTCTGTGCCCCCGCCCCCGGCCGCGCCGGCAGGGTGGTACCCCGACCCAGCCAACACCGGCAGCTGGCGCTACTGGGATGGACTGTTCTGGGCACAATCATCACCGGTAAACCCGAACGCGGGGAATCCGACAAGCGGGGTCGCCGCGACACCACCACCCACGACGCCAGTTGCTGCTCCGAGCCCCGGGGTCGCACCAGCGGCGTGGTCACCTGTCCCCGGACTTACAAAGTGGTGGACGGGCACTCCGCGCAAATCCAAGATCGCCATCGGCGGCGTTGCCGCGGCCGCTCTGGTTCTCGGCGGCGTGGCCTTCGCCGGCCAGCGTGTGGAGGAGTCCAGAAGCTGCCCGGTGCCCGCCGTCGCGGGTGATCTGAAGAAGCTTCAGGACGGTGTGGGTCCCGACACCGATTTAGACAGGGTCATGATTAAAGCGAACGCTCCGGGCCGGGTCGGACAAGAAGTTCGCGATGGCACCTTCGCTTTCTTCGTGCACTCCATAGACGCCTGCCCTGGAAAACAGGTGAAAGTCGCCATGACGGTCACCAATACCAAAGACGCTCCACGAATGTTCAGGGCCGACAACCAAAAGCTCCTACGGACGCCGTCTCGGCCGACCGGCCCGGAACCCGCGGGCGGCTACAGCTGCGCCACCTGTGACGGGATCGGAGTCGACTTCAACCTCAACCCCGGCGATGCGTTCGACACCGTGGTGAACTTCGACATCGGGGGCGACGATCCACAGATCACCGCGATCGTGGTCCACGACTCTTGGCTGTCTAATGGGGTCATGGTCTTCCCGTAACCAACCAACCGGCACCGTCGAGTCGACGCCGTTCTGCCCGCCGACTTTCTAGTTCTTCGCGGGTTCCGGATCTGCCACCATGCATCGCAGGGATCAGAGCGCAGCACGGTCACAGATGGAGTAACAACAAGCTGCCGATGCGCCGCCAGAAATCGCTAAAAGCGGTTGAACTCCAGCAGCACCGGTCGGGCGGGACCAATCAGGACGGGCGTTTCGGCCAGGTGCCTCGGTGCCACGAAGGGCTGGGAGCAGCGCGGCGAATCTTGATGTGTTCGATTCCCGACTTCACGGAGAACCCGATGATTGTGCGATCGTGACCAGGGCCAGCAGACCTGCGATCACTTTGACGAACGGGTTGATCATCTGGTTGTTCCTCCTGGCGGGCCTAGCCGGCCGGTTGACTCGCACGGTCGAGAGCTGGGTTTGCGGTCGTGCACCCCTCACTGGGCGAGGCGGTCGGTGATGTCCCGCACGATCTTGGTGGCGCGGTCGGTGACCGCATCGGCACTGGAGACAGCGACATCGACCACGATTTCCCCCTGTGCGGTGATTGCATGTTCGGTCACCCACCCGCTGCGGTGGGTCGCCGCCACCGACAGCACACCCCCGCCGAATTGGGGGTGCTCCACCCGCCACACGGCAACACCGGCGTCGTCGCGGGTTTCCACGCTGGTGCCTGCGCAGGCCGCCCATCCGGTGCGGGCGGCGGCGAGGTACTCCCGCGCCGCGCCCGCGTCGGGAAAGGTGATGACGGCCTGATCGACAGAACGGGTCAGGACGCCGCCGGGCGTATCGGGGTCGTCATCGACCAGCCGGCGGCCGACAACGCCGGCGAGGATGCTGTCGTTGTAGCCGCCGGTGGAGGCCGCCGAGATCGCCGCTCCGCAGAAGGCGTCGGAATAGGTCCTCCCGGCGGCGGCGGGGTCGGGCATCGCCCGGTAGGTGCCGACGGTGTGCAACCCCGGTGCGTCCGTGATGCGGGCGATGTCGGGATCGTCGAGCAGCAGCATCTCCAGCGTTGTGTCGGACGGCGCGGCGGCAGCGGCCCCGTCGCCGCGTGGGGCGGCACCGCCGTCGGTGGCGCAACCGGCGATTCCCCCCGCAGCCACCCAGGTCAGCACGGCGACCGCGGCGCGGCGCACGCGGCGTGGTGACGGTGTCATGGCGCGACGGCCTGCCAGTGCACCACTCTGGGGGCCAGCTGAACACGGCGGATCACCTGCGTGCGGGCCATGCTGGTCAGGTGCCGGTATACGCCGGTGGGACCGTCCTGCGCGGTGCGGGGAACCTCCACGACATGCCAGTCGCGATGACATTCCAGCACCCGCAGCTTGCGTGATTTCACCGGCGCATCGCAGATCAGCGCGCACGGAACAGGCACCCGATCGCAGCGCCACGGCATCATGCGGGCCAGCTCGGAGGTGCTCATGGCGCGATCACTGGCCCGCAGGGCGGCCAACAGTTCCGCGCGGATCATCAACGTGTCGGCGGTGGTCATGGCCGCCGCCCGACCGGTACCGACCGCAGCCGACCAGCGGCGGGCAGCGCGTGCAGCCGCGGCCGCGTGGGAATGAGCAGCGCCAAACCACGCGCGACACTGCGCTGCGAGGGATCGCCGCCGGCCATGTCCTTGGCCCACCGACCCAATTCGGGCTGATCGGTGGGGACCAGCGCCGCTAGGGTGACCACCATCGCCATCAGGTCGTGATGATCGGTGTTGAGCAGACTGCGCCACACGTCGGCGGGATCGACCTGGCGGGTGTCCTCGACCAGAGCGAGCGCGTCGGCGTAGTGGCGGCGGCATTGCTCGACGCGCTGCTCACTGCCCGAATACCGCAGCGGCGCAGCGGCATCCATCCCGAGGCGGTAGCGCAGTTCGGCGGCCACTTCGGAGTGCGCGAGCAGCAAGCCGACGCGCACCACCGCCTGCAGAGGCCAGTGTTCGGCGGTGTCGGCGTCAGCGGGTCTCCACCCGTCACGGCGGAACTCCGCGGCGTGGCCGCGCACAACGTCTCCCACCGCGGCGACGACCACTCCGTAGACCTCGGCGACCGCTGCCCGCGTGCCGGGGCGCGGACCCGGGGGCAGTAACTCCTCGAGCACGGCGCCGCCGGCGGCCACCAGTCGGTCGCGGCGGCGGGCTGCGCGGGCCTGACTCGCGCGCGCAGCGTCGCTGGCGCGTTCGGCCGCTGTGCGGACACGTTCGGTGGCACGCCGACTGCTGCTGGGTTGCGGGGCGCTCATACCGTGATCCCCCGCCGGGCAGGGTTGCTGGGGGCGGCCGCCCCGCGAGCGGGCACCCGCTGATGGGCGGCGACCAGTTCGGTCAATGTTCGGCGTTGGGCGGCGGTGAGCGTGGCCAGGTGCGCGGCGAGCAGCATCGACGTCGGGGTGGGGCCGCGCCGTGCCGGCGGCGCCGCGGTGAACCGCTGCAGACCGTCCTCGTCGGTGGGGACGGCGTGAAACCCCGACGCCTCGAAGTCCACCAGCTGCCAGCGGTAGTCGTCGCTGAGGATGGTGGCGAGCCAGTAGCCGATCCGCACTGTCGCCGACGCGGCGAGCGTGCTGCCGGGAATCGCCCACGGATGAATCTGCTGCGGTCGGGCCGTGATCGGCACCCGCAACCGCAGCATCACCTCCAGGTGCGCGAGTGGCCGGGCGTTGGCCTCACCGAGCGTCCTCAGCGCGGCGCACAAATCGTGGTGCAGGGTGCGGTGAGGGGGGCCGGCGGTGTCGCTCATCTCGACGGCGTCGCCCGCCGGTGTCAGCGCGGTCGCGACGCCGGGGCCGAAGCGGGTGAACCGCCAACCGTGATGGAGCAGACGGGTCGCGCACCAATGGGCCTGCGCCAGAGCGGTATCGCTGTGCGCCCCCCCTGGCCGGGTACGGACACGCGGCGCGTGGGTCGCGGCGCGCTGTGTGGTGCGGGGCATCGGGGACTCCTAACTGTTGGGTGCCGGGGTGCTGCGGTGCGGTGCTGGTGGCCGCGTCGAGGCGGGCGCCCCAGCGGTGTCGGGGGGACGGCTGTCGGTGGGTCGCGTATCGGCAGGGGGCTGCGGTGTGGCGTCGCGGCGCCCCCCGTCCGGGGAGGTCGCCGGTGGCCGACCTGGCCAGGGTGATGACGCAGACGGTCCCGACGCCGGGGTGCCCGCCGAGGACCGGCCCGCCGTGCGCTGCGCCACCCCGACGGCCTTGTGGGCGACCATCGCCCCGACCACCACTTCGGGTGCAGCGACCCCGGCCGCGGTCCTGGCGGCGGCGCCCGCCGCCGCACCTGAGGCGGCCGACCCGCCCGCCGCGGCCGCCGCGCTGGACCCCCCTGCGGCGGCACCGCTGCCCGCGGCTCGCCCTGCGGCGCCCGCCGCGCTGCGGGCACCGCCCGCGGCGGCGGTCGCTGGCGCAGGGGCCCCGCCGCCGGGTGCCCCCGTCGCCGGCGGTGCTCCCGCCGTGGGCGGTGCCGCTGCTCCCCCACTGCCCCCACCGGGTCGGCGGGGCGAGGCCGACCCCGACGCCGCGACAGGCGGGTGGCCACGGCGGCCGGGCTGGGCCGGACCGGCCGACCCCTGCTCGCCGTTCTGCCCCGGCAGGTGTGCGGAGTCACTAGGGCCGAACTCGCGGCCCACCCGGCGCGACCCGTTGCGCAGTTGCTGTATCTGGGCCAGCGGCGCCGCCCCGGCGGACCCCATCTTGACCACGCTCTTGGCCATCGACAGCGGTCCGGGCAGACCCCCGTCGCCGAAGGCGTGCAACATTTTCCGGAACGCCAGCGCCGCCGCCCAGGACAGCAGCACCAGCATCAGCAACTTCAGCAGCGGTGAGGTGATCTGGACGCCGCCGGCGAAATTGCCCTGCATCACATGGCGCATCAGGATCAGCAGCACCCCCAGACCGGCGGTGGCGAACATCATCTCCAGACCGTGCACGACCGCCCGCAGCGCCGCTTTTTTCGCGAACTGCCGCTGCGGGCCGGGAGCCACGGCGACGGCCGCGGCCGGCACCAGGATCAGCACGTTCCAGAACGCCTTGAAGCCCACGCGCAGCACCTCCGCCGCGATGTAGCACAACGCGAACAGGGCGGTCATCACGACCAGGTTCAGCAGGAAGAACAGCCCGACCGATTCGCCGCTGAGCTGCTGGGCGTGGGCGTAGGCGTCCAGCGCCCCGCAGTCCTTCATGGCCAGCGCCGGCCCCTGCGGGGTGCGGTTGTACATCAGCGCCGCATCCCAGGCGTCGGCGCATCCCGGGCGGGCGTCGATGACCTGACCGAAGTTCATCAGTTGCACGCTGTGGCGGGCCAGCACATCGACCATCCACCCGGTGAGCTGGTTGACCTGGACGTCGTTGATGGTGGACCCGTCGGTCACGATGGGGCCGTTGTTGGCGACCCCCATCGCCACGGTGAATCCCAGCCAGCGGCCCATGCCCAGCACCCCTTCAGGGCTGGTCAGTTCGGTGACCGGATCGCGCAGCAGCCACGCGGCGAGCAGGATCACCACGAATCCGCTTGCCATGATGCCGATTCCGCGTCCGACGCCTTTGGTCAACGCGATGACCCCGCCGATGAGCAGGCAGATCATCAGCGCGGTCGGCACCACGTGCAGATGGGTGAGCACGGCGTTGATGTTGGCCACGATCGGGGCGGCGATCGCCGCCAGCCACAGCAGCCACGTCGTACCGAGCGCGAACTTGATGACCCAGATGCCCATCGAGCAGATGAACAGCAGGAACCCGGTGCAGGCGCCGAGGGCGGCGGCGACCTGCGAGTAGGTCAGGGCGACGGTGATGTTGTCGGCGAGGGAGGGAATCCAGGTCCCCGGGTCGGTGATGTTCATGTCGGTGCCCTGGTGGCGCATCGCCTCGATGATGTCCACCGTGGAAAACAGGTAGGCGCCGATCGGAATGCCGCGAGAGTCGCGTAACCCGCTGAAATCCAACGCCGATCCCAGCCCCGACGCCACGGCCGCCGGTGCGGTCAGCAGCATCGCCATCGCGCCCAGCCACAGCGCCTGAGCGATGACCCAGGCCCGCCGCACCCGCGGATGGCAGTACAGCCACGGCGCCAGCCGCCGGCTCAACACGGCAACCCCGCCGGTGGCGACGGTGGACCGGCACCCAGATTGCGGGTGTCGAACGCGCTGACCAGTTCGTGTTGCACGGGGGGCAGCAGATCCACCAGACCCGCGCGGCCGAACTCGTCGAGGAAGTAGGCGTAGCCGTGGCCTTCCACGGTGCGCAGGTCCAGCACTTCGGGGTACTCGTCGGGGTCGATGCCGATCTTGCGGTACGCCTCGACCGCGTACTGCCGTTCGCTGGGTTTGAACGGCGTGACGATCCGGTTGGGAAGGTCCTGCGTGCTGATCCCGGCGAAATGCTCGACGTGCTGGGAGATCGCGATCAGCCCGTAGCGTTCTTTGCGGCCCTGGGTGACGATGCGCAGCGCGTCGTCCTTGCCGACCGGCGAGGCGAAATAGCTGCGCGCTTCCTCGGCGACGAACCAGCCGAAGCTGTCGGGCCGGCGATGGGGACCGGTGTAGGTTTCGCGGGTCAGCGCCGCGATCATGCCGTAGATGGCGAAACCGGCTCGCGCCCTGGCGGTTTGGCGCCGATACAGGTGCAGTTCGTCGGTTTGGGTGGTGGAGGGCAGTTCCAGGTCCGCGGTCAGCCACACCACGGCGTCCTTCTCCGCGATCGGCGGCACCGGCAGCGACTCGTCGAACATGCAGCGCAGGTAGTCGACGTTGGCCCACATGTCCAGCCGGGCGGTCAGGTCCTCGTACTCGCTGGCCGCACGGCCGGTCAGGGAGTTCAGGTAGCGCACCAGCCCACCCATGGTTTCGGCGACCCGCTGATCGGGGCGCAGCAGTCCGCGCAGCTGGCGGGCCACCACCCCGTCGGTGTCGACGCCCATCATCGGCAGCAGATGGTCCAGGGTGCGTTCCACCGCGATCTCGCGGCGGAAGATCCGCAGACCGTCCATCGAGACCGCGCCGCGTGCGGGGTCAAGGACGGCGACCCTGTCCCCGTGGTGGGCCAGGGCGGTCGACCATTCCCGCATCGTGCCGGGATCGGTGATGGAGGTTTGCGACCCGCGTTTGATCAGCGCATCGACAATCCGTTTGGCGCACTGCGACTTCCCGCCGCCGGGGGGACCGAACAGCAGCAGCCCCGGCGCGCCGCGCCGGCCTGCCACGCCCTCCAAATCCAGCAGCACCGGGGATGCCCGCCGGGTCGCCAGGTTGCGGCCGATGAGGATGCCGCTGCGGTTGCCCAGCGCGCTGGACACCAGCGGTGAGAACCGTGCCCAGTGCTTGGTCGTGGTGGGCTGGCAGTACTGGTCACGCGGGGCGCGCTCCTCGCTGCCCGGCAGACCGATCTGCCACAGCGCCACCTGCGCGCCGCCGCGCGGCCCGCGCAGCGTGGTGTCGAGTTCCTCGGCGAAATGGGTGTGCAGGTGTTGCACCGCTTGGGCGGTGGCCTGCGCGGAGGCCGAGCCGATCACGGCGACGGTGGTCGATTCCACCTCCCGCTCCAAGGTGGAGGCCCGCAGTTCGGCGTTGTAGTCCTCACCGCTGTGATAGCGCTCGATCAGATCGGAGTGGCTGGCGCGGCGGCCGGTGCGCTGGAAGCTTTGATCGTTGAGGTTGCGTTGCGCGCGGTCCACGCGGGTCAGCGCCTTCTCGGCCGAGCGGATGGTGACGTGCTGGAACCAGTCCACGTCGGCGTCGTCGACATCGACGTCGTAGAGCGAGAGCAGCAACTCCGCGCGCGGGTAGGCCAGGCCGCCGCGGGGCAGCTGCGACACCGGCATCATCGTCTGATAGCTCGACGGCCCGTCGCCGGTCTTGGTGCGCAGCACCGGCCGCAGCGAGGGCAGCGCGCGGCGCCACCACGACCGGTTCGCGCGGCGGGACTGCTGATCGCCCAGATCAATGTCGTCGGGGGCGATGGCCTGAAAGTCCTGCGCCGTCAACCGATCCGGGCCGCCCGCATCGTGGGGGAACGGCACCCTGAACACCCCGCGGTTCCAGTGCCGGGCATACAGCCAGTGAATCTGGCGCGGGGTGGCTGCGACGGCGGCGAACTCCGCGGGGATCTTGCCCAGGATCTCCTCGACCAGCCCGCGGTATCCGGCCAGCGATTGCGGGTCGTCGGGGTCGCGGCCGATGATCACGGTCGCCGCCTTGGCGACGCCGCCGACACCGCTGCGCCCCACCATGCCCGCGTCCACCGGGATACGCAGCCCGAAAATCTGCTCGTAGAACGGTTCGATCTGCAACAACGAGTCCCAGTCGCGGACCTCATCGACCCACTGGTCGCGGTCGGTATAGCCCTCGAGCATCGCCCGGATGATGCGCCGCGGCGACAGCGGCGCGCTGACGCCCCACAACACCATGCCCGAGGGCAGTTGGCGGGTCAGCGGGCGGTGGCGCCGCGCGATCTGATCCTTGAGAGCGAACGCCATCATGCCGCCGGGCTGGCCGGCGACGAGGAACTCCGCGTACACCCCGCCCTGGGTGAACACCAGATTGCCGATCACCTCTTTGGGTGCCGACAGCCACGGGTCGCCCCCCTCGAGCGCGGCGCTGCGTTGGGTCCGCACCAGTCCGGTCAGCGCCCACCACACCCGGTGCAGCGGGGAGGGTTTGCTGACCGGGATCTGCCGTGCCGCCGCCGTCAGGCCGGCGGTAGCCGCCGCGCCCAGCAGGAAGATCGCGACGGCGTGCCCGGAGTCGTACCACGCTCGCGTGGCCAGGAACGTCGCGGCGATCCCCACCAGGAAGGTCGCGCCATCCCACACCCGCCACGGCGCGAACCAGAGCCGGGTGTTGTCGTCGATGTGGGAGACATAGATCGGGAAATCCCGAACATCGGTGAACACGCGCGCGGTCTCGCGCCGAAACTCCTCGCTCATCGCCGGTGATCCCCCGCTGCCGCGCCGCTACTGACCGAACTGGCCGGTGGTGATGCCGCCGCCGTGTTTGTCGACCGTGCCCTTCACCGAGGTGGCCAGCCCGGCGCCGCCGAGGATGATCGCGGCGATCGCCACACCGCCGAGAACCTTGCCGGCGGCCGCCCCGAACCCGCGGGTGAGCGAGAACGCCCCGGAGACACCGCCGACGGCGATGGCAATGATGGCCAGCGGGATTCGTGCGGCGTCCCACAGACCGGGGATCGCGGTGAGCAGATCCCCCGCGGCGAGAGTGGTTTCGATCATGGTCATTTCCTTTCGGGTGGGTGAGTTTGATTCAGTGCGTCGCGGTGCCGGGCTACACCGGCAGCGGCGACGGCCGCCCCGGACCGCCGCGGGCCAGATAGTCGAAAACGTCGTGCAGTGCCAGCAGCATCGAGTCCCGCTGCCGGTCATCAAGGTCGATCGCACGGGCCGCGGCAGCCGTTAGGGTGAGGTGGCCGCAGCACAGTCGCTCGACCTGCCGCCAGCCCGGTTCGGCGCTGGGTTCGGGATCGGTGTTGTCCAGTGCTTGTGCCGCCCAACATATTCCGCCGCCACACCCGGCGGGTGAGGCCGCGTAGAGCAGGCTTGCCAGCGACATCTCGGCGTAGGCCCGCCAGATGCCGTGCGGGTCGCGCATCGCGATCTGCGGGCACGCCTGTGCCGTCTGCCGCATCAGGGTGGCGGCCGCGGTGACGGCATCCGATGCGGTGCGGATCGTCGCTGTCGGATCGGTGAGGTTCACGATGGGGCTTCCCTTCCGCGGGTGTGTGTCGCTGTCATGACTGGGGTGGCGCGCGCCGCTACTTCGCCCCGCCCGGGGAGACCACAACCGGCACCAGATCGTCCTCGACCGACATCGCCGGGGCCTGGTCGAGCGCTGCGATGACCCACCGCCCGCCGACGCCCTGCAGGGTCAGCGGATACACCAGCTGGGTGGGGGCGAACTGCGACGTGACCGCATCCACGCGCGCCAACACCTGCACCGATTCGCCGTCGGCCGGGACCGTGGGCGGGGTGGCGGTCGCGGTCAGCGAGGTCAGCGCGACGCTTTGGTAGGCATCACCTAGCCCAGAGAGCAGGGAGTCGGCGGTGACGTAGCGATCCACGCCGCCCGCCGAGGTCAGGTAGGCGGTCAGAAACCCTGACACCGCCGCGAACGCCGGATCGCTGGCAGCCAGTGCCACCGGATAGGTCATCGGCAGCATCGCGCCCGGACCCGGACCGCCCACCCTGGCGGGCAGGCTGATGGCCTGTGGCCCGTACTTCGACCACAACACCGGCACCCGATACAGCGCGCGGGTCGGGCTGGCCGACTCATAGGGGCGCTGGGTCACCCCCACGACCACCGAATAGACCTCGGCGTCAGCGGCTTTCCCGGCCACGCCGGTCAAGGTCACCGCGACCACCGTCGGTGCGGTGATCACTACGGCGGGGGTCGTGGGCAGCTTGAACCCCCCGGAGTTCTTCGCCACGAACCCGGTGAGCACATGCTCATCGTTGGCGGTGGCGGTCAGCCACACCGAGACGAAATCCTGGGCGAACGAACTCACCACCGCCGACTTGTTGACCACGGTGCGGGCCGGCCCCATCACGTCCACCGGGGAGCCGAACAGGAACTGCCACACCAGGTGCAGGCCGGCCAGCGCCGCCAGGGCCAGCACTGCGGGACGACCGAGGCGCGAGGCCATCGACTGCGACCGGCCCAGGCGTGTCTGCCAGGTTCGACTGATCTTCATGTCCTCGTCCCTGCTCTGTTCGGATCGGTGTCGGCGGTGTCGGCGGTGTGGGTGGGCAACGCCACGCGGGAGCCGGTCACAGTGGTTCGTGGCCGATGATCTTGAGGCTGCTCACCGCGAAGGTGTGATCGACCGGATCGGAGTTCGGGGTTCCCGCGACGAACGGGTCACCAGCGAAGGTCGGCGGTGTCGGCAGGCCCGGCAGCAGGTCCGGCGACGCCGCCGCCGAGGTCGGCGTATCAGCCGGGGGTCGCGAGGTCTGCCGGATCAGCATCCGGACTTTGGAGGCCAGCACCCGCTGGACGGGTATCACGGCTTCGCCGTGCACGTTCTTGGTGTCCTGAGTGATCAGGGTCCGCTCGGTGTCGTTGAACGCGTACTGCACCGTTGTGACCACCCGGTGCTGCGACCACTGCGCCGCACCGCTGGCGTCCTGCCCGATCCATCCCGGTGTCAGTGAAATCGCGGTGATGACATACGTTTTCGACAGGTCGATATCAATCACCTGACCGTCGATGCCGTCGCGCACACACACGAATGCATTGCGGGGATCAGCGCCGGCCATCGTCTGCGCCGAGGTGGACCCCGCCGGGCACGACCCGGAGGCGTCGGCACTGTAGGGCAGCGGCCGATCTCCGATCGCCACCTGCTCTGCTGGCGCGGGAGGCTGCGACGGGGGCACGGCGACCGCCGGATCGGCGACCGTCACTTGCCGCACCGCCACCTTGGTGTCGCCCCCGCCGTAGAACATCGTGGACGCGACCACAGCCAGTACCACCGCCGCGATGAGCACTCCTGCGAATCCGATGGCGACGCGGGAGTCGAATCTCCGGGGCGCTGCGCGGGGATCGTCGCGCTGCCCCTGATCGTCCGGCACGTCGGGATCGTCGCGGTCGTTCTGCGGGTCGTGCTGCGGGTCGTGCTGCACGCCAGCGATCTCGGGGGCGTGGTGCGGATCGTCGTGGCCATGGGAGTCCAGGTCCACGGGCGCTGCGCCGTGACGGCTGCCGCCGTAGTGGCCGTGGCCGTCCCGATCGTCCTCGCTGCCGTCCTCGTCCTCGCTGCCGTCCTCGTCGTCGTCGTCGTCCTCGGACCACTGGGTGGTGGGATCGTCGACGACCGCCGGCGCTATCGGGTAGGCCTCGTCGGCGGTGTTGGCCGCGATGAACTCACGGCGTGTCTGCGCATCGCTGGGCATCGACTCCTCGGTGGTGGTCACGTGCGCCCCTTCCGGTGGGTCATGCTCACGGCGCTGCGCACGCTCAACCGGCGACGCTGCTGTCCTGCGGCGGGGTCTCGCCGGGCGGCCGGCGGGCTGACGGCGGTACCGATCCACACCCCCGGCCAGCGCGCCGATGCGCCCACCCAGGTGAACGACTCCGGGGTGGTGTTCACGGGGTTGGACACCCGCGGGACGGCGCCACCGGCCCCGGTGGCGCCCCACCCCGAGGTGTACCGCGCCGCTCTGGACCGCGCAGACGCCCGGCGCAGCTGCGTGAGCAGCGCATACAGTGCGCCGCCCGCGACGGCGACCACCCAGATCGTCTGCGCGGCATGAGGCATCGAGACCAGCCACCCGATGACCGCTACGCCCACTATCATGCTTCACATGTTGACAGATGCGACACGATAAGACAACCGTAAACACATGATGTTCAGAGAGGCGACAGACCGGTACGACGAACTGCGGCGCGAGTGGATCGCCGAACACGCCGGAATCTTCACCATGCAGATCCGGCGGGCGGAGGTGCTCAACCGGCGGATTCGGCGCCGCAAACGCGACCTGGCCGGCGCACGCCCCGACCCTTACGACGACAACGCCACCCACCCGCTGCTCACGCGCGCCCCGAACACCGTGGAGGCCAAAATTGAGTTGCTTGTCGTCGCGGCGGTAGCGCTCGCCGCTCCGCTGGGCTGGCCGCTCGGCCGGTGGCTGTACGCGCGGATCGAATCGCTGATCCCGCAGCGGTTGCGGTCCTTTCCGATCGTCGCGCTGCTGTGCTCGGCAATCGTTCTCGGGATCCTCACGACGCTGCTCTACAGTTCTCGGGATTCCCACTCGCTGGGATCAGCAGTGCTCGCGCCCTGGATCATGGCGCAGCTGCCCGCGGCGTTCGTAACCGCCGGACTCTACGGAATCCTCAACGGCTGGTTAGCGATTGACGGGTCACTGGACTGGTGGCCACTGACCCCCCTGCCCGCCAGCATCGAGTTGAATATCCCCCTGGCCGCCGATGACCTCACCGGTCCCTCGGTGTTCGTCACCGCCGAGGCCCCAATGTCCTCCTACGATC
>WBZP01002279.1_pt2 | contig 21202 bp, 17 predicted proteins | sample 5204301 | NCBI WGS metagenome assembly WBZP01 (sample SAMN12412401, study PRJNA552823) | activated sludge metagenome | isolation source: activated sludge from nitrification reactor of wastewater treatment plant... | place: USA: Pennsylvania | collected 2017
ACCAAACAGCGACAATACCTTGCCCGTGACCATGGGTAATCCCATCACCAGCGAAGCCAGGATCAGCAACGCCAGGACCGGGATGACCAGAAACTTGATTCTCGACATGACAACACCTCTGTTCATCAACTCGACCATCATTGTGCCGGGGCTTGGCTCCCTGGTCGATGCAATGGTCGATAGCCAAGGGTGAATACTGTCATCTGTCACCCCCGACCGCATCCCCGATATGGCCCAGTGTTGCGGATTCCGATGCCGAGGCCCAGACTCATCGCTAGCCCAGGTTTCTCACCGGGCGCCGTAGCGAGGGCACCGACGCAGCAGACGACTGATGAGAAACGCGGGCTAGAGCCGGCGTTCCGGCCGGATGACAGCAAGCCAGTCGCTTGCGTTTAGCGCCGAGGTTATGATCACCATGACGGGCCATCTCTTTTCGCTCGAAATCCGCCCCCAACTCCCCCAACGACTGCATCGGCTCGAAGAACTGAGTCTGGATCTCTACTATTCCTGGGAACGGGATGTGCGCGGGCTGTTCCGCGCCCTGGACGCCGAGGCCTGGGATGCCTGCAATCACAGTCCCCGGGTGTTCCTGCGCCGGGTTTCCCAGGAGAAGCTCGAAGCCGCCGCCCGGGATCTGGTGTTCGTAGAGAACTACAACCGGGTACTCTCCGCCTACGACACCTATATCCGCGAGAAACCCAAGCTCAGCGTGCGCCAGGCGGAAGAGCGCGATCTCGGCACCATCGCCTTCTTTTGCGCCGAGTATGGGTTTCATGAAAGCTTTCCGATCTACTCGGGCGGCTTGGGCATCCTGGCCGGCGACTATTGCAAGGCCATGAGCGATGCCGATCTCTCCTTTGTCGCCGTCGGGCTGCTCTATCGACAGGGCTATTTCACCCAGCGTATCGGTCCCAATGGCGAACAGATGGAGGAATACCCCGGCATGGGGCCGGAGGATCTGCCGGTAAACCTGGTCCTGGACGCCGAAGGCCGGGAGCGGCGGGTGGTGGTGGAACTACCCGGGAGGGCGCTGCAACTGCGGCTCTGGAACGCCCAGGTCGGGCATATCCGACTCATCGCCCTGGACAGCGATGTCGCGGAAAACCTGGAGAGCGACCGCAACATCACCTATCAGCTCTATGGCGGCGACCGCGACCTGCGGCTCAAGCAGGAGATGGTGCTGGGGATCGGCGGGGTGCGGGCGCTCCGGGCGCTGGGGGTCCAGCCCGCGGTCTGGCACCTCAACGAGGGTCATGCCGCCTTCGTGGTGCTGGAGCGTTGCCTGGAATTGGTCAACCAGGGCCTGGGGTTTCCGGCGGCGTTGGAGGCCGTCGCCGCGGGGACGGTCTTTACCTCCCATACCCCGGTCTCCGCCGGACACGATGTCTATGACCTCGGCCATATCCGTCACTACTTCAGCGACTTTGCCTCCCATCTCGGCCTCGACCTCGAACGCCTGCTCGACCTGGGACGGGATCCCGCCCATCCCCAGGGCTTCAACATGACCGCCCTCGGCCTGCGGGGCTCCCGTTTTCATAACGGCGTCAGCCGGATCAACGGCCAGGTGGCCTCGGTGATGAACGGCTATGTCTGGCCGGAGATCCCCGCCGAGGAGAATCCCTTCGGCTATGTGACCAACGGCATCCATGTGCCGAGTTTCCTTGGGCCCGCCTGGATCGCCCTGTTCGACATGTATTTCGGTCGCGGCTGGCGGAGCCGGCTCGATGACCGGGAATACTGGCGCCTCAATATCGACCGCATCCCGGATCATGTCTTCATCAGCGCCCATCGGGTACTCAAGGCGGAAATGCTGGAAGACCTGCGCCGGCGAATGGTGCCGCGGTTGCAACGAAACGGGGTGACCGAGCCCCGTATCCGGCGGATGACGCGCTATCTCGATCCCGATCATACCGGCGTCCTGACCATCGGCTTCGCCCGCCGCTTTGCGACCTACAAACGCGCCACCCTGCTGTTTCGAGATCTGGAACGCCTACGGCGGCTGTTGAACGATCCCCAACGGCCGGTGGTGTTCATCTTCGCCGGCAAGGCCCACCCCTCGGACGAGCCGGGTAAGCAGTTGTTGCGGGAGATCCATCACATCGCCCAGCGCCCCGAGTTCGAGGGGAAGATCCTCCTGCTCGAAAATTACAACCTCTCGCTGGCCCTGCGTCTGCTCCCCGGGGTGGATGTCTGGCTCAATACCCCGAGATACCCGATGGAGGCCTGCGGCACCTCGGGGATGAAAGCCGGCATCAACGGCGTGCTCAACCTGAGCCTGCTCGACGGTTGGTGGGCGGAGGCCTATGAGGGGACCAACGGTTGGGCGATCAGCTCCCACGAAGGTGGTGGCGGAGACAGCCATGACTGGCAGGAGGCGAACGAGTTGCTCGACATCCTCGAATACGAGGTCATCCCCCTCTACTATGCGAACGGCGGCAGCGGTGACTCGCCGGATTGGATCAGGCGCTCCAAGGCCTCGATGCAAAGCGTCCTGCCCCATTACAACACCGAGCGCATGCTGGCCGATTACCTCCGCGATTACTACGAACCGGCCAGCCGGCAGAATCAGCAGTTGTGCCAGGACGGCTATCTAGCGGCCCGGGATCTGGCGTCATGGAAGGAGAAGATCAATGCCCGCTGGGATGGGCTCCGGCTCCATCTCGCCGAACCCCTGCCCCAGGGTATCGCCTACGGCGAGATCCTGACCCTGACGGTGGATGTGGAACTGAACGGGCTCGAGCCCAATGACATCAGTCTGGAATGCGTTTTCGGTTCGCTGGACGAACTGGGTCGGTTCCATCCCCTCGGCACGGCCCGCCTGCTGCCGACGGGTCCCACCGCCGGGGAGGTGGTCCGCTTCCGCACTGAGTTGGATACCCTCTACTCCAGCCTGCATCTGGTCGGTCTACGCCACTTCAAGCTGCGCGCCTACCCTCACCACAAGCGGCTCAGTCATCCCTTCGAGGCGGGACGCATGCGCTGGCTGTAATACCCTTTGCGCAGACATCCCGGGCTTCCGAGCGGTCGGCCTCGGGCACCGGGATTACAAGCCAATCAGGCACTGGCCGGGGTGCTCGGAGTCGTTCCGGGCCTCGACCGGAAATGCCTATTTTCCGTTCTCCTGGAAAGAACAATAGCTCCACGGGAGTGATATTGTTCTCCTTGCAAGAACGAAAACCCGGGCCTCGGAGCCCGTGCCCGGAAGCGATAGCGGGATGCAGGCCCTTCCTTGAACCTGATCCGGGGATTGCCGGCGCCCGGGCCGCAGGCCGGGTCAGCGCCGGCCAGGCCGCGCCCACAGGCCTGATGGAGGTTGGGTCGAGCGCCAAGCGCGGCCTCCTAGCGGTTTGGTCTGGATAAAAGGCTGGGATTCGCTCCGTTCATCGCCCGCCTCTCCCATCTCTTTCTCAAGACATGATACATATTGATCCGGGTACGCTTTGGAACGCCGCGGGACCGAGTCCTACCCGCGTTCATTCAGCCAAGATTCATCCCCAGGACTGTACTCTGGGAACCCTCAATCGAGATCATCATCAGGAGAAACGACCATGAAAGCACTGATTCGGCCGACCTTGGCCCTGTTCATCGGCCTGGTTGTCGCTGCGCCCGTCTTCGCCGATTCCTGGGACTTCGAGCAACGCCTGGATCGGCAAGCCAACCGGATACAGGAAGGGATCGACAGTGGCGAACTCAGCCCCAGGGAGGCCAAGGCCCTCTATCGTGAGCAACGCGAGATCAGACACCTGTTACGGGATTTCTCCGAGGATCGTTATCTATCCCGCCGCGAGGCCAGGATCCTGGACGCCAGATTCGATGAGGCGCGGAGAAACATCTACGACTACAAGAACAACAGCGAGCGGGCCTATCGTGGACCGACCCACCACCATGACAGAGACTATGGCCATGGCTATTACCGCGAGAGGTCCAGTTCCGGCTTTCTGGACAATAACTGAAAGCACCGCTTTCATCGGCTTACCACCGACCAGTCTGCTTCCCCCCTTGACCAAGGGGGGGCACAAGACAGGAACATCTCCCTGTTCATTCTTTTCCAACGGAAGATGCGGCTCCGGGAAGCCGATCTCCCCAAGAGTGATGGGTGGTGAGCTTTCATGGGGAAGGACCGCCGCCCGGCGGGCCGGGCGTGGTATAAAAGCGTCCGGATTTGTAGCCCGTATTTCTCACCAGTCGTCTACCGCGGACGCCGATTGGCTCGCTGTGACAGGACGTACTCGGAATCCTCGGCTCGACGTAGTGTCAGCTACGCCTTCGCCGCCGATGCCTCCGTGCGCCCCACCACAACGGCCCCTCGGCGCCCTCGTTACGGCGCCCGGTGAGAAATACGGGCTAGCCGGGGCCGGTCAATGATCTCAGGGGGCTTTGCAGGGGTGAACCAGGTCGACAACAGCCAATCTTCCGCCACCCTTTCCCATTGGTCGACCTGGAGCGCAGGCGCCAGGGAGCGGGGGCTCGACATACCCGACCAACCGGATTGGGCCCCAGTGTTCGAGCGGGTCTGCGAAGGCAGCGAGTTCGTCACCCAGCTCTGCCGCCGCCAGCCGGAACTGTTCTGGTCGCTCTTCACCAGCGGGGATCTGGCGGCTCCCTATCCAGTGGAGCATTACCGCCACCAACTCCAGTCCGCCATGGCGGAGATCCAAGACCAAAACGGCCTCATGAGTCTGTTGCGGCGGCGGCGCCAACGGGAAATGCTGCGCATCATCTGGCGCGATCTCAGCGGGGCGGCCCCCCTGGCCGAGACCATGGCGGAACTCAGCGCCCTCGCCGATGCCTGCGTCGATCTCAGTCTGCAACGCCTCTCTGATTGGGCCTGGGCCGAGTATGGCCGGCCCCGGGGCGCGGACGCTCGACCCCAAACCATGATCGTGCTCGGCATGGGCAAACTGGGGGCGGGGGAACTCAATCTCTCCTCGGATATCGACCTCATCTTCGCCTATCCGGAAGAGGGCGAGACCAGCGGTCCCCGGGTCATCGACAACAGCGAGTTTTTCATCCGCCTGGCGCAACGACTGATCCAGGTGCTGGACAACAAGACCCCGGAAGGCTTCGTCTTCCGGGTCGACGCCCGCTTGCGCCCCTTTGGTGGCTCCGGTCCGCTGGCGATGAGCTTCGCCGCCATGGAGGACTACTACCAGTTCCAGGCCCGGGAGTGGGAGCGCTATGCCATGATCAAGGCCCGCGTCATCGCTGGCGATCCCGCCGCCGGGGCGCAACTGCAAGCCATGCTGCGACCCTTCGTCTATCGGCGCTATCTGGATTTCAACGTCATCGAGTCGCTCCGGGAGATGAAGCGCCTGATTTCCCAGGAACTCAGACGCAAGGGGATGGCGGAGAACATCAAACTCGGGCCCGGGGGGATCAGGGAGATCGAGTTCATCGGTCAGGTCTACCAACTCATCCGTGGCGGAAGAGATCCCGAGTTGCAACTGGGTCCCATCCTGGAGGTGTTGCAACGCCTGGGAGACAAGGGGCATCTGCCGATGAAAACGGTCGGGGAACTCAGCCTCGCCTATCACTTCCTGCGACGGCTGGAAAATCACCTCCAGGCCTGGGCCGATCAACAGACCCATGTCTTGCCGACGGATCGGGAGATCCAGGGTCGACTGGCGCGTTCCCTGGGCTTTGTGACCTGGGAGGCGCTGCTGGGGAGGCTCGATGACCACCGCCAGCGGGTGCAGGAACACTTCGATGCGGTGTTCGGCCACCAGGGGGACAACCATCAGGCCGAATCCGGCTTCGACGCCCTTTGGCGAGGGGAGATGACCGACGCCGCCAGCCGGGATCTGTTGGAGGAACGGGGTTTCATCCAGGCCAGCGAGGCGGTGGAGTTGCTGCATGGCTTTCGCCAGGGGCATGCCTGTCGGTCACTGAGCACCAGGGCGGCGGAGCGGCTTGGCCGTCTCATGCCCGAACTGCTGGAGGCCGTCGCCGGGTCGGCGGAACCGGATCAGGCCCTGAAACGCCTGTTGCAGTTGCTGGAGAACATCGTCCGCCGCTCCGCCTACATCGCCTTGCTGGTCGAACACCCCATCGCCATGCGGCAACTGGTGCGCCTGAGCGCCGCCAGTCCCTGGATCGCGCGCCTGCTCACTCGCTATCCCCTGCTCCTGGACGAACTCCTGGATCCCCATCGGCTCTACGCCCCCCTGGAGCGACGGGATTTGGAGGCGGAGCTCGGAAGTCTGCTGGCCCATGTCGACGCTGACGATCTCGAACAACAGATGGAACGCCTGCGCCAGTTCTCCCAGACCAACAGGCTGCGGGTGGCGGCGGCGGACATTACGGGAGAGGTGCCTCTGATGCGGGTCAGCGACCACCTTACGGACATCGCCGAGGTGGTGCTCGAACGTCTGGTCCAACTGGCCTTCCGGCACCTGTGCGGGAAACACGGTCGTCCCTCCGGTCTGCCCGTTGCCGGGTCCGGCTTCGCCATCATCGGCTACGGCAAGCTCGGCGGGATCGAACTGGGTTACGGCTCCGACCTGGATCTGGTGTTCCTCCACAGCAGTCGGGATCCCAACGCCATGACCGATGGGGCCTCGGCCATCGCCAATGATATGTTCTACGCCCGTCTCGGGCGCCGCATCATCCACATGCTGAATACCCAGACCCCCGCCGGGATCCTCTACGAGGTGGACATGCGGTTGCGTCCCAACGGCAACGCCGGCCTGTTGGTCAGTTCCCTGGAGGCCTTCGCCGAGTATCAGTCGGAGAGCGCCTGGACCTGGGAGCATCAGGCCCTGGCCCGCGCCCGGGCGGTGGCCGGCGATCCGGCGGTGCGACAGCGCTTCGCCGAGATCCGCCGTCTCGTCCTGACCAAACCCAGGGACCCGGAGTCCTTGCGTATCGAGGTGCGGGAGATGCGGGAAAAGATGCGGCGGGAACTCGACAAGGGCCGGGGCGGACGCTTCGATCTCAAGCAAGGCCGTGGCGGTATCGCCGATATCGAATTTATGGTTCAATTTTTGGTTCTGCGCTGGGCCCACAACTACCCGGATCTGGTCGATTTCAGCGACAATATCCGCATGTTGGAAGGCTTGGGGCGGCACCGGCTGGTGGCGGAAGCGGTCGCGGAAAGGTTGGCGGAGGCCTATCGGCGCTTACGGGCGGCCATCCACCGCAACAGCCTCTTGGATGCCCCGGGGATGGTGCCCGAGACCGAGCTGGCGGAGGAACGGAGCTTCGTCGCCGAGACTTGGCGGCAATGGATGGAGGCCGAACCCCAGACCGCCTGAGGCGGCCTGGATATTCTGGTTTGCAGCGAACATTTGAACACGCGGGAGAGGGTGATGGCGACGATGTCGGATCGTGACGGGGTGATTTGGCTCGATGGCGAGCGGCTACCCTGGCGCGAGGCAAAGATTCATGTACTGACCCATTCCCTGCACTACGGCATGGGGGTGTTCGAGGGCGTGCGCGCCTATCAGACCGACCAGGGAACAGCCATTTTCCGCTTGCAGGATCATACCGATCGGCTCTTCGCCTCGGCCCACATCCTGGGAATGACCATCCCCTATGATCGCGCCACCCTCAACGAGGCGCAGATCCAGGTCGTGCGGGAGAACGGCCTCAGCAGCGGCTATATCCGCCCGCTTTGCTTTTATGGCTCCGAGGGCATGGGCCTGCGCGCCGACAACCTCAGGGTGCACGCCATGGTGGCCGCCTGGCCCTGGGGGGCCTATCTGGGGGCGGAAAACATGGAACGCGGGATTCGGGTCAAGGTGTCTTCCTTCACCCGCCACCACGTCAACATCACCATGTGCAAGGCCAAGGCCACCGGCAACTATCTCAACTCCATGCTCGCCCTCAAGGAGGCCCTCGATTGCGGCTATGACGAAGCCCTGCTGCTCGACAACGAAGGCTTCGTCATGGAAGGCAGCGGCGAAAACCTCTTCATCCTGCGGGAAGGGATCGTCTACACCCCCGACCTGACCTCCGCCCTCGATGGCATTACCCGCAAGACCGTTATCGCCCTCTGCGAGGAACTGAACATTCGGGTGGTGGAGAAGCGCCTCACCCGGGATGAGGTCTATATCGCCGACGAGGCCTTTTTCACCGGCACCGCCGCCGAAGTGACCCCGATCCGCGAAGTCGATGGCCGCCGTATCGGGCAAGGCTCCCGCGGCCCGATCACCGAACGCCTGCAGGGATTGTACTTCGACCAGGTGCATGGTCGTCGGGAGCACAACAAGCACTGGTTAACCTTTATCTGATCGCCGGGAGACCCTCATGGCGCAACCCGCTGTTCAAACCTCCAAGCTCCAAGAACCCATTATCCTGAGTCGCAAAGACCTCCCCCTCTGTTGCCCCCGTCCCCAGGATACCCTGTGGAACATGCATCCGCGGGTATACCTGGCGATCGAAAAGTCCGGCCAGGTGATGTGCCCCTATTGCGGGGCCAGATACGAACTCAAGGACTGATCAGCCAAACGGATTTTTCCCGGGAATGGAGGCCCGGGGCGATATCGGGCTTCGCCGGCTCAGTCCTGGCTCATGCAGAATCAGTTCCTGACTGGAAGTAAAAACGGAACCCTGGCCGTTCTTTGATCGGGGGAATCGGGCCAAGGGGCGCTTGGCCCAAGGATACAACGACGGCATCGGACCCAGGCGCCCCATGCCTTTGTAGGGATATGAGGACAACTTTGCCAGCGAATACTCTTGGTGCCTTGATATGAGCGCGGCAGGGCGTAATAGTGTCGAGCCATATTGCGCCGAATTACATGGATTTCATCATGCGGCGCAATTGCCTCAGCGGTTCCGTAACCGATACATCCTTGTATCACTCCTCGCCTCGCTATGGCAGCCGCAGCCCCAAGGCGATTTCTATCAAAAGATATACCAGCCTGTGGGTCTGTTCGTCCGCCCTCCAGGCGCATTCCGGTATTTCTTTTTCCGGCAATCACCTAAACAACTGTTGCATCACTAACTGGCAAGGGACTCTTATACTATGCATATCATGAAAGACATTGGTGAGATGGCTTCGGCCGCAAAAAAATACGAACAGGAATTGCGGCGGATAAAATTTTCATTACGTGAAAAATCCTTTTGGTATCCCTATGGGACGCTGGCGAATTTCATCCACCTGAACAATCTGCTCAAAGGCCCCCACCGAGATATCCTGCAACTCGCCGACAATGGGCCGGTAGCCGATATTGGGGCAGCCGATGGAGATCTCGCATTTTTTCTTGAGCAGAAATTGGGGCTGGTGGCCGATGTGATCGACTTCGAGCCGACCAATTTCAATTCCATGCAAGGAATCCGCCTGCTCAAGGAAAATATGCAATCCAATATTGGAATATATAGTATCGACCTCGATAAACAGTTTGAGCTGCCGAATAAACAATATGGATTGATTTTCTTTCTCGGAATCCTATACCACTTGAAAAATCCATTCTATATCTTGGAAGCGCTCGCCACTCGTACCAAGTATTGCCTGGTCAGTACACGCATCGCCCGTTTCGCGCCGGACGGCGTTACTCAATTAAGGAATATTCCCATGGCTTATCTTCTTGACAGCGGAGAGTCCAACAACGATCCAACCAATTTCTGGATATTCTCGGAAACCGGCTTGAGAAGAATCATCGATAGAACCGGCTGGGATCTATGTGAATGGGCAACCTATGGGGATACCCAGAGTTCGAATCCCGCCAGCAATCACCACGACGAAAGGGCCTTTTTCTTGCTCCGCAGCAGACATCGCTGAACTTATCGGTCCATACCCGGCCCCATGGCATGAAGCTGGACAAGGTGCCCGCCTAGCCTATGAGACCATACCGACTCAACCTCGCCTGCGTTGCCATCCTAGCCAGGCTGTCGAGGGGTTGTCTTTTGTTCCAAGTGAATCCAGATCTTGGCGAAAGGCTCGGGCATCGGTTAAAAAGGCCTGTTTTTCGTTATCTAAAACGGAATATTCGAGCTTTATTTGGCAACATTGTTCTCGAAAAGAGAGCGCTCAGGCGCATCCCCCGCCCTATTGAGTAATAGATACACTTTGTATGGCTGTTCACCCGTAACCTGGATCCGTCACCAGAGTTAGTAGTATCGAGTTCGTTCCGCTACTAGCCGATCTTGGATTGAGGCTTTGCAGAAAGCCGGTGTATCTGTTATGGTGCCGATCGCTTTATCAATTCGTCCCGGCAGACTCGCGACCAAGAATGTGGTCTTTGCCTAAAGCCTGACGGGCTCGTAGATCAAGCGCTTTACAAATCCAACGAATACAAATCCATTCCACACCTTTCAGGAGATGAGAGAATGCAGCGCATTATAACTTCTACCTTGCTTGCGGTCTCGGTATTGGCAAGCGGTCAGGTTTTCGCCGGCGAAGATGATACCGTCTGGATAAGCAAGTGCATGAACGATAACAAAAGAGAAGGTCAGGCCACCGAAACCGTCATGCTGTATTGCCACTGCATGAACGAAAAAATGTCGGACAACGAAACCAAATCCATTACCGAATGGGAAAAGACCCATCCGAAAGAAGAGGCGGAGTGCTCAGCCAAGGCGGGATGGAAATAACCAGATTATTCCATGACCCTGGTTCGCATCAGGGTCAATGAAGTTTCCTTCCGGCTGAGTTCTGGTTCGTCTTTGGGCAGCCACTCCCGGGCGGCAGGCCTGAAAGCCATGATCAGTTTTTTCTTGTGTCGATCGGGATGAGTAGGTCAGCAGCGGCCTGATGCCGCCGCTTTGATTGGCTGGTGACCCTGGGTAATGGTATGCGGTGCCTACCCTACAAAACTCGGTTGTTCCGGGCCTCGACTGGAAACAGCCATTTTTGTTCTCATTTCGAGAACAATCTTTATTTATTATTCTCTAAGCGAGAACAAAAACCGGGTAACCGCGCTCAGGCCCGGGCGGTGCCCAGCGATACCCGGATCCGAGTCGGGTCCGCTCACGGACCCCCTATACAGCGGCTCAGGCGCTCCGTTCAGAGGTTCCCGAGGCGATTATCGCGCCCTGGCGGGGGCTGGAACCCCGCCGGCACACCTCCAGCTCAATGCCGCAGGATGCGCGACAGAAAGAGCCGCGCCCGTTCGCTTTGGGGGGCGTCGAAGAAATTCGCCGTGGGGCCGTCTTCGAGGATGCGGCCCTGATCCATGAAGATGACCCGGTGCGCCACCCGGCGAGCGAAGCCCATCTCATGGGTGACGCACATCATGGTCATGCCTTCCAGGGCGAGTTCGACCATCACATCCAGCACCTCCTTGATCATCTCCGGGTCCAGGGCCGAGGTGGGTTCGTCGAACAGCATGCAGATGGGATCCATGGCCAGCGCCCGGGCGATGGCCACCCGCTGTTGCTGGCCGCCGGAGAGTTGCGCCGGATATTTTTCCCCGTGGCTTTCCAGGCCGACCCGTTGCAGCAGGCGGCGCCCCCGTTCCACCGCCTCCTCCGGCGAACGCCCGAGTACCTTGATCTGCCCCAGGGTGAGGTTTTCGATCACCCGCTTGTGGGGAAAGAGTTCGAAATGCTGGAACACCATGCCGACCTGGGCCCGCAGCCGGGGCAACCGGGTGTCGGGGGCGGAGAGCGAGACGCCGTTGACCAGGATCTCCCCCTGCTGGAAGGGCTCCAGGGCATTGACGCATTTGATCAGGGTCGATTTCCCCGAGCCCGAGGGGCCGCAGATCACCACCACCTCGCCCTGGCGCACCTCGGTGGAGCACTGGTCGAGCACCTGGACAGTCCCGTACCACTTGCTGAGGTGGCGTATCTGGATCATCGGCCCCGGCCCTTCGATAAATGCCTCACCGCCAGGGAAGCGGCGAGGCTGAGGATAAAATAACAGCCCCCGGCGAACAGCAGCAGTTCCACCAGGCGACCGTCGCGCATACCGACCTTGTAGGCCATGCCGAAGAAGTCGGCGAGACCGATCACATAGACCAGGGAGGTATCCTGAAACAGGATGATCCCCTGGGTCAGCAGCACCGGCAGCATGTTACGCAAGCCCTGAGGCAAGACCACGTAGCGCAAGGTCTGCGCCTTGGTGAGGCCGAGGGCGAGGGCGGCACTGGTCTGGCCCCGGGGCACGCTCTGGATGCCGGCGCGGATGATCTCGGCGTAATAGGCCGCCTCGAACATGGAAAAGGCGACCATGGCCGAGGTGAGGCGGATATCCCCCGTCCCCTGGCCGAACAGGGCGGCGAGCACCTGGGGCATGATCAGATAGAACCAAAGAATGACCATGACCAGGGGCACCGAGCGGAACAGATTGATGTAACCGGCGGCGCACAGGGACAACCATCCGGCGCGGGACAAACGTGCTATGGCCAGCAGGGTCCCCAGCACCAGACCGACCAGCACCGCGGTGAGGGTGATCTGGAGGGTCACCCAAAGCCCCTTGCCGAGCAGAGGCAGGGCGGCGGGGATAGGGCTCCAATCCAGTTCAATCATGACCGCCCAGACCCGGAAGGCGCAAACCTCGTTCCAGCAGGCGCATCCCCAGCATCACCGCGATATTGATCAGCAGATAACAGAGGGTGACGGCGATGAAGGCTTCATAGGGTTGAGCCGTGTAGTCCACCAGTTGCTGCGCCTGCCGCGACAGCTCGATCAGGCCGATGGTGGTGGCGACCGAGGAGTTCTTGAACACATTGAGGAATTCCGAGGTCAGGGGCGGCAGGATCCAGCGCAACGCCTGGGGCAGCAAGATGAGTCGATAGACTTGGTACAGATTCAATCCCAGGGCGAGACCGGCCTGTTGTTGTCCGCGGGGGATGGACTGGATGCCGGCGCGTACCTGCTCGGCCACCCGCGCCGAGGTAAAAATCCCCAGGCAGAGCCAGGCGGCGAGAAATTGCTGCAACAGGGGATCCAACTGCTTGAGCCCATCCCCCCAGACCCGGGGCAGGAGTTCGGGGAGCACGAAATACCAGAAGAACAACTGCACCAGCAAAGGGATATTGCGGAACACCTCGATAGAGACCCGGGCGCCACCGGCCCAGAACCGCGACGGCAGGGTGCGCACTACGCCGAGGATGATACCCAACCCCAGGGCGACCACCCAGGCCAGCAGCGACAGTACCAGGGTCCATTGGGCACCGACCAAGAGCCAACCCAGATAGTTGGTCTCGCCCGAGGGGACCGGGCTGAGGAACACTGCCCAGTTCCAGTGGTAGTTCATGCCCGGATCAGCTCAGGCGGTTGGGACCGCAGGACGGCGTGGATTGGCTCAATCGAAGGCGCGGTCGTTGGGCTTGGCATACAGTGCCCGCATGGGCTCGGAGAGCGGGAAATTGAGGTTGAGCCCCTTGGGTGGGATGGGCGACTGAAACCACTTGTGATACAGCCGCTCGGCAACGCCCGAGGTCATGGCCGCCGTCAGCGCCCCATCGACCAGACGCTTGAATTCCCCATCCCCCTTGCGCAGCATGCAGCCGTAAGCCTCCATGGATTGGGGCGTGCCGGTGACGACCCAGTCCTGGGGCCGTTTCGACTTGGCCACCTCGCCGAACAAGAGGGCATCGTCCATCATGAAGGCGACGGCCCGGCCGGTTTCCAGGGTGAGGAAGGATTCCCCATGATCCTTGGCGCTGATGATGTTGAGCCCCAGGTTGCGCTCGGTGTTCATCTTGCGGATCAGCCGCTCCGAGGTGGTGCCGGCGGTGGTCACCAGGGTCTTGCCTTGGAGATCCTCGAAGTCCTTGATGCCTGAGTCTTTGCGGGTCAGCAGCCGGGTACCGATGATGAAGAGGCTGGTGGAGAAATCCACCTGCTTCTGACGCTCGCTATTGTTGGTGGTGGAGCCGCATTCCAGATCCACCGTGCCGTTCACCACCAGCGGGATACGATTCTGCGAGGTGACCGGCATCATCTTCACCTCCAGGGTGGGCAGACCGAGCTTTTGCTTGATGGCCTCCACCGCGAGCAGCATCAACTCCTGGGAATAGCCGATGACCTGCTGGTTATCGTCATAGTAGGAAAAGGGGACCGAGGATTCCCGATGCCCCAGGGTGATACTCCCCAGGGATTTGATCTTCTGCAGGGTCGGACTGGTCTCCCCGGCCTGAGCCGCCAGCACCAGTCCCAGCACCCCGGCAATTATGGCGATGAATTTTCCCGCGATCTGTGGCATTCGATGTTCCCCCTGGTAGATTGGTTTGTGTTTAGGCGATGGCCTTATCGCCCATTCTGGCATTCACTTCCCAGGCTGAATCCATCCAATCCCTGGGAAAACCTTGGCTCAAGGCTATGATAGCCGCTCCGGACCTGGGCGGGTAAAAGCTGGAAGCAGAACCTTCTTATGTTTTACATGCATTTCATAAACTTTTATTATTCGAATCCCCACCCGGATGCCCCTCACTCGAGTGCCCCGCCGGTTCTCCCAGCGACCCGAACAGGGGCTGGTAGTAGCGGATAGGTTGTCCTGGATCAAAGACTTAGCTTTCAGAAGTCTTGACAGGGGCAACGCCGAATGGATTATGGAACTCCTGGAGCGAGTGGAGACCACCGCGTCCGGGCCCGGCCTGCGAACCGGGCAGATAGGGCTCATTCCATATTTTTCCTTGGAGGAGGTAACGATGGAAACTCGTATGTCGAGACCAAGTCATTGGCGGGCATCGCTCTGGCTCGCCTTGGGGCTGCTGGCCTGGCGGGGCGCCGACGCCGGGACGCTCCCCGGGCCTCTGGTGGAGACCCCATGGCTGGCCGAGAATCTGGATAAGGTGGTGGTATTGGATGTGCGCGACGACAGCGACAGCTTCGAGAAGCGTTCGGCCAAGGAAGGGGCACCGGTGAATCCCTGCGGCGTGGCAAAGAAACCGGCCGATGACTTCAACGTCTTTGGCCATATCCCCAAGGCGGCGCTGATCCCCTTCAAGAACCTCCAGGTCAAGCGCAAGGTCGGCGAGGTGGAACTCAAGGGTCTCTATCCGTCGAAGGAGGAATTCGAGAAGCTGATGCAGGAGGCCGGGGTAAACAACGACAGCGCCCTGGTCATCACCAGCAAGGGCATGAGCGTCAAGGATGCCTTTCAGCAAACCCTGCTGTATTGGGCGCTGAAGTATTACGGTCACGACAACCTGGCCATTCTCAACGGCGGCACCGCCCAATGGCTGCTGGACAAGCGCGAAGTGGAATTCGGCAAGACCTCCCCGACCAAGGGGGCTTTCAAGGCCGGTACCGAACGGCCGGAGATCCTCGCCACCACCGAGCAGGTCACCAAGCGGCTCGAAGCGGGCGCCGAGGGCGAGCAATTGGTGGATGTCCGCGGCAAGGATCTCTATTGGGGCCTGACCCTCAATGCCTCCATGGTCCCGCCCCAGGGCAAGGGCCATATCCCGACCGCAAAGAATTTTCCGGTGGTGTTCATGGTCAATAGCATGGGACCGGCGGCCCGTTTCTACACCAAGGACGAGGTGCTGAAGGTGGCGGAACTCTCCAAGATCGACACCGGCAAACCCACCACCCTCTATTGCGATTCCGGCGCCAACGCCTCTCTGGGCTGGTTCGTCTGGAGCGAGGTGCTCGGCAACAAGCAGGCGCGTCTCTACGACGGTTCGATGAACGAATATACCAACACCGGCAGTCGACCCTTGACGCTGATGAAGAACGAGTGAGCTGCGGGAGATGGCCGGTGGCGGTTCCACCGCGCGGGCCGTCTCCCGAAAGCCTTGTTTCCCTCATCCCCAGCCCATCTTCCGGTGGGAGATGGGATTGGGGGGAGGGAAAAGACCAGGGACCTGATAGCGCTGTCGACTCTTGTAAGGAATTCTACCGTGACACTACTCAAACGCCTGGTCGGCCAACAATGGCCATTCTGGCTCGGCGGCCTCTGCGTCGGCCTGGCCGAGATCCTCTTCTATTACCACTACGATATGTTCATCGTGGTCACTACCGGCTTCGCCCAACTCTATGCCGTCAGCGAGAAATATCTCTTCGGCCTCGACTGGGTGGGACGGGTCTACGAACCCGGCATCCATTGGGTCATCCTCGGCGCCGTGCTGGGCGCCCGTCTGGTGGCTATCGGCGAGCAGGAATCCCGGGCCTGGGTCCAGTATCACTGGCGGATGTTGCTGCTCGCCTTCATCGGCGGTTTTCTGTTCTCCTTCGGCACCCGCATCGCTGGCGGTTGCACCACTCATCATTTCATCGGCGGCCTGGCCTCCATGAGTATCGCCAGTTGGGTGGTGCTCTTGGCGGGTATCCCTTTTGCGTTCCTCGCCTTCCAGATCGCCCTCTGGGTCGGCATGGGCGGGTACTTCCGCCATCAGGAGAGCAAAAGCCTCGCCAGCCGCTATTGCTATGATCCCGAACAGCCGCAACCCGGTTTCAATCCCAGCTATCGTCCCTCCCGCGATCCCCTGCGGTGGGTATTGAATCTCTTTCTGTTGACCTTCTTGCTGTTGCCCCTCTACTTCGCGGTATTCACCAGCAAGATCGCCGGCGGGGTGGCGGAGATCGGTTGGAACAATGTTCTTTGGCTGGGACTCACGGGGCTGCTGATCGGTATCGGCATCGCCAAATGCGGCTTCGGCACCGAATGCTCGGTGATGGCGCCCGAGTCGATCTTTACCAAGGCCGATTTCTATCGCGCCGGCGGGGTGCCCCTGGCCACTTACCGCATGTTCCGCGGCATGCTGCCCTTGCAGGGCTTCATGGTGGCCATCCTCAGTTTCAATCTCTTCATCCTCGTCTCCTGGCTGAGCGGTCACGGCAGCATCCCCAACGCCTCCGGAGAGCAGGGTCTCTATTGGGGCCATATCCTCGGCGGACCGCTGCTCGCCATGGGGGCGGTATTCATGATCGGCTGCGAGGTGCGCACCTATGCCCGGCTCGGGCTGGGTTACGGCACCGCCCTGGCGGCCCTGCCCGGATTTTATCTCGGCTATCTGCCTTACACCCTGTTCAAGGATCCCATCGACGCGGCGGTCTTCGGCCAGGGTCTGACCGACTTCATCACCCTCCCCCAATGGGCGGCGGCCACCCTGGGCGGCACCGAGGTCGGCTGGAGTTTGGGATACAGCCTGGCGCTCCTGGGTCTGTTGATCTTCTCCTTCGAGGCTGGACGCCGGTTCTTGCAGACCAGTCTGGGCCGATTACTGCGCAGCAATACCGACGAGTTGGTCTACCAACCCCTGAGATGAGGTTGGCCTGGCCGCCCAGTCGTTATTGGGTGGCAATCTTATCGATCTTGGTCGCCGGGGAGGGGACGACCTCCTCGGAGGTCGATGCCGCGCTCCAGGATTTTCTCGCCGGCTATTGGCAACGGCCTCTGGCGCCTCAAGGACCGGCGCCGGCGGGTTTGTCTCCGCTGGAAGCCTCTCTAGATCCAGGGTCCTGTCAGGCCTGCCATCCCGAACAATTCGCCGCCTGGTCCGGGAGCCGCCATGCCCAGGCCATGGGGGCCGGGGTGATGGGGCAACTCCTGGATATATCGAAAGAAGAACGCCAAGCCTGCCTCGACTGCCATGCGCCCTTGGCCGAGCAGGCGGAGAGTCTGGAGACCGGGATTCGCCAAGGGACACGGCTGGAGTCCTCTGAGTCTATCCATAACTCCGGTGTTACCTGTTCGGCCTGTCATCTGCGCCACTACCAATGGCATGGCCCGCCCCGGCGCGCCGATCTCCCGCCTCCGGGCCTCGGTCAACCGCGGCCCCATGGAGACTGGCAAAGCCAGCCGGCCTTCGAGAACTCAGTATTCTGCGCCGCCTGTCACCAGTTCCCGCCCCAAGGCAATGCCGTCAACGGCAAACTCTTGGAAGACACCTATAGGGAATGGCAGGCCAGCCCCCAGGCCAGGGAAGGGAAGCACTGCCAGACTTGCCACATGCCTGGACGGAGGCACGAGTTTCGAGGCATTCATGATCCTGACATGACCTCGGCAGCGGTAAAGATCGAGATTGCCGGGCCGAGGCTGGAAGCCGGGGGGCTCCAGGCCAGTTTGACGCTGACCAACACCGGGGCCGCCCATCGCCTCCCCACCTATGCCACCCCGCGCCTGATCCTGGCGGTGTTTCAGATCGGGGCGGAAGGCAAGCCGCTGGACGGAAGTCTGGTGGAAACGGTCATTGGCTGGTCTGTGAGCCTGGATCTGACCCAGGAATGGGCCGACACCCGGCTGGCGCCTGAACAAACCGCGGTGCTGAGGTATCAGCGACCCCTGTTAGCGGACGCAACCCAGGTGGCCTTCCAGGTGCGGGTGGAACCCGAGCATTTCTACACCAGATTCTATCAGGCGCTCTTGGAACAGAGGCTCACCGACAAAGGCGAAGGACTGATCCGTCAAGCCCTGGAGGCCTCACTAGCCACCAGGTACCTGTTATTCCAGGAGCGTCGCGGCTGGACGCCGGGATTCTCGAACACCAAGCCGAAAGTTCGATGAGGTTCAGATACAACGCTGGGATTCATCGCGCTCCTCGCCAGCCTGGGAGAACCGGGCATCGGCTGAAAATGGCCATTTTTGTTCTTTTAACAAGAACGATATTTCTATAAAAAACCTTATTGTTCTCGATTAGAGAACAAAAACCAAGCTCTAGAGCCCCGCCCCGGGAGCGATACGGGGGGCGGGCTCCCGCCGCGGGAAAAGTCAGCGCGGGCCAAGAGGCGTGAGGGGTGGTGATCTAGGTTGTATCGAGGCGCGAAGCGCCGAAATCCGGCGTCTTCCCGGCACAAAAAGATCGGGGTCGGGAAAGGCGGCCTCGCCCTTCACGACCCCGAATCACTTCCGGACACCGAGTCGGCTTCGTTGGAGCGGAAGCCGATCTCAGCCAGCCAATCTAACTTTTGTCCTGATCCCCGCCGTAATACTGTTGTATGGTCCGGGTCGCGTCGGCGATCATCATTCGCAGACCAGAGATCAATTCCGCCAACTCGCCGATCTCGTCCGAGGACTTGACATCCACCGTGGCGGTAAAGTCGCCACCAGCGACCCTGGTGGTGACATCCACGATCTGCGTCAAGGGCTTGATGACGATCTTGTGGATCAACAGGATCAATATCAGGCTGATCAAGAGCACCGCCGCCGCCGCGATACCGAGGATCTTGGTATTGTACTGGGAGGTCTGGTGCTCAAGCTCGGTAACATCGTCCGTCACCATCACCACCCCCAGCCGTGCCCCGCCGGCGTCCAGCAAGGGGAAGCCGCCGCAGACCAGGGTGCGGTTCCCGCTGAGGATCTTGTTGAACACACTGCCTTCCGGGGCCACCGACTTGAGGATAGATTCGCTCAGGCACTGACGCTGATACTCCGGGGTCAACTCGGAGGTGCTGTCTACCATCACATAGTTGGGGATGCTGAAGTAGCTCGGCGCCCCGGTGGCCCGGCTCACCGCCGCCCAGTCCACGGGATCGATCAATTGATTTTCCACCAGGATGGCGTAATTGCGCCCACTGATGGTCTTCATGAGGCGGAGAAAATGATCGATCTCCTCGCCGTATTCGATATAACCGATCAAGCTGTCTTTATTGTAGTAAGGATGGACCACGCGCAGGGCGAAGGCGGTCTTGCCGAGTTCGATACCCGTGCCCCAGCTATTGGCTGTTTTGGCGGCGGCAAAGGTTTTACGGTTCACCTTATCGCCGAAGAGTTTTGGATTATGCAGGCGTAGGAAGGTGGTGCCGTCTGCCTGGTGGAAATAGAAATGGGTGAGTCCCATGGCCTTGTGTTGCTCGAATAGGCCCTTCCCCAGTTGCGCCAACTGATTCCGATCGTTCTTGAGATAGACATCCTTGAATTCCTGGTTGGTCATGAAGTCGGTCATGGCCGCCTTCAGCATCTTATTGTCGCTTTCCACCAGGTTATAGAAGGTTTTCTTGGCCGTCTGCACGCTGTCAAGAGACATACGATCGAGATGTTCTTTTTGCAGATCCAGCGCCAGTACGAAAAAGACCGCGGCTACCAGCACTATGCCGATGATGATGACAGGTAAGAGCTTGTATTTGATGCTGAGTTTCATTATATAAATACCCCGAGTATATCCCGCGCCGCTTGTTTGATCTTGGCAATCTTGGTTGGATCATCGGGCGTGTTTTTGTCGAAAGCAAATATCACCCCGGCTTTGAGGGCGATCTTCCCGCGCGTCGACGCCCTATCCAACCCCCTTTCGAGAATGACAGCGTCTATCTTTTGTGACAACTCCCAGAGCTTGCCCATTCATCAGCCCCCGTAAAGAAATAAATCCATATCTACATCGAGGTGATCCTTGTAGGAAGTGGTTATATTCCACATTCTTTTCACTGAACTTCCTCGATACAACCAGTAACTGCAGGAACAAAATATGGTCTCAAAAATCGCCAACGAATAACAGGGGCGCCACCATCTCCGGCCCGGGCTGGTGCCTTGCTCCCAAGCCCGGAAGACTCTTCCTCCGCTTTCCTTGCCGATGGAAAGCCCAGCTATATTAACAATCGAGACCGGAAGACGACTCCGGAACCATTAGCCATCCGGGTTGCCAAATTTTTAGTTCAGCTTGTACCTCGATCGGGAGAGATCCAGCATGTTGTGGAGACAGAAGAAGATCCAGATGCCGAGTCCGCAGGAGGCCCTGCCCGGACGTACCCAAGCCATGCCCCACCCCAAGGCCCATTATGTCAACGGCCATCCCCTGGCCGCCCCTTATCCGGACGGAATGGAAATCGCCATGTTCGGCCTGGGCTGTTTTTGGGGAGCGGAACGGCGCTTCTGGACGGTGCCGGGGGTCTACACGACCGCCGTGGGTTATGCCGGTGGCTCTACCCCCAATCCGACCTATGAGGAGGTTTGCACCGGGATGACCGGACATAACGAGGTAGTCCGGGTGGTCTACGATCCGGCCCGGGTGAGTTATAGCGATCTGCTGCGGTTGTTCTGGGAAAGCCATGATCCCACCCAGGGTATGCGCCAAGGCAATGATGTGGGAACGCAATACCGATCCGGGATCTATTGCTACACAGCGGACCAATTGGCCCAGGCGAGCGCGTCCCGGGAAAGGTTTCAGGCGGCGTTGGACAGCCGTGGGCGCGGCGGTATCACGACCGAGATTCTTTCCGCCCCGGAGTTTTATTTCGCCGAGGAATACCATCAACAATATCTGGCCAAGGTGCCCAATGGTTACTGCGGTCTGGGCGGTTGCGGGGTCTCCTATCCGGGGTGAGTCTCGTCAGGAGAGACTCGCCCCGATCAGGAGAAGGCCGCCCCTACCTGGGTCTCCGGCCGGGGCGGCGTCCTCGATCAACGGCTGGTGGTGCTGGGGGCGACCGGGGCCGG